>ENA-OWOU01000343-OWOU01000343.1-gut-metagenome-genome-assembly--contig:-NODE-343-length-30430-cov-36.911607_pt1 | contig 30430 bp, 36 predicted proteins | sample MGYA00248248_ERZ651801 | MGnify/ENA primary metagenome ERZ651801 (study PRJEB26908, sample SAMEA4031710) | gut metagenome | biome: gut; feature: normal infant; material: stool | place: China | collected... | reverse complement strand
TCAGTAAGCTGGCGGGAAATTCTGCCATGATCGTATGTGCCTTTATGATTGGTCTGTAGATAGTGTAGAGCAGAAAAGAAAAGGTGGAGTCAGAACAGGATGAAAGTCGGAGGATAAAAGTCAGTTCAAGTATGGAGGATTCAGTGGTTACCACCAGGAGCTTGCAATGGGGACAGCGAATACTAACGGCAGCCACCGATAAATTTCAAAAAAGAGAATATACCTAATATTCAACTAAACGGTGGCATCTTCAATATAATATATTAAAGCCCTCATGGAGTTACCCGGAAGGGCCTCCATGTCCGTAATTCCTACTTATGTAGGAAATGTTGTACAGAACATTTATTATAATCCTATTCAATTATAATAATCATGCCATTATTATATTTAAACACTAGAGAGTGTCGTTGGTATTTAATGGGGGAAGGTGAGATGAAAAAGATAGCTGCTATATCATTAATTAGTATTTTTATTATGTCTGGTTGTGCTGTGCATAATGATGAGACAAGTATCGGTAAATTTGGTCTTGCATATAAAAGTAATATTCAGCGTAAACTCGATAACCAATACTACACCGAAGCCGAAGCTTCTTTAGCCAGGGGTAGAATATCTGGTGCAGAAAATATAGTAAAAAATGATGCAACTCATTTCTGTGTTACTCAGGGCAAAAAAATGCAAATAGTTGAGCTGAAGACAGAAGGTGTAGGATTACATGGTGTCGCTCGTCTGACATTCAAATGTGGAGAGTGAGAATATTTTTTGGTAAGCGTCAAATATGCGCGTTCTAGCTGTGCGTAGCCGGAACCTGTGGGAGCACGATGCCGATAAGTGAAAGGCATCGTGCTATGAAGGAGGATTCTATCGATGTGGTCAATGGAAGACGGTTACCAGAGATAGGGCTTATGCATAAAAAAATAAGCCCGTGTAAGGGAGATTTGCCTCCCTTACAACAGGGGCTCTCAACGGTGGAATGCGGGTTTGCGCGGCACGCAAGACCATTGAAAGCCACTAAAAAACACTACAGTGTGGACACAGTGTGGACACTATCACCGACTCCCCCGCGTAGGGGATTCAGCGATACAGCATCCTGTAAATACTCAGGTGCAAAGTGCGCATAAACCATAGTTTGCTCTATACGTGAATGACCAAGTATGCGTTGCAAAGTGATAATGCTCCCACCGTTGATCATAAAGTGCGTTGCGAAACTATGACGTAATGCGTGGGTTGCTTGCCCCGCGGGTAAATCGGGTTTCAACTCCTTCATTAGTCGCCTAAATGCCGGATAATTAGCATCCGGGAAGAGAAAACCTCTTTTGTCAGCGGCAACCAATTTCGCAACTTCATCTGATATCGGGACAGTGCGCGGCTTATTCGTTTTGGTTTTAACGAATGTACATCGGTTGTGAATGATGTTTTCCGCTTTTAACCGCGCAGCTTCACTCCATCTTGCCCCGGTGCTTAGGCACAGAATCGCAATTTTTTTGTTATCTCCATCAAGCCTTGATAACAACAGCGCTATCTCTTCCTGCGTTAGGTAACCTGTTTCGGGCTTTTCCTCTTTTAGCCGCTTCATGCCCCTGAATGGATGTTCACCGAAGAAAAGCTCGGCCTCAATTAGCGCTGTAAACATACCGCTAAGGCAGGTTAAATCCCGATTGATGCTTGAGGGTTTAACTCCTTGGCTCCTGCGTACAGCGGTGTACTGGCTAATGAGCGATTTTGTAATCTGGAATGCGCAAGGGTCATCAGTAATCTTTGTGAAAATCTCAATTTTTCCAAGATTCGATTTACCGTGATCCTCATGTTTACCTTTCAACTCCCACCAGACTTTTGTTAGTTCTGACAGATGCCGCTTATCTGTCGGTTTTGCTAACCAATCTTTGTTATGGTGGTTGTATTGGGTGTGTTTCTCAAATGCGATAGCCTCGCTTTTTTTCTCAAATTTTCTGCGGATGCGCTTTCCATTGCGCCCGGCAGGTCTGATGTCCACTTCATATCGACCATCATCGAGCTTTTTAACAGACATAAAGCCTCCCGATGATGTTACTGCTTACTTCAATTTGCTGATTTAAATAACAAAAACTAACTGTGCATTTACTGCACAAATAAGCGCCGTAAATGGTTAGCCAGTTTTCTGGTCTGATTGGGGTGACGTTGTTGTCTGCTGCCCAAAGTGCGCGAGAGCCGGTGCAATTTGACCAGCTTCCGGTGTTATTTGATCTGTCATAAACCACATCGTGTATTTAGTGAAACGTGGGTGTTGAAGGATTTTCATAATCTGCTCAACACCCGGTTTTTTATCACCTGCTTCATACCCTGCTAATGAACTGTATGCGAGTCCTGTTAATTCGCTGAATTGCCTTTTGTTGAGTCGCTCAGACTCTCGGATCAGCTTCAACTTCTCATGAACTGGGGTTGACATAGTTTCTCCTATAGAAGAATATTATCGCGAAAGGGATATTAAAACCCCATAGAATTACACAATAAGAGCAACTAAAGCCCACTAAGAGCAATTAGTTGCACTAAAGGAGAATCCTATCAGATGAGCCGACAGCTTGTAAGTAATACAGATGCAGTGCCGATTCAGGAGTTCGCCAGACTTATCGGGAAAACCCCTGCAGCGGTTAAAGGGATGATTGAAAGAGGAAAACTTCCAGTCATTGAAATGACTGATCCTCAGTCAACGTCTGGGCGCGCCGGTGAATACTGGATTTATCTGCCAGCCTGGAACAAAGGTATGCAAATGGCTTATGAAAGCCGTCCGAAAGAAATTCGAGATGGTTGGCTAATGTGGTTAGGTTTGGGCGAACGGGCATAAGGAGTGTTGAAATGAACGAGCCTCGCTGTATCGCTCAGTTACTCCGTAACGAGAGCCCGAACCCGATTAACTTCACTATCACCCACGGCCGGGGGCGCAAAGGCATCATTATCCGCACCCGTAAGCCTGGCATTTTGGCCGTCGTTGCTAAGCGCATCATGAAAATCAGAGAGGTATCAAAATGGCTGTGATGACTCTTGGTTTAGTTCAAAAACAACCGGCAGCTCTGCGCGTAGTAATTGGTAAGCATTTAGCAGAACCTCGCTGGCAGGACTCATGCGATTTCTATAATCAGATGATGGAACGCGACCGCCTGACGGTCTGTTTTCATGCTCAGCTTAAACAGCGTCACGCGACCATGCGTTTTGAAGAAATGAACGATGTGGATCGCGAGCGTCTGGCCTGCGCGATTGACGAGCTGCGCGGTGCGTTTTCTAAACGTCGTCAGGTCGGAGCCAGTGAAACGGCTTACATAAGTTTTCTGACGGTAAGCCAGCGTCGCACGTTATTTCTTCACGCGGGATTAACTGAAAAAGAGTTTAATCAGCCTTACTGGCGAGTTAATGAAGATTCATGTTATTGGCGGGAGCAATTATTCCGTGCGTTACGTGAATTATTTAGCTTGTTTGAATATGCCCCAACTATATTAACCTCAGTTAAACCTGAGCAATATTTGCATTAATTAACTTGGAAAACTTTTTACGCGCCTGAATGCGTGGGGCATCTTTTTGTCTGGAGCTGGGTAAATGAATAAACAAATGTCAGTACCTCGCAGCAATATGAAAGCACTGCTGGCACAGGCCGCAGGCGAGGCACAGCTAGTCACCGCGACGCGTTTTGCGTCTGCGCTCGATTCTCTGATAGCTCACATTTGCAAGTCAGAAATGAACTGCACGGAAATCATCGAGCTGTTGGGGCAGGAGTCCGAAAAGCTTCACAACTCTATTTTGAATCAGCAATAAAACTATTTGGGGTTTTATGAGTATTAATATTGTCATCGATAATAAATTCGTAATTACCAGTGACCAATTCCAGTTTATTTTGCAGGAAAAGAAAATCGCTAAGTCTGGAAAAAATGCCGGTAAGGAGTGGCTCGATGCTGTTGGCTATTATCCAACAATCAGCAAGCTCGTTTCCGGTCTGGTGCTGCATAACATTTTAACCGGCGAAGCTTGTCAGTTTTCAGAGTTAGAGAAGCAGGTCGAGCAGATAGGGCAAAGATGTCTGGAAGCATTCACCGCTAATGACCGCTGAGAACCGGGGGCGCATTGCCCCCTCGCCACCCCCACAACTACCCAAAAGCACCGTTGAGAATTTCGTCGGTGCTTATCCGTGGAATAAATCCCGCGAGGCCATTGGCCGCGACAGACCCCTTACACGTGCCGAACTCCGTCAGGTGCAAGGTGTTTTAAACAGGATTGACCGCCTGCCGTTTTTCCTGCAAACGCTGTTTACCTCTCGTTATAACTTCATCCGCCGCACAAAGAGTCCTTTGGGTGGGCTGTATTTCCTCAAAAACACGTTCGAGCGCAAGCTGCTGCCGCGTCTTGAGCGTGTTAATGAGCTTTGCGGGATGAATGAATCCGCCTCAATCGGCTTTTTGTCAGAGCGCGACCAGTACGCGCGTTTACCTGATATGAATGACAAAGAGCTCAGGAAATTTGCGGGAAGAATTGCCTCGCAGCTCTGGAGTAAATACGAGGAATTAAGCGATGCGTGGGCGGATGCGCACGGCGGAATGGAGACTCTTTTCACCGATGAGGCGCAGGCGCATTTATACGGTCAGGTGGCAGGTGTCGCGCGCGCTTTTAACCTTACCCCGATTCACTGGAAAAAATACCGTAAGGGTCAGATGACGATCCGCCAAGCATTTTCAGCTATTTCACGACTGATTAAAGATGAATGGTGGGTTAACCAGCTCAAGGCGCAGCGTATGCGCTGGTGCGAGGCGCTGCTCATCGCTGCCGGAGAGGTCAACAAAGACCGCTCACCTTACGCAAGCAAAAGGGCGATCCGCGATGTTCACGCGCGCCGCCTGGCTAATCTCGAATACCTGAAATCCTGCGAGCTGGAAAACAAAGTTACCGGCGAACGTATCGACCTTATAAGCAAGGTTATGGGGAGTATTTCTAACCCTGAAATACGTCGCATGGAGCTGATGAACACCATCGCAGGAATTGAGCGATACGCTGCCAGCGTTGGTGATGTGGGCATGTTTATCACGCTGACCACACCCTCGAAATATCACCCGACGCGTCAGGTCGGCAAAGGTGAAAGCAAAACGGTACAGCTCAATCACGGCTGGAACGAAACCGCATTCACGCCAAAAGACGGCCAGCGCTACCTCTGCCGAATCTGGAGCCTGATACGCACCGCTTTTAAAGATAACGATTTAGACGTTTACGGGATGCGCGTTGTCGAGCCTCATCACGATGGCACACCACACTGGCACATGTTGCTGTTTTGCAAGCCCGGTCAGCGTAAAGCCATTAATGAAATTATGCGTCGTTACGCCCTCAAAGTGGATGGCGACGAGCGCGGCGCTGCTCGCAATCGCTTTCAGTCTAAGCATCTGAACAAAGGCGGCGCGGCTGGTTATATCGCTAAATACATCGCAAAAAATATCGACGGCTATGCGCTTGACGGCGAGCTCGATAAAGACACCGGTAAGCCTCTGAAAGATACGGCCGCAGCCGTCACCGCATGGGCGTCAACATGGCGTATCCCTCAGTTTAAAACGATTGGCCTCCCGACAATGGGCGCTTACCGCGAACTGCGCAAGCTGCCGCGCGGAGTGAGTATTGCCAGCGAGTTTGACGACCGTGTCGAGGCTGTCCGGGCTGCTGCTGATGAAGGTGAATTTGACCTGTATATCATCGCGCAAGGCGGGGCAAATATGCCGCGTGATGCTCAGGCGGTAAGGGTCGCCCGCAAGGTGACGGATGAGGTCAACGAATATGAGGAAGATATCGAGAGGGTAGTCGGGATTTATGCGCCTCACCTTGGGGCTCACCGTGTCCATGTAACCCGTACAGCCGAATGGCGCATTGTTCCAAAGGTTTTGGCCGTTGAGCCTTTGACTTTAAAAAGCGGCTCTGCCGCGCCTCGGAGTCCTGTCAATAACTGTGGAAAGCTCACCGGCGGTGGTGATCCAGTTATGACACCTTCACCGTCTGAGCAAGCCGCAGCGGTGTTAAATCTGATTGAGCGCGGGGTTATCGGCTGGAATGAGCCGGACGTCGTGAAGGTGCTTAACGCCGCATTAAAAGCTGGCGCACCTCGCAAAAATAGTCAGCAAAGAAACTCGGTGCCCCTTAAAGCTGCAGAACAAGCGCCATCTGCTAGGATGACCAAAGCAGAACGCGAGCGCATACCAAAAATTCGTTTAGATTTGGCTCAGGAGGGTATTACCCCGGAACGTTGGGAGCTGGATGTGCTGGCGCGCGGGGGAACGGTGTTTTATGGCGACAAAAAAATTAGCTATGTGGCTGCTGAAGAATGGGCGGGTTTCACATCCTAAGATGTATGACGCAGCGTAATGTCAGATAGCCATACAAATTGCCCCTGAATTGATAAACTAAATCACTTTTCGAAACTGTCTTTGGCGAACTGCAGGGGTGTTATGAGAATTTACCTTGATCACAATATACTGGATGCTCTCAGCAAGAATCGTATAACATTGCAGGTTCCAAGCGATACGGTCTGGGTTTATTCGAATGAAAATTTTAATGAAATCAAACGTTCGAAAAACATGCGATTCTTAGATGTGTTGGCAAATCTTAAGGCAAGAATGTTAGAGCTCGAATTTGATAAGCATTATATGCTTACCGAGAGAGCTTTCCTTTATGAATTTCGTGATCCTCATGAGCTTTACAGTCAATGGCTTGAGCATACCAATGAAGTACCCATTGACGATATTGTCCAGTTACAAATGCAGTTTTTAGCTCGATTAGCGGGGGCTAATAATCGGGATGAAATGCTATTGCATCCTGTGAGATTAAGGGAATTTCTTTATTCTCTATTATCACCACTTGACTTAATATCGAGTGATGTCGAATCTCGTATAGAGCAAGTGGTTAAAGATATTGAGATAGTCACCACAGGGCAATTGCTTGAAATACAGCATTTAGAGCACTCAAGAACCAGCATTGGTATTGGTAGGGGGAGGGTTAGCAACCTATCAGTTGATGATAATCCTTTAAAGTTAATATGGGGGGTAATGCGAAATAAATATCCAGGAATGACAATTGAGCAGTTTTATGGCTTTGAACCTATCGATAAACAAGGCTATGAAAAATGGCCTCGATATTTAGGGGTTGTAGGGTGTCATACTGTACTTAATTTCTTAGGATTTCATCCTGATAAGGGTCTTAACAGTATTAAAAAAATACCGGGGATATTGAGCGATGCCAATCATACAGCAATGGCTACATATTGCGATGCAGTTATGAGTCAAGATCAACGGTTTTGTGCAAAAGCTCGAGCAATTTATCAGTATTTAGAACTCGATATAGCAGTCATTGAGGCAATACCGAATGTTAATTGATATCGTGTCGGCAATAAGTAATTAGTAAAAATCACTGATGCATGCAACATATGCATGAGTTTGCATTCGTTTTTAAATTAAGATTTTGCCAGCGAGCGCCAGTGCTGGCGCGGCTCGGGGCTCCTGATGCACCTGCATTAAAAGCGACCCGTTAAGCGCGCAGGCGAGGCGGGGATAGCACTGCGCGCCAGACCGTGGTGACAGGATTTATTTTGCGTGGCTGTGCGCGTCGTGGTAGCGCGCTGAGTGATGAGGTCGAATTGTGAGGCGGTGGCGGGGTTGCGTGGCGTGTGCGGCGTCTGGTGAGCTATGAGGATGTGCCGCCCGGAGGCGGCATTTTATGCGGGTTTACTCGGTCTCGATGTTGTAATCCTTAAAGCGGATCACCTCCATTCCGAGCCAGTCGTTTATCTCTTTGAAACGCTCCTGCAGCGGCGTTAGCTCGTTACGCACAAATACCCGCGCCACCTTCTCGATATCGCCCATCGAGCCGATATTTTCAGGCTTGCCGCCCATGAGCTGGAACGGCACGCGGTGCGCATCGAGCAGGTCAGCGGCGCTCACCTTCTTGATGTTAAAAAAATCATCCTTCGTGGCGACTTCACTCAGCGGCACGATCTTAATGCCGTCCGGTTTCCCGTTCGGGGCATAGAAAAACAGGTTTTTGAAATTCCCGAGACCCTTCGAGTCGCGCATCGCGGAGCGCAGCGCCTCAACGTCGGTGCTGCTTTGCGCCGCGTCGGTCACGTACATGATGTAACCCGCGTGCGCGCCGTTCTGGTAATACTTGCGACGAAACAGCGTGGCGGATTCATTAAGCCAGGCAGAATTGAGCGCGCTCAGGTATTCCGGCATCCCGTAGAGCTCCTGATTGATATCGGGCTCAAGCAGATGGCACACCGAACCGGGGGCGAACTGGTGCGGGTTGGTAAAGCTCGAGACGTACCAGTAAACGCCATCCTCCACGCCACGGCGGGTGTATTTGGCCGGGGAGGTTTCCAGCTTCATGAGCTGGCCGGTCACGCTCATGCGCTTTTCGAGATAGCCGTTGGCAAACACCAGATAATCAAGCACAAGGCGGCTGAAGTCCTGACGGGACAGCAACGGGTGCGGGATAAAGGTGCTGGTCAGAATGTTGCGCTTCACGTAAATCGGCGAGCTGTGATGCACGGCGGCGCGCAGGCTTTTTGCCAGTCCCGAGAAGTTGACCGGAGGCTCGTACCATTTGCCGTTATTGATGCACTCGACATAGTCGAGGATGTCGCGGCGATCCAGAACGGGTGACGGCTCACCAAAGGTGAACGCCTCCATTTTCTGCGGCGCGCTGGCGGTCATGCTGGTCTGTTTTGGCTGTTTGTTTTGGCGTTTTTTCATCTTAGTTAATATCCAGAATTGAACTTGATTGCATACCGCTACCGGCGGAAAGCGGCTCGTTTAACAGGGCGTGCATGGTCGCCCACGCGATATCTGCGTGGCTGGCTTCCTCACTGCGGCTGGCTTCATAGGTGGCGCTGCGGCCACTGCTGGTCATGGTTTTGCGGATAGCCATAAATGACTGCGTGATGTCGGTCGCACCGGCGTCATATTCCAGACACCCGCGTCGAATGGTGTCTTTTGCTTTCAGCACCATCGCGGTTTTCATTTCCGGCGTGTAGCGGATGGCGCGTGCCGCCGGGAAGAATGAGCGCACGAGCTGGTAAACACCCTGGCCGATGCCGGTCGCATCGATGCCGATATAGTCGACGGTGTATTTTTCGGTCAGCGCCCGGATGGCCTCGGCCTGCGCGGCAAAGTCCATGCCTTTCCACTGGTGACGCTCAAGAATGCGGAACTTGCCACCGGCAACCAGCGGCGGAGCCAGCACCGCACAGCCTGCGCTGTCGCCGGTGTGTGACGGGTCATAACCAATCCAGACCGGACGCCAGTTAAACGGACGGCCGGCAAAGGGTTCGAAGTCCTCCCATTCTTCCATCGCATCGACCATGCAGCGCTGCAGCTCCTCGAACGGGAATACCGACGCTTTATCGTCGACGAACTCGCACATAAACAGGTTACGGAAGTCATCCGCGCTGTTTTCCTGCTTAAGCTGGTCGAGGTTAAACAGGGTGCAGCCACCGGCGAGCGCGTCCTCAATGGTGACAATCTGCCGCCACTGGCCGTCCCCGCATAACATGCCACCGGCGAGCGCCTGATGACTGATATCGATGTCGACACGTTCGTCGCGGTTACTGCGGCCACGGTTAAACAGCTCGCCTGACCAGAACGGGTAAGCACCGTGCGCCAGTGTCGACGGCGTCGAAAAATAGGTGGTGCGCAGGTGTGACTGCGAGGCCATGCCCGAGGCGACTTTGCGCAGCTTCTGGAAATTGGGGATCCAGAAAATTTCGTCGACATACAGGTCGCCGTTGTGGCTTTGCGCGGTGTTGGAATTGGTCCCGAGGAAAATCAGCTCAGCGCCATTGTTGCCGATGACAATCGGGTCGCCTGACAGGTCGACGTCGACCAGACGCGCAAAGGCGATAATGTACTTACGGAACACGTAAGCCTGCGTTTTACTGGCGGATAAAAATATCTGGTTTTGCCCGGTCTTAAGCGCGCGCAGAAGTGACTCGCGCGCAAAGTAGAACGTCGCGCCAATCTGTCGCGATTTCAGGATGTGGCGGATGCGGTGCTCTAATCCCGCTTTATGCCAGCGGAGCTGATAGTCAAACGACTGGTCGAAGAAAATCTCTTCCAGTTTTTCTTTGGCCTCCTCGCTGAAATAGTTTCGTTTCGGCTTTTTGCGATCCCCTTTGTTACGGCTGGCGATATTGGGGTTTAAATCCACCTCGTTTCCGGTCTGGCCGTAGCGGTTAACGCGCGCGAGCCGCTCCATCTGGCGCGACAAAAAATCAGCGACTTTGAAGTCATGCGCGGTCAGGTCTGGCTTTGCGTAGAGCTGGATAAGCCGCGCCTCTAACGTCGATTCCACGCGGTTAATCGGCGCGGTTCCTTCCCATCCATCGCGCTGTTTCCAGCTCTGCACGGTCGGGCGCTTGAGCTGCAGCATCTCGCAGATTTGCGGGACGGCGAACCCCTGCCAGTACAACAGTCGCGCCTGTCGTCGCGGGTCATTTAACAGAGAAAGGTCAGTTGAAATGGTCATGCTTGCCTCGTTTTTGGTGTGACGTGGCAAGGCTAAGGAAATGGGGTGTTATAAGCGCTAAGTGACTGTTGTATCAGATCTAACAGGAGCGCAAGCGGTGGCTGATACGGGTCAGAGTCGGGAAACTAAACCCGACCCGAAAACCCAACATCAGGACACCTGAACAATGGCAAAGAAAGTTTCTAAATGGTTTCGCATCGGCGTCGAGGGTGACACCTGCGATGGCCGCGTCATCAGCGGCGATGATATTCAGGATATGGCCGACACGTTCGACCCGCGCGTCTACGGCTGCCGCATTAACCTCGAACATATCCGGGGGCTGATGCCTGACAGTCCGTTTAAACGCTATGGCGATGTGACCGAGCTTAAGGCGGAGATTATCAGCGATGGCTCTGCGCTTGATGGCAAAAAAGCGCTGTACGGCAAAATCCAGCCGCTCGACGAGCTGGTCAGCATGGTTAAGGCCGGGCAGAAGGTTTACACCTCCATGGAGATCCGCCCGAACTTTGCCAACAGCGCCAAGTGTTACCTCGTTGGCCTGGCCGTCACCGATGACCCGGCAAGTCTCGGCACGGAATACCTCGAATTCTGCAGCCGCGCCGCACAGAACCCGCTCGCCGGTAAAAAAGACAAGCCGGGCGATCTCTTCTCTGTTGCGTCACTCGCTGAGCTGGAGTTTGAGGACGTCCCCGACACCATGCTCAACAGCCTGACCGACAAGGTTAAGGCCATTTTCAGCCGTAAGCAGGCCAGCGATGATGCCCGTTTCGCTGATGTGCATGAGGCGGTGACCACCGTCACCGAGCAGGTGCAAACCAATCTCAACGCTGCCGACCAGCGCGTCACCGAGCTGGAGACCGCTTTTGCACAGCTTAAGCAGGACGTGACCAGCAAAGTCGATGAAAACGCGCAGGCGTTTACCTCCCTGAAAAGCTCCCTCGATAACACCGAAAGCCAGAGCCAGCCGCGCCGCGAGCTTTCAAAAGGCGGTACGGGCGACGAGCTGCTGACCAACTGCTGATAACGCGCCGGGCGCGTTGCCCGGCCTGAACCCTTTTACCCGAACAGGAAAAACCATGCGTAAAGATACCCGTTTCAAATTTAATGCCTACCTGTCCCGCGTCGCGGAGCTGAACGGCGTTTCCACCGAGGACGTGGCGAAGAAATTCACCGTCGAGCCGTCGGTCACGCAAACCCTGATGACCACCCTGCAGATGTCATCCGCGTTTCTGACCAAAATCAACATCGTGCCGGTCGACGAGCTGAAGGGCGAAAAAGTCGGCGTCGGCGTTAACGGCACAATTGCGAGCACTACCGACACCACCGGTGATGATGAGCGTAAGACCGCTGACTTTACCGCGCTGGAGTCGAATAAGTACGAGTGCGCCCAGATTAACTTCGACTTCCATATCCGCTACAAACAGCTCGACCTGTGGGCGCGATTCCAGGACTTCCAGACCCGTATCCGTGACGCCATCATCAAACGTCAGTCCCTCGATTTCATCATGGCCGGTTTCAACGGTACTACCCGAGCGGAAACCTCGAACCGCAAAAACAATCCGCTGCTGCAGGATGTGGCCGTCGGCTGGCTGCAGAAGTACCGCAATGAAGCGCCAGCGCGCGTGATGTCGAAAGTCACCGACGAGGACGGCACAGTCATTTCCGACGTGATCCGCGTGGGTAAAAACGGCGACTATGCGAACCTCGACGCTCTGGTCATGGATGCCACCAGTAACCTGATTGACGAGATTTATCAGGATGACCCGGAGCTCGTCGTCATCACCGGGCGTAAGCTGATGGCGGATAAGTATTTCCCTATCGTCAATCAGGAGCAGGCAAACACCGAATCGCTGGCCGCTGACATCATCATCAGCCAGAAGCGAATCGGCAACCTGCCAGCCGTGCGCGTGCCTTACTTCCCGGCTGATGGGCTGATGGTGACGCGTCTCGACAACCTGTCTATCTACTTCATGGATGACGCGCACCGTCGCGCCATCATTGAAGAACCGAAAAAAGACCGCGTAGAAAACTACGAGTCAATGAATATTGATTACGTGGTCGAGGCTTACGCCGCCGGTTGCCTGATTGAAAATATCAAGCTCGGTGACTTTACCCCACCGGCAGCGCCGGAAAGCGCTTCCGCGCCTGCAGCACCGGAAAGCGGAGAGTAAGCCATGACGAGTCCCGCAGCGCGTCACATGATGCGGGTCTCGGCCTCTGAAACTGCGCAGCGGGCTGCTGTCCCGCTGCGCAATGCAACTGCCTATGAGCAGATGCTCGTTAAGCTGGCCGCAGACAACCGCACGCTAAAACAAATCAGCTCTAAAGAGCGTAAAGCCGCGAAAAAGCGCGAACTGTTGCCGTTCTACCTGCCGTGGGTGGCTGGCGTCCTCGAAAACGGCAAAGGGGCGCAGGATGACATCGTCATGACGGTGATGCTCTGGCGTCTCGATGCTGACGATATCGCCGGGGCGCTGGAAATCGCCCGTTACGCCATGACCTATGGCCTCACCATGCCGGTCGGTCGCCGTCCGACGCCGTGCCTGCTGGCCGAAGAAGTGGCGCTGGCCGCGCAGCGCCTGCTGATGGCAAAACAGCCGGTCAATCTGGCGAACCTGCTCGACACTATCGCGCTGACTGAACGCGCGGATATGCCCGATATCGTGCGTGCGAAGCTGCACAAAATCACCGGCTACGTGCTGCGTGATGCGGAGCAACTGCAGGAGGCGCTGGCGCACCTGCAGCGTGCGATCCAGTTAGAAAGCACTATCGGGGTGAAAAAGGATATCGAGCAGTTAGAGCGCCAGCTCAGGCCAAAACCCGAACCGGCACCAACAACCAAAACGACTCAACCGCGCACGCGCAAACCTGCCGCTAAACCGGCGGCACGGCGCGGGCGTCCACCAAAGGCGGCAAAAGCCGCAGGTTAACCGAGCGCTCCCCGAGCCGGCGGCACGCCAGTCAATGCGGGTATCAATTGCCCTGACTGCGACCGGCGTCCACCGCCCACCCATTACCCGAGGTTGTCATGACGACGCTGATTATTGAGCCAAACAAAGAGCCGCAGGACGTGCCGGGCGTGGTGATACCGCCGCCGGGCGTGAGCGAGCCGGTAATCAAAAACACCCCGTTTTTTCCTGACGTTGATCCGAAGCGCGTGCGGGAAGAAATGCGACTGGAGCAGACCGTTTCCCCCGTGCGCCTGCGCCGGGCGATTAAGGCCGCGATCGCGGAGACAAACGCGGAGCTGAGCGACTGGCGCGAAATTCAGCTCGATGCCGGTTACGCCACGCTGGCGGATGTCCCGACGGACAAGCTCGACGGAGAGAGCGTGCGCGTTTTCCACTACTTCAACGCCGTGTGTTCGATGACGACGGCCACGCTTTATGAGCGTTTTCGCGGCGTGGATGCGACCGCAAAAGGCGACAAAAAGGCCGACAGCATCGACAGCACAATCGATGAAATGTGGCGGGATATGCGCTGGTCTGTCGCGCGCATCCAGGACAAAGCGCGCTGCATTGTGGGGCAAATCTGATGAAAGTCTATGCGCTGCAGGGCGATACCCTCGACGCGATTTGCGCCCGGTATTACGGGCGCACTGAGGGCGTGGTCGAAACCGTCTTAGAGGCAAATCCCGGCCTGTCTGAGCTCGGCGTCATCCTCCCGCACGGCACGGCAATTGAGCTGCCCGAGACCGAGAGCGCAGCCAGAACCGAAACGGTGAATCTATGGGACTGAGTATGGAAAAAATCACCACGTTTATCGCCTACTGGCTGGCCGTGGGGCTGGCGTATGTCGGGGCAATGTCCCCCGAAAAGATGGCGCTTTACGTGGGCGGCGGATGCGCCATTTTTACCGCGCTGACGAACTACTGGTTTAAGCGCAAGACGTACCTCTATCTGACATCGCTCGGACTCGATAAAGGGGCTATTCGTGAAATCAATCGTTAAAAAATGCAGTGTGGCCGCCGTGCTGGCGCTGGCAGCGCTGATGCCTGACTTTCGTCTGCTTAACACCTCGCCAGAGGGGCTGGCGCTGATTGCCGACCTCGAAGGCTGTCGCCTGACGCCTTACCAGTGCAGCGCGGGAGTGTGGACGTCAGGCATCGGCCACACTGCAGGCGTCGTGCCGAAAGGGGAAATCACCGAACGTCAGGCGGCGGCGAACCTTGTCGCGGATGTGCTGAACGTCGAGAAGCGTCTCGCAGTCTGCGTGCCGGTGGAGATGCCGCAGCACATTTACGACGCGCTGGTCAGCTTCTCATTCAATGTGGGAACCGGTGCGGCCTGCCGGTCGACGATGGTCGCCTATATCAAGCGTCATCAATGGTGGCAGGTGTGCGACCAGCTCCCCCGCTGGGTTTACGTGAATGGCGAAATTAACAAAGGGCTGGAGAACCGCCGCACGCGCGAGCGTGCTTACTGCCTCAGGGGGATTCAATGAAAGTGATGTTGTTTTTACTGGCCGCGCTTATTGCGGTTGTGCTCTGGCAGCGTCATGAAAACGGCAACCTGACGCGCTCGTTTGAACGGGCAAACAGGGTCGGCACCGAACAAAAAACCGCGATCGGAATGCTGAAAAATCAGCTTTCCGTTTCGCAGGGAATTGCCAGGCGAAATGAAACCGCGCAGGTCAGTCTACGCGGCGAACTGCTGGCCGCCGGTGCAATGGCCGTGCGGCGTGAAGAAACCATTACGAGGCTGATAAATGAGAATGAAACCTTACGCCGCTGGTATAGCGCTGAACTGCCTGATGTTGTGCGCAGGCTGCACACCCGCGCAGGTTGTGCCTCCGCCGGTCATTGTTTACAGCGCCTGCCCGAAGGTGAGCTATTGCCCGATGCCGGGAAGCGACCCGGCCACTAATGGTGACCTGAGCGCCGATATTCGCAGGCTTGAGCACGCGCTCGCCGCCTGCGCGCTGCAGGTTGAAACCGTCAAAGACTGTCAGGATAAACTCGATGAAGAAAGCACGCAGCCTGCGCGAAGCGCTGATTAAAGCCGTCCCGCAGCTTGAGACAAACCCCGAAATGATGCGCATATTTGCCGATGAGGGGAATATCGATGCGCGTCTCGCGGCCTCGCTGTCGCATGAGAAAATTTATACCCTGAATGTGATCGTGTGTGACTTTGTGGGCGACCCTGACATGATTTTCGTGCCGGTGGCCGCATGGCTCAGGGAAAACCAGCCGGATATCTGCACGCTCGATGACGGCCGCAAAAAGGGCTACCGTTTCCAGATGGATTTGAACGACGGGGACAGCGTCGATATCAGCATCAGCCTGCAGCTCACCGAGCGCACCATCATCAAAGAGGAAAACGGCGCGCTGCACGTGAGCTATGCCTCTGAGCCGCCGCTGCCGGAGCCTGTGACCCCACCAAAAGAGCTCTATCTTGACGGAGAGCTGGCGAGTAAATGGGATGAATGAATTTAAACCCTTTGATGACAGGCTCAATGGTCTGATCGCTGCCCTGTCACCGGCAGCGCGCCGGAAGCTGGCCGGGGAGATAGCAAAGGAGCTGCGCAAGTCGCAACAGCAACGTATTAAGTTGCAAAAAGCCCCTGACGGCTCGCCTTATCAGGCGCGAAAGCGTCAGCCGCTCAGGGCTAAGTCCGGGCGGATTAAACGGGCGATGTTCCAGAAGCTCAGGACAAGCCGGTACATGAAAGCCACTGGCCTTGAAAACAGCGCCGTGGTGGAATTCACCAGCAAAGTGCAACGTATTGCGCAAGTCCATCAGTATGGCCTAAAAGACCGGCCAAGCCCGAGCGCTCAGGACGTGCAATATACAAAGCGCCAGCTACTTGGATTCAGCTACGAAAATAATCGGTTCATAGAGACATTTGTAATAAATCATCTTGCAGGTTAAATACCCATTATTAGATGCAATTAACCTGCTGTGCTACTGATTTTATTTTCTACTTGCGATTTAAGCGCCGACTTTGCTTGGCGTTTTTGTTTTTACTTTTTTTATTTCTTTTGATTTTTCTTCTAAGCGCTTGAGCATTAGATGCTTGCTTTTGTTGAGCTTTGGCAGTATAGAGATCGCTCCCCCTATAAATCCAGTCTATTACATTTGAAGGTTTTTGGAGGTCAAATATTATACGTGATTCTAGGCCGGTGCCAATAAATGAAATATTTCCGTTTTTATAAGAAAAGATAGCCTCTTTACCAATCATGAAAAAATCATCAGGGTCTGTGAATTTCTTTGGTAAAGGTGCAAGGTGTAATAAGTTAGGGTGCTTTTGGTTGGCTAATTGCATGAATTTATTATAATCAAGACATAACACTATGATTAAATTTCCAGTGATGATGTCTTCAATCAATTCTTGTGGTAGATTAAGGTTGAATAATGGCTGGGCAAAATGATGGCTAATGCTATCGGAAATATTAAAGATACGACCTTTAAAATTTGTTCCATCCATCCAGGCATTGAATCCTACAAACCCCATCTCGGTTTTTTTATAGGTGCCAACATAAACACAATCATCAATGACCTCAATACTCCAGTTTTTTCCTTCCTTTATTTCGCTCCAACAATTTACTATTGCTTGATTATAAAATTCAGGTATATAATTTTCATCTTCAATGTTTACCTGTGTCTTGTGGTAGTGGTCGTAACCGGTACCTTTGTTGATAGTTTGAGTTATATCAGTCAACCGCTGCCATTGTTTCTTCGTGCGTGTGTAGTGTTTAATGTCTTTTTCATTAAGATTTTTAATGAATTGCTCATCAAAATGCTTGCATTGTGATTCTACAGAGAATTGTGCAGCATGTGAAAATTCAATGTTTTTATCGCCAGATTTAACTTCTACAAGGCTAACGCCTTGTCCCATTTTATAAACGACAAGATCTCCAGCATGAACGAACGTTGTCATATCGGAGGCAATAGCTATTGTAGTGGGTTCTTCGTTTATTAAATCTGCAGCAATCATCGAGTCAATAATGTTTTCCTTGGAAAGATTGTCGTTCTTGCCAGGTAATGCCAATCGTCTGATTGAAGAATGTTCATTGTCAAATAATACCCAAACAATTGAATCAATGAATCTTCTTAGTACTTTGATCTCGTATTCTTTTAGTCGGGATTCTCTTAAGCATCTCAGTTTTTCTTTACTGTTTTTTTGTCTATGATAGTCTTTGGATTGCTGTTGTAATGATGTGATTTCTTCCAACCGTATGATTATCTCAAAAGCAATTTTCTTTTGTGCTATTTTCCAACCTTCATGAACTGCCGAAATGAACTCATAACGTTTTTTTATGGCGTCTTGTTCACCTACCTTATCAATACCATACTTCCGAATCAAAAAAAGAAGCTCTTTGGCTAATGTAATCAATTCAGGTGATAGCTGTTTCCAAGATGATCTGAATGGCCTCATCTTGTATTCCATTACTTTAGTATCATTAATTGTTTCAGTCATATGGATTTACCTTAAGGGTAAAGTTAACAATGAAATGTGGCCTTGAACCAAACCCTTTTAATCTACTAGTTTCAATGTCGTTGTGCTAGTGATGGCAGTATTTTAGGAAGTTGATGCCAACTTAGCCCGGCGGCATCCTTTCTCCATGAATAATTTAAATTCTCTGCAGGACATCGCACGCGCGATCCGCAACCTTATCCGCACCGGCATCGTGACCGACGTCGACCACGACGAGGTGCTTTGTCGTGTCCAGACCGGCGGCATGGAAACCACCTGGCTGAACTGGCTAACCTGCCGCGCCGGTCGCTCGCGCGTGTGGTGGGCTCCATCCGTTGGCGAGCAGGTGCTTTTGCTGGCGATCGGCGGCGAGCTTGATACAGCGTTTGTGCTGCCCGGTATTCTCTCGGATGACCATCCCGCGCCGTCTGCCTCCCCTGATGCGCTTCATGTTTCCTTTCCTGACGGGGCGGTTATTGAGTACGAGCCCGAAAACGGCGCGCTCACCGTATCTGGCATCAAAACCGCCGACGTCACTGCGTCGGACTCCATCACGGCCACCGTACCGGTGGTGCTGGTGAAAGCATCGAGCCGCATCACGCTCGATACGCCGGAGGTGGTGTGCACCAACAAGCTGACGACCGGCACGCTCGAAGTGAAGAACGGCGGGGAGATGAGCGGGAACATCGAGCACACCGGCGGGACACTGAAATCAAACGGCGTGCAGGTGGATAACCACGCGCACGGCAACGTTCAGAGCGGCGGAAGCTGGACTAAGGGGACGCAATGACGGTGCGTTATCTGGGAATGAACAACCAGACCGGCCTCAGTATCTCTGAGGTTGAGCATATCCGGCAAAGCGTGCGCGACATTCTGGTCACGCCGGTTGGCTCGCGCGTCATGCGCCGTGAATATGGCTCGCTCCTGTCGCAGATGATTGACCAGCCGCAGACCCCGGCGCTGCGCCTGCAGATTATGGCCGCGTGCTATTCCGCGATCCAGAAGTGGGAGCCACGCGTAGATCTCTCGACCATTACCTTTGAGCGGTCGGAGACCGACGGCGGGCTGTATGTCGACATCACCGGCACCCGTTCGACCGGCGGCCAGCCATTTTCCATCACCATTCCACTGAGCTAATCACTATGGCAACCGTTGACCTGAATCAGTTACCCGTTCCCGATGTGGTGGAAGAACTGGACTTTGAAACCATTCTTGCCGAACGCATTGCGACGCTAATTTCGCTTTATCCCGAAAATCAGCAGGAGGCTATCGCCCGGACGCTGGCACTTGAGTCAGAACCGATTGTGAAGCTGCTGCAGGAAAACGCCTACCGTGAAGTTATCTGGCGTCAGCGTATGAATGAAGCCGCGCAGGCGGTAACGCTGGCCTATTCAACCGGTCACGACCTTGACGTTGTGGCCGGGAACAACAATACCGCGCGACTGACCATCACCCCGGCGGATGACACCACCATCCCTCCGACGCCTGCTGTTATGGAGTCCGACACCGACCTCCGTCTGCGCACACAACAGGCATTTGAAGGCCTGAGCGTGGCGGGTCCGGTCGGTGCTTATGAGTATCACGGCCGCAGCGCCGACGGGCGGGTCGCTGACGTGTCGGTCGCAAGCCCGTCGCCCGCCTGCGTGACGATTACCGTTTTATCGCGCGAGGGCGACGGCACCGCGAGCCCTGAGTTACTGGCAATCGTTGAAAAAGCACTGAACGCCGAAGATGTGCGCCCGGTGGCAGACCGGGTGACCGTCCAGTCAGCAGAGATTGTGCCGTACCAGATTGACGCGACGCTCTACGTTTACCCCGGTCCCGAATCTGAGCCCATCAGGCAGGCATCAGAGCAGAAGCTGCAGAGCTACATCAGCGCGCAGCACCGCCTCGGGCGTGATATCCGACTGTCAGCCATTTACGCGGCGCTGCATGTTGAGGGGGTGCAGCGTGTCGAGCTGGCATCACCGCAGGCCGACATTGTGCTGAGTAAGTCGCAGGCGTCGAACTGTACCGAGTACCAGATAACCATCGGGGGCTCGGATGAGTGACCGGCTGTTACCCGTTGGCTCGTCGCCGCTGGAGGTCGCCGCCGCTGCCGCGCTCGCTGAGATTCAGCGCGTGCCGGTACCGCTGCGCACCCTGTGGAACTGGCGCACCTGCCCGGTAAACCTGCTGCCGTATCTGGCGTGGGCGCTGTCGGTCGACCGGTGGGATGAGAAGTGGCCGGAGGCGACAAAGCGCAGCGTCTGCGCGTCCTCGTTTTTCGTCCATCAGCACAAAGGCACCATCAGCGCATTGCGTCGGGTGGTTGAGCCGCTCGGCTTTCTGATTGAGGTGCGCGAGTGGTGGCAGCTCGACGAGGCGCCAGGCACTTTCCGTCTCGTTGTTGGTGTGCTCGACAGCGGCATCACTGACGAAATGTATCAGGAGCTCGAGCGACTGATTGAAGACGCCAAACCGGCAAGCCGCCACCTCACCGGGCTGGCTATCAGCCTGAGTGCGACCGGTGAGCTGTATGTCGGCGCGGGATGCTACGACGGCGACACACTCACCGTTTACCCCTACACCCCCGAGGAAATTGTCGTCGGCGGTGAATATTACCCGGCCTCGGCCATCCATCTAATTGATTACCTGAGAGTGAACGCATGACCGCAAAATATTTTGCCATTCTGACCAATCAGGGCGCGGCGCGACTGGCGAACGCGGCGGCACTTGGTACAAAACTCAATCTGACTCAAATGGCGGTCGGGGATGCGAACGGCACACTGCCGACCCCTGACCCGTCGCAGACGAAGCTCATTAACCAGAAGCGCATCGCACCGATAAACCTGCTGACCGTTGACCCGGCCAATACCAGCCAGATTATCGCGGAACAGATTATTCCCGAGAATGAGGGCGGTTTCTGGATACGCGAGATTGGTCTCTACGACGATGAGGGGATTCTGATTGCCGTGGCAAACTGCCCGGAGACCTACAAACCGCAGCTGCAGGAGGGGAGCGGCCGCACGCAGACCATTCGCATGATTCTGATTGTGTCGAGCACGTCGGCCATCACCCTGAAAATTGACCCGTCGGTGGTGCTGGCAACGCGGCAGTATGTCGAGGATAAGGTTATCGAGGTGAAAGCCTATGCCGATAATCTGCTGGCCGCACACCTCGCCGCTGCAGACCCGCACACGCAATACCTCAAAACGGCGGATATTGATAAATACATTCCGGTCGGTTTTCCGCTGCCGTGGCCGCAGGCAACACCGCCCGATGGCTGGCTGAAATGCAATGGTGCTGCTTTTGACAAGGCGAAATATCCAAAGCTGGCCGTCTCTTATCCTTCTGGCAATCTGCCTGATTTGCGCGGTGAGTTTCTGCGTGGATGGGATGACGGACGTGGTGTGGATTCGTTAAGGGGAATTATGTCAACTCAGGCCGGTGATATGGCTTCACATGTTCATATGTGGGGTATCTGGACTGCCAGAACAAACGATATGTCACTGGAGAGTTTTACGGGCACTACGATTTTGAAGCAAATAACGCCTGCATCACCCGTCATTGATTACGACAATTATCCAATACCAAATCCCGCGATTACGGATGGTGGCATCGTCAATGCGACTACCAGACCTACAGGTGGTACTGAGACGAGACCGCGCAACGTGGCATTTAACTACATAGTGAGGGCGGCATAATGGCAAAAGCAACGCTGAACAAAAACGGGATTGCCACAAAGCCGGGTGAAATAACGGTTTATAATTTCGACGGTAAAACCCTCGAATATCTGGTTTCATCTGTCGAGTTTCTGGCGCTGGGCGTGGGGATTCCTGCTAATTCCTGCACCGATGCACCTGTCGAAAAAAAGGAGGGTTTCGCGGTGTGTCGCGCGGTCAGTCTTGACGGGTGGGAGTATGTCGCAGACCATCGCGGTCAGACGGTTTATGACACGAAAACCGGTCAGCCGGTCAACATTACCGCGCCCGGTGACTATGCCGTCGGCGTAACTACGATCGCACCGTCGACCCCCTATGACCGCTGGAACGGTAGCGAATGGGTCACGGATAAGAACGCGCAGAAAAACGGTCAGATTAAGGAGGCCGAACAGAAAAAATCCGCGCTGCTGAATAAGGCGCAAAGCGCTATCAGCCTGTGGCAGACTGAGCTGCAGCTCGGCATCATCAGCGATGATGACAAGACCAACCTGATAACATGGATGAAATACATTCAGTCGCTGAACGCGATCGACACCTCTGCGGCGCCGGATATCGAGTGGCCGGAAAGACCAGAATAAACGACGCCCTCCACCCGGAGGGCTTTTTTGTATGTTGTGTTATCCCTCCACCAACGGCATTGCATCGCGCCTGCGCGACACACAACAGAAAATAGTCGCACCCCTTAACCACGGAGTTAAACAGATGGGCGACTATCATCACGGCGTCGAGGTCATCGAGATTAATGATGGCACGCGCACCATTTCCACCGTCTCGACGGCCATCATCGGCATGGTCTGCACGGCCAGCGATGCTGACGCAAAGGCATTCCCCCTGAACGAGCCGGTGCTGATTACCAGCGTGCAAATGGCGATCGGTAAAGCCGGTAAAAAAGGCACGCTGTCAAAATCCCTGCAGGCCATCGCCGACCAGTGCAAGCCGGTCATTGTGGTGGTGCGCGTTCCCGAAGGTACCGACTTCCCGTCAGACCCGGAAGCGGCGCAGAAAGAAACCATTTCCAACATCATCGGCACGACCGACGAAAACGGCAAATACACCGGTCTGAAAGCGTTGTTAACGGCGAAAACCGTCACCGGTGTTAAGCCGCGCATTCTCGGCGTGCCGGGGCTGGATACGCAGGAAGTGGCGACCGCGCTCGCGTCGACCTGCCAGAGCCTGCGCGCGTTTGGCTATGTGAGCGCGTGGGGCTGCAAGACCATTTCCGACGCCATCAAATACCGTGAGAACTTCAGCCAGCGCGAGCTGATGGTCATTCACCCTGATTTTCTGGCATGGGACACCACGGCGAACGAAACCGATATTGCATGGGCGACCGCCCGCGCGCTCGGCCTGCGTGCCAGAATCGACCAGACTATCGGCTGGCACAAAACGCTGTCTAACGTGGGTGTAAATGGCGTCACCGGCGTCAGTGCCTCGGTCTCATGGGATTTGCAGGAGCAGGCCACCGACGCCAACCTGCTTAATCAGGCCGGAGTGACAACGCTCATCCGCAACGACGGCTTTAAGTTTTGGGGCAACCGCACCTGTTCTGACGATCCGTTATTCGTGTTTGAAAACTACACCCGCACGGCGCAGGTGCTGGCCGACACGATGGCGGAGGCGCACGCGTGGGCGATGGATAAGCCCGTTTCCGCAACGCTTATCCGCGACATCGTCGCCGGTATCAATGCCAAATTCCGCGAGCTGAAAAACAACGGCTATATCGTTGACGGCTCATGCTGGTACGACCCGGAGTCAAACACCGTGGAAACCCTGAAAGCCGGGAAGCTGTATATCGATTACGACTACACCCCCGTCCCGCCGCTGGAAAACCTGACCCTGCGCCAGCGCATCACCGATACCTATCTGGCAGACCTGTCAGACTCGGTCAACAGCTAAGGAGCTCAGAGCATGGCGTTACCACGCAAACTGAAATACCTGAACATGTTTAACGACGGTCTCAGCTACATGGGCGTCGTTGAATCCGTCACCCTGCCAAAGCTGACCCGCAAGCTTGAGAAATATCGCGGCGGCGGGATGCCGGGCTCGGTGTCGATTGACCTCGGCCTCGACGACGATGCGCTATCGCTTGAGTGGACGCTGGGCGGCCTGCCTGACGTCGCGCTGTGGGCGCAGTACGCGTCACCGGGTGCCGACAGCGTGCCGCTACGCTTCACCGGCTCATTCCAGCGCGATGACACTGGCGCAATTTCCGCCGTTGAGGTGGTCATGCGTGGCCGTCACAAGGAGTACGACGGCGGCGAGAACAAACAGGGCGAAAGCGGCACGACCAAAATCTCGACCGAGTGCTCGTATTACCAGCTCACGATTGACGGCAAGGAGGTCATCGAGATTGACGTCGTCAACATGGTGATGAAAGTCGACGGCGTCGACCGTCTCGCTGAGCACCGCCGGGCGATTGGCCTGTAACCCGTTAACCGGTCAGTCAGGCTGGCCGGTCACGTACTCACATTCAAAGAGAGCAACATCATGGAAAACATCAACGAAACCGCCACCACCGAAACCGAAAACCCAAACATTGTGATCCTCGATAATCCCGTCATGCGCGGTGAGCAAAAAATCGAACAGGTGACCGTGTCCAAACCCAACGCCGGTACTCTGCGCGGCGTGAGTCTGGCCTCGCTGGCAAACTCTGACGTCGATGCGCTGATTAAGGTGCTGCCGCGCATGACGTACCCGGCGCTGACCGAGCCCGAGGTCATGCGTCTGGAAGCGTCAGACCTGATTTTGTTCGCCGGTAAGGTGGTCGGTTTTTTGTCGCCATCTTCGGCTCGCTGACCTTCCCGGACAACCTTTCGGTCGATGACCTGATGGCGGATATCGCGGTGATATTTCACTGGCCGCCATCAGAGCTAAATTCCCTGAGCGTGACCGAGCTCATCACATGGCGCGAAAAGGCGCTGCAGCGAAGCGGACACCACCATGAGCAATAACGTCAGGATTGAGGTACTGCTAAACGCAGTAGACCAGGCAAGCCGACCGCTCAAAGCTATCCAGACTGCCAGCAAGACCCTTGCTGGCGATATCCGCACTTCTCAAAACAGCCTGCGCGATCTGAATGCGCAGGCGTCCCGAATTGACGGATTCAGGAAAGCGAGCGCACAGCTTGCCGTGACCGGCCAGTCGCTTAACAAGGCTAAACAGGAAGCCGCAGCGCTGGCCGTCCAGTTTAAAAACACGCAGAACCCCATAACCGCGCAGGCGCGCGCGATGGAGGCGGCCAGGAAATCCGCCGCTGACCTGCAGCTCAAATACAACAGCCTCAGGCAGTCGGTACAGCGACAGCGCACCGAGCTCGTGCTGGCCGGTATTAATACCCGCACCCTGTCGGCAGACGAGCGCCGTCTGAAAACCAGCATAAGCGAGACCACCGCGCAGCTTAACCGGCAACGTGATGCACTGGCGCGCGTCAGTCAGCAACAGGCCAGACTCAGCGCGGTAAAAAGCCGTTATGAATCCGGGCAACAGCTCGCCGCCGGTGCGCGTAATGCCGGGATGGTGGGTGTCGGGGTGGCTACCGCCGGGCTTTATGGTGCGTCACGCTTTATTGCGCCGGGCATCGGTTTTGATAAGCAGATGTCAGGCACACAGGCGATCCTCGGGCTCGATAAGGGCGACGATAAGCTCGCGGCCATTCGTCAACAGGCGCGCGATATCGGCGCGACTACGGCCTTTTCACCGGGTGATGTGGCGCGCACGCAGACCACGCTCGCACGCTCGGGATATAACGCCGATGACGTGCTGGCCGCGACCGGCTCGACCGTAAACCTGAGCCTAGCGGCCGACGTGGATATCGCAGAAGCCGCCGACATTATCACTAATATGCAGTCGGCATTTAACCTGCCAACCACTGAGATTGAGCGCGTCGCTGATGTGATGACGAAAGGTTTCACGTCATCAAATACCGGCCTTGTCGAGCTGGGCGAGGCGATGAAGTATGTCGCGCCCATCGCAGAGGCCGCAGGGGCGAGCATTGAAGACACGACCGCGATGCTCGGCATTCTGGCGGATAACGGGATTAAAGGCTCGATGGCCGGTACGGGTGCGAGTGCCATTTTCAACCGCCTGCAAGCGCCAATGGGGAAAGCCGTAGAGGCAATTTCTGAGCTGGGCGTGAAAACCCGCGACGGCAAAGGGAACATGCTGCCGGTCGAGAAAATCCTCAAAGATATTCATAAGTCCTTTGCGAAAAACAAGCTCGGCACGGCGGAGCAGGGCGAATATCTGAAAGTGATCTTCGGTGAAGAAGCCATGAAAGGCGCGATTAAACTCGTCGCCGCTGCCGGTGATGGCTCGCTCGATAACAAGCGCCAGCAAATCCGCGACTCAAAAGGCACGACCGAGCGCATTGCGAAAATACAAACGGATAACCTCGACGGCGATCTGAAAAACCTGCAGTCAGCATGGGAAGACCTGCAGATTGAGGTTTTCGAAAAAGAAGATTCTGCACTGCGCCGCCTGACGGTTTCCGCGACAGACTGGCTTGGCAAGGTGGCCGCGTGGGCGAAAGCAAACCCTGAACTGACGCAAACCCTGTTTAACCTTGTCGCCGGTGGGCTTGCGCTGATTGGGGTGCTCGGAGGCATTGGTCTTATAGCGTGGCCGGTGGTAACGGGCATCAACACGATTATCGCCGCTGCCGGTTTTCTTGGAACAAATCTGGCTGCAATGGGTACGGCCATTGTTTCTGTGCTTGGGGCTATCACTTGGCCTGTTGTGGCCGTAGTTGCGGCATTTGTGGCCGGTGCGCTGCTTATCCGCAAATACTGGGAGCCCATCAGCGCATTCTTTTCCGGCATGGTGGAGGGACTTAAAGCGGCCTTTGCGCCGGTGGCGGAAATTTTCGCACCGCTCACGCCGGTGTTTGATTCTTTCATGGAGAAATTACGCGGAGTCGGGCAGTGGTTCAAAGACCTGATCGCACCGGTTAAGTCGACGCAGGAGACGCTCGACAGTTGCAAAAATGCGGGTGTGATGTTCGGTAAGTTACTGGCCGAAGCGCTGATGTTACCGCTCAAAAGCTTTAATACATTGCGTACTGGCGTTAACTGGCTGCTGGAAAAGCTCGGGGTTATCAATAAAGAATCGAGCGACCTTGACCAGAAGGCCGCAAAAGCCAACGCCGCCACCGGCTCGCAAAATGGGTCTTATATTCCGGCAACCTCAGCATATGGCGGTTATCAGGCATATCAGCCGGTAACGGCACCCACTGGTAAGACTTACGTAGACCAGAGCAAGCCAGAATATAACATCAACCTGAATGGTGGCATTGCGCCGGGCAGCGACCTCGACCGTCAGCTGCGTGAGGCTGTCGATAAACTCGATCGTGAAAACCGTGCGCGTCAGCGCTCAAGTATGCGTCATGACTGAGGGGGATAAAGCATGTTAATGGTTTTAGGTTTGTTTGTGTTTGAGCGCCGCACGCTGCCCTATCAGTCCATGCAGTATTCGAAGGATTACCGCTGGGCATCAAACGATCGTATCGGCAAGCCACCGGCTTACCAGTATCTCGGGGAAGGGGAAACCACGCGCACGCTGTCGGGCGTGCTCTATCCCGAAATTACCGGCGGACGTCTGTCACTGACCGCCATCGAGCTGATGGCGGACGAGGGGCGCGCGTGGCCGCTGATTGACGGAACGGGCATGATCCACGGCATGTATGTCATCGACAAAGTGACGCACACGCACACCGAGCTATTCAGCGACGGAGCGGCGAGAAAAATCGAGTTTAGCCTTTCGCTTAAGCGGGTCGATAAATCGCTGGCGGCCATTTATGGCGACCTGAAAACGCAGGCCGACAATCTGGTCACGTCTGCCGGTGACTGGCTGGGAGGGCTGGCAGGATGATTACAGGAATGGATATTCAGGCCGGGGCGAAGATTGCCCCGGCGTTTATGCTCAAGCTGGATAACGACGATATCACCCAGGATTTTAGCGACCGCCTTATCAGCCTGACCATGACCGACAATCGCGGATTCGAGGCCGACCAGCTCGATATCGAGCTCGATGACACTGACGGCCAGATAGCTTTGCCACCGCGCGGCGCAACGTTGACGCTGTGGTTAGGCTGGCAGGGATCCGCGCTGATAAAAAAAGGGACGTTCACGGTCGACGAAATCGAGCACAGGGGCGCGCCTGATACGCTGACCATCCGGGGGCGAAGCGCCGATTTTCGCGGTACGCTGAACTCGCGCCGGGAGCAGTCATGGCATGACACCACGCTCGGGCAAATTGTCGAGACGATTGCGGCACGCAATAAACTGACGGCCAGCGTGGCCGACACGCTGAAAGCCGTAGCCGTGCCTCACATTGACCAGTCGCAGGAATCCGACGCGGTGTTTCTGTCCCGCCTGGCTGAACGGAACGGGGCGTCAGTTTCGGTAAAAGCAGGGAAACTGTTATTCCTTAAAGCGGGGAGCGGTAAGACTGTCAGCGGGAAGCCCATTCCGCAGATGACGCTTGAGCGAGGCGACGGCGATCGTCATCAGTTTGCCATTGCTGACCGGGAAGCCTATACCGGCGTGACGGCGAAATGGCTGCACACCAAAGACCCGAAGCCGCAAAAGCAAAAGGTGAAGCTCAAGCGTAAGCCCAAAGAGAAGCACCTCCGCGCGCTGCAGCACCCGAAAGCGACCAAAGCCCCGGCAAAGGCCAAAGCCAAAAAAGAGCAGGAAGCACGCGAGGGTGAGTATATGGCCGGTGAGGCTGACAACGTGCTGGAGCTGACGACCATCTACGCGACAAAGGCGCAGGCCATGCGCGCCGCTCAGGCAAAGTGGGACAAGCTGCAGCGAGGTGTCGCGGAGTTTTCAATCTCGCTTGCTATTGGCCGGGCAGATTTATTTCCTGAAACGCCTATCGCGGTGAAAGGGTTTAAGCGCGTCATAGACGATCAGGCGTGGATAATCACCCGTGTGGTGCATAACCTCAACGGGAACGGCTACACGACGGGCTTAGAGCTTGAGGTTAAGGTTTCGGATGTGGAGTATGAAACAGAATTGGAAGAGTGAGTTTTTTTGTAAGTATTTGTTTTATTTGGTTTTTATTGGTAAGATATCGACATTAAATCATTAGAGTGAGGTGCCTAAAATGTTCCATTGTCCGTTATGCCGTAGCGCCGCCCATGCCCGTACCAGTCGCTATTTTACCGACACAACGAAAGAGCGTTATCACCAGTGCACAAATATTAATTGTAGCTGCACGTTCGTTACGACCGAGACGGTTGAGCGCTACATTGTGAAGCCCGGCGAGGTGATTCCGGCGTTACCTCATCCAACGTCGACGGGGCAGCAACAGATTGTCTGGATGTAATGAAGAGGCCCCGAGAAATTCGGGGCTTGTGCATTTTGTTGGTTTCAGGTTTTTTACCGATGAAGAACCATCACTTTTAGGAGTAATCATTGAACTGGGTAGGGAACATAGATGACATAGCAATGGTTCTCCCCTCCGTGTTGCTAAACTCAACTAGATGTTCAATTGTTTGTTATCAAAAGAAAATATAACCAATCAGGCTTTTACTCTACGTTTAGAGCCAATCATCAAGCTATATTGATCCTCTGAGGCTTCGTTCCCTGTCCAGATAGTTTTATTTCTGCTTTTTCGGCTTGATGCCAAAATCTTACGTTTGATATCTTTTGGCGACATATGCTGTGCTTGGGCAGAGAGAACATACTCTTTTGAAGCTTTCTCAACTGTTTTTAGCGCATTATCAGTGAGTATGACCCCATTGCTACGGCATCTTCGAGAGTTAAACCAAATTGCAAATTTGAGGGCTTCTTGATACTCAGAAAGAACCATTTCACTTTTGAGCATCTGTTGCACCCGTTTATGAGCTGCTGTCGATTTCAAACCATGTTTAACGACAACTGGTTTTCTGGAATTCATTAGAACCTCCTGCCAATCACTTTTAATATTTTATCATAACTGTACATAAAACGCTCGGTTTGTACTACGTAATCAATTTTGTTAACAGTTTCGCCCTCGGTCGATTGTTCCGCTTTACTCTCTCCTTGTCAGCAGAGTTAAGGGTGTAGCCATATGATTGGTATCTGTCTAGGAGTTTTTTTTCCGGTCGGCTAATGTTGACTTGGTTGATGCCGTAGACTTCAGCGAAACTCTCTGCAATGATCAACGCAATTGGCATGACAAAACCTTTTAATGGATGAGCGTGAGGATTGCCTTCAAGATAGCGGAGGGTTATGCATAGCCGTCTCTTCGAACGTCTGCCAAGCATCAACCCGCAAAGAAAGTTGCGACACCGTATGCTCACATCAATGCGTTTGGTCTGGTTACTCTTTTCAAGGCTCCAGTCGAAGCTAATCCAATCTCGTTTCTCTGTTTTGCGCCATTCAAGGCGGGCTTCTTCTGAATCCTCATAATAAATATGCCCTAACTCGATTTCATCAACTGGCAACAGGTGGCTAAACTCCTTTGTGATGGAAATTTTGGCTTCCGCTAACGCTTGGAAATAAATTAATTCATGTGTGAGTTCTTCATCGTTAGGCTGGATTTCTCTTTGGTCTGAACTCATGTCAGCTCCCTGGTAATGAACGTAACTGCTTATGATTGGGTTAAACTATGTCGTTAGATCACTTCTTAGATTCTCAAGAAAATCATAGCCCTGCAAGTGCAGGGCTTTTTGGGTCGATGTGGTCAATGTGTGGACGTGACCTGAAATAAATCCTTTTATTTCATTGCATTAAATCAAAAAAATAAGCCCGTGTAAGGGAGATTACACAGGCTAAGGAGGTGGTTCCTGGTACAGCTAGCATTTTATGGGTTAT
>ENA-OWOU01000312-OWOU01000312.1-gut-metagenome-genome-assembly--contig:-NODE-312-length-32463-cov-13.889088_pt1 | contig 32463 bp, 23 predicted proteins | sample MGYA00248248_ERZ651801 | MGnify/ENA primary metagenome ERZ651801 (study PRJEB26908, sample SAMEA4031710) | gut metagenome | biome: gut; feature: normal infant; material: stool | place: China | collected... | reverse complement strand
TTTCACAATGCATATCCTTCAGCCGGAATGCCGACAGGCAGGGTGTTTGCGGAGTGGCTGAAAGATCTGAAGGAAAAGTAAGGCGTTTCGGCATGTAGATACCGTTATGGAAAAAACAACAGGTCAAATTTTAAAAAACTCTTGTTCTTTTAATGAAAACGTCTTGTTCTTTTCGGAAAAGGACAGGATGTTTGAAAGGTTAGTAATGTGCGTGCCGGAAGATTAGTAACGTGTGGGGTGTAAGATTATATATCTTACCAGTATACATATCATAAATGTATGAAGTTCCAGTATATAAAAGTTTGTCAAGAGGGGGAGGGATATAGGCTGAATCTTGGTGTAAGCTATAGTGAATTTCGGTACAAGATATAACGGAACTTGATGCAAGATGCAACGGAATTTGTACAAAAAAATAATTGGACTTGATACCCAATGTGTGCATTGGAATGAAAAAGGCTATAAACCGAATCAGAAAAAACATGAAGCAAGATTAGATGGAACGTAGTGTGAAATGATACGGGTAAAGGTAACTTTTAGAGCGTATGGCGACCTATTATAACTGTTTATTTTTGAGGATGGTAACGTGCGAAGTAATACGAAGCTATAGAATTAGTAATGTTGCAGACGAAATATGTATTTTACAGGTATTTGAGAGTACAATAGAATGATGATAAGTATTGTTGGTTTTGTCTATTTTAAATAAAATGTTTAGATGCGTTTTTATTAATAATTGAGTTATATGTCTGTTTTATCCCAGCAAAACAATAAGAGAATCATTAAAAATACGTTGTTGCTTTATTTTCGTATGGCTATTACTATGTTAGTTCAACTCTATACCTCACGAGTTGTGCTAAATTCACTTGGCGTGAGTGACTACGGTATATATAGTATTGTAGGTGGTATTGCTACAATATTTAATTTTTTAAATGGGTCTATGACTAATGCATCTCAACGTTATATAACAATAGCATTAAGTATAGGTGACAAAAGGAAGCTACAACATATATTTTGTACGACCATGAATATTCATTTAATTATGGCTGGTGTCATACTTGTGTTAGCTGAAGTTATTGGACTGTGGTTTCTTTATACTCATATGCAAATATCTTCAGGGCGTCTTGAAGCTGCGTTTTGGGTATTTCAATGTTCTGTTTTGGCTTCTATGGTTGCAATCATTAGTGTACCATATACCTCGGCTATAATAGCTCATGAAAAAATGTCTGCTTTTGCATACATCGGTATTGTTAATGTTATGTTGAAACTTATTATTGCTTACTTACTTTCTATTGTTGCATTTGACCATTTGATATTTTATGCAACTCTTATATTGTTGGTACAAGTTATTATTTGTTTTTTATATATGTGTTATTGTAAGCACAATTTTGCAGAAACTCGATATTGTTTGGCATGGGATAAAGAACTTATAAAGGAGATGTTTTCTTTTGCAGGATGGAATTTGTCTGGCAACTTATCTGTTATGTGTTATTCACAAGGAGTAGATATGTTATTAAACACCTTTTTTGGTCCTGTGGTCAATGCTGCCCGAGCCATATCAGGACAGGTACAGGGTGCTATAAACCAATTTGTCTTCAATTTTCAGACGGCATTAAACCCTCAGATAATGAAATCATTTGCCCAAAACAATATTGACTATCTTTGTTCTTTAATTAACAGGGGGGCTCGTTTTTCTTATTATCTCATGTTTTTATTAGTTATTCCAGTTGTGATTGAGGCAAAATTGATACTTGCTATATGGTTGAAGAATGTGCCCGATCACACTGTCCTTTTTCTACGTATAACGCTCTTCACTGGGCTGATATATACACTTTCAAATCCTCTTATAACTTTTAATCAAGCGACAGGGAAAGTAAAGGGCTTTCAAATTGCTTCAAGTATGACACTTGTAATGATTTTACCTATTTCATATATATGTTTGAAACTAGGATGTCCAGCATGGTCTGTGTTTATCGTTCATTTTTTCATGGAGTTTACCGCTCTTTTTATACGGTTATATATACTACATCGCATAACAGGTTTTTTGATATTCAAATATATCCGGCAAGTCCTATTTATTGTCTTAGCTGTTACACTTTTGTCTATACCTATACCGCTGTTACTATATTTTATGCTTTCTGATACAATTGTTTCTGCTTTGATAGTTTGTGTTGTTAGCTTTTTTTGTGCTGCTTGCAGCATATTCTTTGTTGGTATGAGTTCTAATGAAAGAACATTTATTTTAAAAAATATAAACTCTATGATGTCAAGAATGAGAAATAGTAAGGTGATTAATAAATAAAACAATAAAAATGAGAAAACTTGATTTGAATACTTTTATCCTTTTTCATTCTATTGTCATTTCATTTGGTGATAATTATAAAATAATAAAATATGTGGGCGTAATATATTTGTGTTTGTTTATTTCCCTGAAAGCCGTTAAGAAAATGTTTGTTCAATTTAGAGAATTGAACTTTGCAATACTGTTATTTATATTAGTGGTGCTATTGTCAGGAGTCCATGGTCAACTCTATTTTTCTCAATATTCTTGGCATGTCAATTATTTGAGTAGCGTTTTATTTGCATTTCAAACATGTGTGATGTTTCTTTATATTGAATATGCAATTTCGACCCATAGAATGACAAAAGTGTTGAATACCATATTGGGATTGCTTATAATCTATATTTTAATTGCAGATGTATATATTATTACACATCTTTCAAGTATCGTTGATGATTCTTCTCGAATTTTCATAATTGGTAATAAGTTTCAAGTATCCTATTTACATCTGATGTTATTGGCTTTTTATTATTCTAAACCCAACAGAAAAAAAAACATTTTCATTTTCTTGTTTTTCTTAAGTCTCTTTATATCATATAGTGTTTATTGTTCAACAGGTATTGTTGGCTCTGTACTAATATGTACACTTATATTTTTCGGAAATAGAATAGGCTTTTTCCTTTATTCACCATTTTTTATATGTATAGCTATGCTGGTGAGCGTATTTTTTGTTGTGTTTATTGATCTTGTTATTTCTTGTTCTTGGTTTCAACAAATATTAGAACTATTGGGGGAAAATTCTACACTGACAGGCAGAACTGCTATATATGCCCAAGTATTTGAATTGGTCTATCAAAGCCCTTGGCTGGGATATGGTAACGGTAATGGTTCAACGCTTGTTGATGATTATGTCGGTTTTGGGAATACTCAGAATGGTGTTATAGAAAATGTTATTAACTGGGGGATATGTGGCGTTTTGGCCTTGTTTATACTGATTTTTGCTCTGTTGAAGTCCGTTCAAAGAAGCTATAGGAATTGGGCTGTACTTTCACTTTTATACGTCTTTATTGCAATGTCTTTAGTGGAGGTAACAATAGGACTAAATTTTATTTTCATAATGGCTACATATTTGTTGGTGTCTAATATATCACCTACTGTTGTCGTACAAAAACAACAATAATGTAATTAAAAAGTAAAAAATAATTTATTGTCATGAATACTCAACTAAAACAAAGAAGAATCCTTTATTTGGATTATATAAAAGCTTTTGCCATTATCCTTGTTATCATTGGTCATGTGTTACAGTATATGATATGGCCTTCAGATTTTGATGAGCATTATATATGGAATTTTATTTATTCTTTCCACATGCCTTTATTCATGTTTATTAGTGGGGTTACTATGGCGATGAAGTCTCCTAATTATAGTTTTGGCCATTTGATGAAAAAAAGGGCTGTACAGTTATTGTTGCCTTACTTTGTATGGGCTATTATTATTTCTCTTTTTCGAGAAAAAGATATTTCATTTATATGGACTATTATTGATAGACCTAGCAATGGACTTTGGTTTTTATGGGATTTATATTTTATTATACTTTTAAGTCGCATACTTTTACTGGTTTCTAAACGTGTTAGCGTTCTATTAGGGGGGAGTTTCTCTTTTTTTATTATAGCACAATTACTTCGTATAGCTATAGGAGAGCATTTTGATTATAGCTCAATTAGTTATTATCTTGTCATTTATAATATTGGATTCGTTATTGGAGCTAAAAAATATTGCGAAAACTTGATAATGAATAAGTATAGGTATTGCTTGATTTTATTAGCAGTAATAATTATCTATATAGGAACTTGGATATTCTATGAGTTAGGAAGAGATGCTTTTCCAATGAATTTTTCTACCGTAATATATAAATTTATACATATCTGTAATCGGTTAGAAGTAGGTATAATGGCTAGTATAATGTTTTTTATGCTATTCTATTTTATGCGAAATTGGACCATTCGATTTTTTTTAATTATAGGTCAGGAAACATTAGGTATTTATGCCATACATTTTTGGTTAATACCTGTTGCTCTTATGGGAGTGCCATTAATTTCTGTGTCAATGCTTTGTGATACAATTCTCTGGTCGTCCTTTATACTTATAGGTTCACATGTTACTATTAATATTATACATAAGAATAAATATTTTTCGTTTATGTTATTAGGTGATAAAATTAAAAAATAGTGAAATGAAATTTTTTGTTTTTGGCGGAGGATTAGGTAACCAGCTCTTTCAATATAGCTATTACAGTTATTTAAAAAAGAAAAATCCTTCAGAGATTTTTTTTGGAGTATATCCTAATAGCCAAATGGCACATAATGGAATAGAGATTGATAAATGGTTTGATATATCGTTGCCTTCGACTTCTTTTCTTTCTGATAAACTTGGTATTTTTCTGTATCGGGTGAACCGTTTTTTGTATTATCGTAAATGTCCACTATTGTTTTGTAATAGGACTTATCCTCAATCTACAGAACACTTTTTTCAATGGGGGAATTGGCAGAATTATTCCATTGTAAAGCAGGTAGAACCATTTAAATTTCGTCCAGATCTTTTTTTAGGGGAAGAAAACAAACAGATTCTTGAAAAGATGAAAATGTGCAATTCGGTTTCGGTGCACGTTCGTCGTGGGGATTATTTAAATCCTAACTTGAAACATCTTTATGGTGGAATTTGCACACAGGAATATTATCAGAAAGCAATGGCAATTGTACTAGAAAAAGTGGAACATCCTGTATTTTTCTTTTTTTCTGATGATGCATTGTATATAGAAAAGGAGTTTGCTGACATAAAAAATAAAGTTATTGTATCTCATAATAAAAAAGACCGTAGTTTTTTTGACTTGTATTTGATGGCTCATACCCAACATATGATATTGGCAAATAGTACTTTTTCATGTTGGGCGGCTTATTTGAATAAGACGGCAAAAATAATTATAACTCCTGATCGATGGATGAATAATCATTCAAAGCTAGAAGCATTACCGGATGAATGGATAAAGATTCATGTGTGATTTAAATATAAATTTTATATAATAAAGATGGAACTAAACTCGGAGCAATTTACTCAATATAAGCGGCTATTATTAAAAACACTTGCTGCTTTTGAATCTTTTTGTAATAGGTATGATTTGAAATACTTTGCGGCAGGAGGAACAATGTTGGGAGCTGTTCGGCATCATGGGTTCATACCATGGGACGATGATATAGACTTGTATATGTTACGTGAGGATTATGATAAATTGTTACAGAAAAAAAACGAACTTCCACAAGGATATCGATTACATTCTATGGAAGATGAAGGCTTTTATGTGCCTTTTTCAAAATTCATCGATGAAAATACTACTTTATGGGAAACAAAAGAAGTTCCTTATGTCATAGGTGTGTTTTTGGATATATTCCCATTGGATAATTCTCCTTCTGATTTAAAGATAGCTAAGATAATGAGGAAGAAATATCAAATATATTATTGGGATATAAAGCGTAGTGAAAGAAAATATACTTTTAAAAAAATATATAATGATTTTGTCAATTACAGATCATTTAAATTACTCTTCCATTCACTGTATGCTAAACTATATCTGAGTAATCATAAAGATAAAGTAAAGGCGCGATTTCAAAAGTTGAAACAGAAAATTATTACTTATCCAAAGAGTGATAAACTTATTTGTTATGACGGGCAATACCAAGATAAAGAAATAATGATGAGAGAATGGTTTTCTAAAATCATAAGAATTCCTTTCGAAAATTTGTATATAAATGTTCCGTCTGGCTATAACGAGTATCTCACTCAAATGTATGGCAACTATATGAAATTGCCTCCTCTTGAAAAGCGAATAATGCCTCATGGACATTATTTTTTCAATTTAGAGCGGAAAATGTCATTGGATGAAATTAAAGAATTAGTAGAAATAAATATTGATTATAAATAGCATTTGTAGATGCTATAATATAATTAGAAATATTATAGCTATGCAAAGAGAATTTACTTAGATTATGAATATAGCTTTAATTATTGCCGGAGGATCTGGTAACCGTATGGGACAGGATATTCCAAAACAGTTTATACATGTTGATAATTGTCCAATTATTATTCATACATTAAAATGTTTTCAAGAACATCCGGATATTGATATAATATCTGTTGTTTGTCTTTCTGGTTGGGAAACAGTATTACAGTCGTATGCAAATCAGTTTATGGTCACTAAACTTAAATATATTTTTGAAGGAGGTGAAACAGGTCAGCAATCTATTCGTAATGGTATTTATGGATTGAAAGAAGTTGGTTGTAAGAACAATGATTTAGTGTTAATTCATGATGGTGTGCGCCCCCTTCTTTCTCAAGAAATTATTTCATCAAATATTGCAACATGCAAACGATATGGGTATGCAATTACAGGTATACAGTGCAAAGAAGCAATATTAGAAAGCGAAGATGGTTTTACCAGTGTATCAAGTATACCACGTGATACATTGATTAGAACGCAAACTCCTCAAACTTTTAGATTAAGTAATATTATTAAAGCTCATGAGGAAGCAAAGGAAAGAGGAATTAATAATTCTGTTGCATCATGTACCCTTGTGGCTGAATTGGGGGGTAGAGAAATGCATATTGTTCCAGGATCGGAGAAAAACATAAAGGTGACAACAGTTGAGGATTTGGAAATATTGCGAGCCTTGATGCATACTGATAAAGACACATGGTTAAAATAAACATTTTATGAATTGTTATAAAAGTGATCTTATAAAAACATGTCTTCCTGATATGTCTGTTTTGTCGGGTAGCAATATTTTAATAACGGGTGGTACAGGCTTGGTAGGAGCTTGTTTGGTGGAGCTTTTATTATTGAATGCTGATGAATATAATTTTCAGGTATATGTTGGCTGTAGAAATCAGGAAAATGGTAAAAAACGTTTTTCTGAGTATATTTATACTAGTCGTTTACATTTTTTTATATTAGATGTTATATATCCGGTTCGTTCTAAATTAAGATTTGACTATATTATTCATGCGGCAAGCAACGCTTCTCCTAGTTTTTTCACAACTGATCCTGTAGGAACTATAAAATCCAATATATTGGGGGTTTGCAATTTAATAGATTATGGAAAAAATCATGGATTAAAAAGATTTGTTTACGTTTCATCAGGAGAAATTTATGGTGAAGGCTGTAAGGACAAATGGACAGAGAGTGATAGTGGATATGTGGATCCTATGAGTATTCGTGCATGTTATCCCTCTTCAAAACGTGCTGCGGAAACTTTGTGTGTAGCTTATGCTTTTCAGTACGGAATAGAAACTGTAGTTGCTCGTTTATGTCATACTTTTGGACCCTATTTTACAGAACATGATAATCGAGTATATGCACAATTTATACGGAATGTTTTATCTAATGAAAGTATTGTTTTAAAAAGTAGAGGGGAACAATATCGTTCATGGCTTTATGTGGTTGATGCCGCAGTGGCTATTCTTTATATTATGTTGTGTGGTGAAAATATGCAGGCTTATAATGTAGCAGATGCTACGAACAATATTACTATTCGTGAATTAGCAGAAATAATATCATCTGTTTCTGGTAAAGAATTAGTTTTAGATTTGTCTGCAAAAAATATGGTTTGTGACACCTCTATAATGAAAGCTACTTTTGATACTTGTAAACTGGAAGCTTTGGGGTGGAAGGCTATTTATGATGTAGAGACAGGTATAAGGCATACACTTAATTCGTTGAGTAGTCGTTCATAATTATTTTATATAAGTATATCCTAATGTAAACTTCACTCATTGGGTGTTTTCAAAAAGTAAGTACACTTACTTTTTTGAGATAATATCATGATAACTATTTGTAGGAAGTTATGATAAAGATATTTATGCATATAGGGAATAAGTATGAAAAATTATTATGAATTTATACAATGGATGGTGGATATGCGATGCGAGTTCTTGTATTTGAGGAGTAGAGTCATTATAAGGCTTAGTGCTATTTGAGTTTGTATTTAAAGATAATCTAACAGAATTTTATAAGATAACGTAATTTATACTTGTACTATACTTACAAATATGATAAAATTTTCATCTGTCGTATCGCATATATTAGATATTTGGCATCGTCGAAATAGCAGATCGTATATTACTTATTTGCGTTCACGGGGTATAAAAATTGGTGAAGGTTGTACTTTTAGAGATCCATTAACAACGAGGGTTGATGTTTCAAGACCTGCATTGGTTTCTATAGGTGACCATGTTGATATCAATATGTATTTCCAAATATTAACACATGATTGGGCTAGTTTTGTTTTTCGGAATAAATATCATGATTTTGTGAATTCTTCAGGAAGAGTGGAAATAGGTTCGAATATTTATATTGGCACAAATGTCATTGTATTACGTGGTGTTACTATTGGTGATAACTGTGTTATAGGTGCTGGCAGTGTTGTAACACATGATATCCCAGCCAATAGTGTAGCGGTAGGAGCTCCTTGTCGTGTAGTGTGTTCATTAGATGAATATTATCAAAAACGGAAAGTCAAAGGATTGCAGGAAGCTGTGGAACATGTTAAGGCTTTTCAAAAGAATTTTGGTCGAGATCCTTTGCCTCATGAATTATATGAAGAATTCATCTATTTTGTAGATGCCTCAAATGTAGAGGAATATGAACGTCAAGGTGTGCCTGTTCGGTCTCAGTTAAGTATAGCTTATGGTGATTGGTTATCTACTCATAAGGCGAAATTTTCGTCTTATGATGATTTTATTCAATATGTAAATCAAAAAATGAATGAAACAGCCGAAAGTTAGTATAATAGTCCCTGTTTATAATGTGGAGAAATATCTTGATCGTTGCATGCAATCGCTTCTTGGGCAAACGCTGAAAGAATTAGAAATTATTCTAGTGGATGACGGTTCACCGGATAATAGCCCTGCATTATGTGATAATTATGAATCAGCGTCAGATAATTTGCATTGGCCGATTATCAAGGTGATTCATAAAGTTAATGAAGGTCTTGGTTTTGCCCGTAATTCGGGATTGGAAATAGCTACTGGTGAATATATAGCATTCCTTGATTCCGATGATTTTGTAGATGTGAATATGTATGAACAGTTATATTTAAAAGCAAAGGCCAAGGATATTGATGTTGTTTATTGTAATTGCAATATTTATAAAGACGAAAAGCATATTTATCCTCGAAAGGATATAGAAGAAGAGGTTATCTTTAAAGGACGTGAAGCTGTAGATGAATTTTTGCTTGATATGATAGCTCCATTGCCTGAATATCATCATGATGTTCGCTATATGATGTCGGTGTGGCATGCTATATATCGTCATAGCATTTTTATGGAGCATAGAGTGCAGTTTGTATCTGAACGTGAATTTGTAAGCGAGGATATTATTTTTGATATTGATTTTCTTTCACATGTAAGGAGTGTATGTTATCTGCCTGATTGTTTGCACTATTATGTTGTAAATCCATATTCGCTTTCTCATACTTATGATGATGCCAAATACCATAAAATGGTAAATTTATCTCGGATAATAAAAGAGCGATTGGCAAAAATTTACTCTGAAGAGAAATATTATTTGCATTATCTTCGCTCGGTATTTTTTCTTCTTCGTAATACTGTAATGCGTATGGTGTTAGCTGGTGAAACAGATCAGAAGATCAAAAGAATATTAGAAGAAAAACTATATCAAGAATTATTGTCTAATTATCCTTATCAACGAATGGATTTAAAGCATAGAATAGTATTTTTTTTATTGAAATATAAATGCATTTTATTATTAAAGATGCTGTTTAAATCTGTTAAATCTTAGTCGGAACCCAAAATATTAATCAGCGAGATTTCCCTATTTATTAGGGTCTCTAATCAATTGAGGCTTATATATGGATCATAAATTGAAATATATATTAAAACATGATTGTGTATCTTTTGACATATTTGATACGTTAGTAAAAAGATATGTTTCCTTGCCTACAGATGTGTTTGATATAGTTGAATTGAGGTATAACAGTTTACATGGTACCAGTAATGAGAAAATAAGAGGTTTTAAGGAATTGAGGATAAATGCCGAACTTAAGGCTAGAAAAAAAATAATAGAAGAAGTTTCAATCGATGAAATTTATAATTTTATAGAATTTAGTCCAGCTATAAATGAAGAATTGAAAAACCTAGAATTGAAGACGGAGTACGAAGTTTGTATTCCCAATAAATCTATTGTCGGTCTTTTTAATGAATGCCTTAAGAATGGAAAAAAAGTAATAATAACATCAGATATGTATCTTCCTGAAGATATAATAAAGGATATTTTAAGTCATTGTGGCATTACAGGTTATGAAAAACTTTATCTTTCTTCATCTATAAAAAGAACTAAAAGAACAGGGGCTTTGTTTCGTTATATCTTAGATAAAGAAAATCTAAAACCTTGTCAATTAGTTCATATTGGAGACACACTAAAGTCTGATTTTATTAGACCAAAGATAATGGGTATACATACAACTATGATAACTCTTACAAAGTCAAAAGTAGATAATACAAGCTATTTATCCCTATTAAATAATGTCATTGATTATATGTGTCAAACAAAAGAGGATTATTTTAAATATTTGGGCTATAGATGTTTGGGCCCTTTATTATGGGGATATATTCATTGGCTAATTAAAAATTTTCAAAAAGAAGATCTTAATAAAATTTATTTTTTTGCTCGTGATGGGCTTATCATGAAAAAAGCATTCGATATTGTTAACAAAGATGAGAGGCTGAAAAGTTATTATCTAGAAGTATCGAGAAGGAGTTTGCGAGTACCCATTTTGTGGAATGATCCATCATTTATTAATTTATTGACCATGCTGTCACCTTCCAAAAGGATATCATTGAAGTCAATATTTGATGGAGTTGGATTAAATATTATTGATCATATAGCTTTAGTTAGAAAATATGGATATGATTTAAATTCTTATTTCTATAGAAATACCATATTGGAAGAAAATAGATTAATGCTTTTATATAATGAGTTGCAGAATGAGATTATTTTAAACTCAAAAAAAGAATTTGTCTTAATGTGTGAATATATGAAGCAAATGCACGTTGAAGGACGTTTTGCAGTTGTGGATATAGGGTGGTCAGGTGGTATGCAGAGATTTCTTCAAAAGTCATTGGGAATAATAGGTATAGAAAATGAAATTTTAGGTTATTATACAGGGGTAGCTGATTATTATAAACGAAATATGAATGATGGAAAACTATCATTACATGGATATTTGTTCGATTTTTATAATAATGTAAACAGTGTGGATAAACGAAGTCCGTTTGTTGGACTTTATGAAACATTGTTTTTAGAGCAAAAAGGGTCTGTAAAAAACTATATTCGTGACAAAAATGAATGGCTTGTGGCAGAGAGATATGATTATGAATATCAAATGAATGGTGAATTACAAGAGGAGCATTATATTGTAGAAAAAATCCAGTCAGCAGCTCTAGATTTCATTAATGATATAGAAGCAATAGAGTTTGTAAAATATATTCCTTTCACTCCGGATGTGTTGTTTGCGAATTTAAAAGCAGTGGGATTATCTCCCTCTCGAAAGGATTTAAAGATGTTGGCAAAATTTAGATTTTTTGATGAGGGAGAGACTTTTTCATTAGTTTCTAGTAAGTCGTTTATTTATTATGTGTTTAATCCTCGATGTTTAAAAAATGATTTATTGTCTAGTAAATGGAAAATAGGTTTTTTAAAATGCTTGCTTAAAATTCCTTTTCCATACTTTAAACTTTATAAAATATTGAAAAACAGAAACTAAAATGACAAGAATACTTGTTGAGAATTTAAATGGTTTGGATCTAGGTGGCATAACTACTCATATATTCAATTATATTTCAGTCTTACAGCGAAGCAGTGATTATAAAATTGATATAGTGGTAACGGTACAAGAAAACAATGATGTTATAGATAAATTCAAGTCTCTAGGGTGTGGAATCATTCATTTGCCACATCGGCAGAAGCAATTATTTCGTTATATAATGGCATTATGTCGCATAATGTATAAAGGAAGTTATGACATTGTTCATATACATGGAAACAGTGCTACAGCTGTTTTGGAATTACAAATTGCAAAATGGTTAGGTATAAAGGCAAGAATTATACATAATCATTCTAGTTGTTGCCAACATAAAATTTTAAATAAATTATTGTTGCCTGGATATAGGCGTTCGTTCACTCAGGCTATAGCTTGTTCTATTGAAGCTGGTGAATGGCTTTATGGTGAAACACAATTTACTATTTTGCGTAATGCTATCAAAGTGGAACCTTTTATATTCAATGTAGATAAAAGAAAGACAATGCGGTGTGTCTTTGGTTTTAAAGATGATGAATATGTGGTAGGCCATATCGGTATATTCATGGAAGCAAAAAATCACTCCTTTCTTATTGAGGTGTTTGCCAAATATCATGCTTTACAGCCAAAGTCAAAATTATTGCTAATTGGTGATGGTGAACTGCGCCATCTTGTAGAAGCAGCAATAGATAAAAATAAAGTCAATGATTGTGTAATATTGGCGGGATTGCGTTCTGATATCCCAGATGTGTTACAAGCAATAGATATTTTTCTTTTTCCTTCTATTTATGAAGGTATGCCATTGTCTGTGGTAGAAGCACAGGCATCAGGTCTACCATGTATTATTTCGGATGCTGTAACTAAAATGGTAAACATAGGTGAAGATGTAATTCAATTACCTTTAAGTAAAGGTGCTGACTATTGGGCGGAATATCTCGGTAACGTTAAATACGAATTGTCTCGTCAGGAACGTTGCGAAAGGAATATTAAACTCATTACTAAAGCGGGTTATAATATTGAAACAGAGGCGGAAAACCTCATGAGAATTTACAAAAACTTGTAGTATAAAATATGACATCTCTCTTAGTCAATCACATTTTGCAAACAGAGAAATGGACGCCTCCCGAACTTTTCGAAACGAAAAGCAGAATTTACACCTTTCTCAACCCCGTCTCTTACCTTATCGCTTTAGAAAACAAATCTCTATTTGAACAATTCGATGGTATTTTTGCCGATGGCTCTTTACTGGTTTCTGCCATAAGATTAGTATACGGAAAGCGAGTGACTAGACGTAGCTTTGATATGACCTCCCTTGCTCCCGAATTGTTGAATTACCTCATGGAAAGCCGTAAAACACTCTATATCGTAGCCTCGGGTCAGGAACAAGTAGAATATGCTGTGAAGATATTTCAAGAACAGTATCCGGAGTTACGCATTGCAGGGTTCAGGAACGGATATTTTTCTTCGGATGCGGAAATGAACAAGGAAGCTTCTCATATAGTCGAATTAAATCCGGATTTTCTGATAGTAGGTATGGGGGCCTTGATGCAGGAGAAATTCCTGCTTAAAGTAAAAAGGATGGGCTATCAAGGCATCGGCTTTACGTGCGGTGGGTTTATTCACCAAACGGCAATGAATAGGATGCACTATTATCCAGACTGGGTTGATAAGATGAATTTGCGTTTCGTTTATAGAATGTATAAGGAGAAACATACACGTACAAGATATCTGCAAGCTGCATTCTTGTTTCCGGCACGCTTTATCGGGGAAAGAATTTTCGGATGAAAGAGCTGACTTTGCTTATTGCCATGTAAATAATGGAGAATGGCAACAACAGGACGAAGATAGCAGTAGGAATAATTTTTCCGAGTATTTTTAATACATCTGTTTTCATGCTGCAAATATAAATTAAAATTCATAGAATCGTGAAATTAAGAACTCTAATATTTCTGGGGGGACTCTTTGGAGGAATGAATGTTATCAAAGGGCAGGCTTTTTATGGTACTACAGGACTACTTCATGCACCTACTGCCGTTATGCAGAAAGATAAAACCGTTATGCTGGGAGGAAATATGCTGGATGTGAATACGCTTTCCCGATATTGGGTGAGAAGTGAATATCATCCCTACACCTATAACTATTATATTAATTGTACTTTGTTTCCTTGGCTGGAAGTAGCCTATACTTGTACGTTGGTAAAAGGGATACATGGTTCTTCTTATTGGCCTCAGCAAACATGGGGCAGGTTTACCAATCAGGACAGATCGTTTCATTTCCGGTTGAGGGCATGGAAGGAAGGCTGGTGGAAGGCTTGGACGCCTCAGGTAGTGATTGGTACGAATGATCCGGGAAGCCATTCTTCAAATGGAGGTGGAGATATAGATTGGGGGGGCGGTGGTAGCGGAAACCACAATTACTTGACACGTTATTATCTGGCGGCAACGAAACATGTTGAATTTAGTGGAATAGGTACAGTGGGGGTTCATGTAGCGTGGGTCATCGGTAAAGCTATGAGTGATGTGCATTATAGCCGTCCTGCTGCAGGGGTAAACTTTCACTTTGGCATGAAGGGCGAAGGTTTCTGGCAGAAAGCTCTGAATGGATTTAATCTGATGGCGGAAGTGTGTCCCGGACATGCGGAAGACCTGCATACAGCAACTTATACTGTGAATGTAGGTGGAACTTATTCAATATGGAAAGACCATATCAATCTTATTGCTGAACTGAATGACGGTAAATATTTTAGCGGAGGTATATTCTTTAAATTACATCTCAAATAACTGACTTGATTTCTAGTGGATGAAGCATTATAAGAATAGCCGGAATCACTTGGAAAAAGTAGTTCCGGCTATTCTTATATAACGATATTTGTATGTCCTGTTTTTATTATCCTACAATGTATTTAGCATTCTTGCCACTTATTTTACGAATGAATACCACAAGCAGCCACGATACGCCAAATGCCACGACAGCGGCAGCGGGAATTTGTAAAGGCACGGGAACACCGATATTGCGCATCAGGACTACACCCGGACCTGTGAAAAAATAATGTATCATATAGATGCCAAAACCACATACGGTCAAGTTTGCCAGCATACGCTGGATCAGTTCTGAGCGTACTTTTACTTTCTTGGCTATGAGGAAGAAAGGGATAGTCATCATAATCACATTCAAAGAATTATAGGTGAAGAACAGTTCCAACATTTCATCAGTACATTGTGGTAATGCGGTCATGTGGCGGAAACCGAAGAATGTGACCATGTAACCTGCCAGAAACATGGGGATACAGACTGACAGTGTCTTACTCCATGACCAGTCGTGGTTGCGCAGATAGTGTCCCAATAGCAAGTACCCGTTGAATCCGGCAAAATAATAGAGCATATTGAACGAGTTCCACGCACAGCCTCCCCAAATGTATGGGGATACGAACTGATAATAATAAGGTAACAAGCCGGTTATTCCCCATGCGACAAGAAACCATAGTTTGGCTTTCTCCGAGGCCTTTTCTACCCATGCGGAGAAAATAGGAAGGTATAGATATAATCCGATAAGCAGATAGATATACCACATATGTACGTCTAATAAAGAGAAATTGAGAGGCATTTCTGCTATATAACCCAATGATACGTTGAGTGACTGACGGGCGGCTTCTTCACCGCTATAAGGGAAAAAGTCAAGGATTATTTCAGGATTAAGTCCCAACAATCCTGTAAACCAGGGAAATAAATTATAAATGGCACTCCAGATAAGGAACGGCCAGAATACACGGCTGATTCTTTTTTTGTAGAAAGCGGATATTTCGCCATGTACGGGGAGCAGCAATGCTCCTGTAATCATGACAAACAGTGGGACACACGGACGGAGAAAGGCTCCGTAGGCGGCTCCCCAGAATTTGATTTCATCAATGTTGGCTGGCGGTTCGCCGGGGTAAAAGTTGAACGGGTCTGCACTATGGCAGCAAACTACGGTGAACATGGCTACCAAACGAACGACATCCAGCCATACCACATGTTTTCTTGTGGTGTTCATAGCAATAGGTTGATTCATAATTTAATTTTTGATTTGACAGGCACAAAGGTACGCTTTCTCTGAGGATTATTTCTTGCTTTGGAACAAAAAATAAAAAGAACTATCCGCAATCATACTACAAAATGAGAATCCTCCCACTGCAAGAGTCACAATCATTTGTCTTTTGCAGGGGGAGGAATTCTATTTAGGGTTAGAGGGTTATTTTAGTCCTCTGTTCTTCAACAAGGGATCAATACCGGGTTCTTTGCCACGGAAATTGACATACATGTCCATTGCATCGTCAATGCAGCCGGGAGTGAGGATATATTTGCGGAACTTTCCTGCTACTTCTTGATTAAAGATATCGCCTGTTTCCTTGTATGCCTCGTATGCGTCACAATCCAGCACTTCTGCCCAAATATAACTATAGTAACCGGCAGTATATCCACCACCCATGGTGTGGTTGAAATAAGTGGTGCGATAGCGTGACGGAATTTGTTTCAGCAATCCGCGCTTACCTAATGTTTCTGCTTCGAACTGCATAACGTCCATATCATCGGGAATTTCTTTTAATACATGATAATCCATATCCAGCAGGGAAGCAGCTAAATATTCAGCCGTAGCGAAGCCTTGTCCGTATTTGCCACTCTTGTCCATTTTTTCAACCAGTCCGGCAGGAATAACTTCACCTGTCTGATAATGTTTGGCATATACATTCAATACCTCCGGTTCAAAAGCCCAATGCTCATCTATCTGTGACGGCAGTTCTACAAAATCACGCGGAACACTAGCCACACCATAATAATGTACATCTTTGAAAAGATTATGTAAAGCGTGTCCGAATTCGTGGAACAAGGTATTCGCTTCGTCTGCACTGAGCAAAGCGGGTTGTCCGGCTGCCGGTTTGGTAAAGTTGCATACCACGGTTACTACAGGAGCCACTTTCTTGCCGTCCTTGTAGGTCTGTGAACGATAGCTTCCGCACCATGCGCCACCTTTCTTGCTGGCACGCGGAAAGAAGTCCATATAGAGTACACCTAGATGAGAACCGTCTTTGTCCTTACATTCGAATGCCTGTGCATCGGGATGAGGGAGGGGAAGATTGTCCAGCTGGGTGAAAGTGATACCGTACAGTTTGTTGGCAACATAGAACACACCGTCACGTACGTTTTCCAGTTTCAGATAAGGACGTACCTGATTTTCATCCAAGTCGAATTTGGCTTTCTTGGCTCGGTCTGCATAATAACGCCAGTCCCAACCTTCGGCTGTGAAGGTTTTTCCGTCTTTCTTTATTTCGGCATTGATATCTGCCAGTTCTTCTTTGGCTTTGGACAGAGTAGGTGTCCAAATCTGGTCTAATAATTTATATACGGCATCCGGTGTTTTCGCCATACGTTCTTCCAGTGCAAAGGAAGCATAGTTTTCATATCCCATCAGCTTGGCTTTTTCCAGACGGGCTTTGAGCAGTTTGCGTACCACTTCCTTGTTGTCGTATTCATTTCCGTTATTTCCTCTGTTAATGTATCCTTTGAATATCTTTTCGCGCAGGTCTCGGTTATCGGCATATTGCAGGAAAGGCATGACGCTGGGATTATGCAGGGTGAAAATCCATTTGCCTTCCATGCCTGCTTCTTTAGCTGTTTCGGCAGCACTGGCAATCAGGTTTTGGGGTAATCCGGCTAAGTCTTCTTCTTTGTCCACGATCAATTGGAAAGCATTGGTTTCCTTCTGCATATTTTGGCCGAAGGTGAGCTGTAACATGGAAATCTCACTATTTAATTCACGCAGTTTTTTTTGACTGTCGGCATCCAGGTTGGCACCTCCACGTACAAAATCTTTATAGGTTTCTTCCAACAACTTCTTTTGCTCTTTGTCCAAATTGCCGGGATTTTCATAGACAGCTTTAATACGTGCAAAAAGTTTTTCATTTAAGGCGATGTCATCGCTGTGTTTTGATTGTAGTGGAGAGAGTTCACGGCTCAGTGCGTCCATCTCATCATTGGTATTGGCGCTTTTCAGTCCGTAGAATACGGTGCTGACTTTACGAAGTAACGCTCCGCTTTGATCCAGTGCTGCAATGGTATTCTGGAAAGTGGCGGGTTCTGGGTTGTTTACTATAGCGTCAATCTCTTTCTGTTGTTCTTCCATGCCCTGCAAAAAGGCGGGTTTGTAATGTTCCATCTTGATTTGGTCGAAAGGAGGAACCTGGAAGGGAGTTGTGTACTCTGAAAGGAATGGATTTCCGGTAGGGGCTGCCTGTTTCCCTTGCGAACCGCAACCGCTTAGTATGGCAACCGCACAGGCTGCCAAAAGAATGTGTTTCATAATAATTTGTTTTATATAGGTGATAATGCAAAGATAGTAAAATAAGGCAAATTCCAATAAGTTTGAAGCGTAGAACTATTTGTTTGTTTTCATAGTCTGTCTAATTATCATACATCATTGTCTAATAATTAGACAGACTGTTTCTTTTTGTTATTTTGCAATGTGTTGTTAATCAGTTATTTGTTTGCGTGGCACGGTTTTGGCATTTCTATTATAGAGAACGAATTGTAGAAACTTTAGTTTCTTATACACTTTATGGGAAGTAACGTTGTGAAACGGGACTTCTCTCTTTTAAAATAATAATGATTAAAAACACGAAATATGAAACAGATTTATTATGTCATTCAGGCTTTGATACATGGACGTGGAGCTAATATTATAAAAGTCGTTTCGTTAGGCTTGGGCCTGACTATGAGTATTCTGCTTTTCTCAAGAGTTGTGTATGAGCAGAGTTTTGATACTTGTTTTAAGGATCATGATAAATTATACCAATTGTGGAATATATGGACAGTAAATGGGGAATCTCTTCCTCCTAGTGAATATATTATCGGTGCAGCTGCCGGAGGCATACTGAATGCAATGCCGGAAATCGTGGAATCGGCGGCAAGTGCGGGGATATGGCCGGTATCATCACCTGTTTACAACGGAAGTGTCCGTTTTGATGATTTTAAAGTTGCTGCTGATTCATTGTTTTTTCAGACAATGGGTATTGAGGTCTTGAGTGGTGATCCGGTACGTGAATTGCAGCAAAAAGATGTAATTTTCCTGAGTAAAGATTTGGCGGATAAAATGTTTGGCGGTGAGAACCCGATTGGTAAAATAATTAGTTTCAATAAGGAAATTGAGTTGACAGTCAAAGGAACGTATGCTGCTTTACCTGAGAATTGTACTATGCGACCGAAGGCTGTCATTTCCTTGCCTTCTATCTGGAGCCGCCGGATAGGAAATTATTCATGGAACGGTGGGGACAGCTGGAAAGAATATATCCGGTTGAAGCAGGATATTGATTTGGATGAATTGAACAAGCGTATTGATATGGTAGTACAGCAACATATTCCCAGAAGTGATAAGTTTGGAATTACTGTCATGGCAAAACCTGTTCGGGATACGTACCGTGGATATGATGAAGTGAAAAGAATGCGTAATATTATGCTTATTTTAGGTATATCTATTTTGTTTATCACGACATTGAATTATGTGTTGATTTCTATTTCTTCATTGAGCCGGCGTGCCAAAAGTATTGGTGTTCATAAATGCAGCGGAGCGGGAACGGGTACTGTTTTTGGTATGTTTATGTGGGAAACCGGTATTATTATTTTGCTTTCATTGTTTTTGATGGTTTTTTTAATGTTTAATTTCCGGGAATTTGTGGAAGATACTACAGCTGCTAAACTGGAGTCTCTTTTTGCAGTGGAACGTATTTGGGTGCCTTTTGGAGTGACTGCTGTCTTATTTCTCATTGGTGGTGTGCTGCCGGGACGAATTTTTTCAAAGATACCGGTCACACAGGTTTTCCGGCGTTATACAGAGGGTAAGAAAGGATGGAAACGTCCGTTATTGTTTATCCAATTTGCAGGAGTGGCTTTTATATGTGGATTGATGTGTGTAGTGATGCTCCAGTATCATTATGTTATTAATAAAGATCCGGGTTATAATCCTGAGCGGGTAGTGATTGGCATTAATAATGCACCGGATGCTAAAGCCCGGCTTGCTGCCCGTCACTTTTATGAGGGGCTTCCATACGTGGAAGCATTGACTTCGGCAACTAGCTATCCGTCTAATGGATATAGCGGGCAGATGATACCGGATGAGAAAGGAACGAGTCTTTTTTCCAGCCGTTATGATTTTACTCAGGAGAATTATGTAGCTTTTATGGGAATGGTCATACAGCAAGGGCGTGTGCCTCGTGAATCCGGTGAGGTGGCAGTGAATGAGGAATTTGTACGGAGAATGCATTGGGGAAAAGATGTTTTAGGTAAGAGTATACAGACAGAAGAAGGCCGTGTCAAAATAGTAGGTGTGATTAAAGATTTTAATATTGGCGGATTCTACTCAGAGCTGAAACCGTTTGTCTTGCATCATCATCCCAAAGATTTGGCTGATCTTGTTTATCTCCGTCTGAAGGAACCCTTTGGTGAGAATCTTCAGAAACTGAAGCGTGATGCTGCCGAAGCTTTTCCTAATCAAACAGTCGGCTTTGAAAGCTTGGAACAAAAAATGGCGGATAGTTATAATTCCGTTCGTGTATTTCGTAATGCGACTTTATTGGCGGCAATTGCCATCTTGTTTATTACTTTGATGGGACTGATAGGCTATATTAATGATGAATTACAGCGACGTTCGAAAGAAATTGCTATTCGTAAAGTGAATGGAGCTGAATCATTTGCGATATTGGAAATGCTGGTGCAAGATGTTCTTTGGATTTCTTTCCCGGCTGTAGTCGCAGGTACACTAGGGGCATGGTATGTAGGTGGTTTATGGATGGAACAGTTTGCTGTGACTGTAGGTTCGCTTGTTCCTTATTATGTATGTGTAGCTATCGTGGTCTTGATATTGATTGTCAGTTGTGTCATTTCCAAAACATGGCGCATTGCCAATGAGAATCCAGTAAAGAGTATTAAATCAGAATAAAGATCAATAGAACAAACAATTAAAATTTATTATTATGATACAGATTGAAAATTTAAGTAAGGTATTTCGTACTTCAGAAGTAGAAACAATTGCGTTGAATCATGTAAACATAGAGGTGAAAGAAGGAGAGTTTGTAGCTATTATGGGACCATCAGGTTGTGGAAAATCCACCTTATTGAATATCCTTGGTCTGCTGGACAATCCTACTGAAGGCAGTTATAAGTTGCTGGGCAACGAAGTAGCCAATCTGAAAGAAAAAGAACGCACCCGCCTGCGTAAAGGTGTAATAGGTTTTGTATTTCAAAGCTTTAATCTGATAGACGAACTGAATGTTTTTGAAAATGTGGAATTACCGTTGACTTATCTTGGAATCAAGGCCAGTGAACGTAAGGAGCGTGTTCTGGAAATTTTAAAGCGAATGAACTTGAGTCATCGTGCCAAGCATTTCCCGCAACAGCTTTCCGGTGGTCAACAACAGCGTGTGGCTATTGCCCGTGCTGTGGTTACTAACCCTAAATTGATCCTCGCCGATGAGCCTACCGGTAATTTGGACTCAAAGAACGGTGCTGAAGTAATGAATCTATTGACCGAACTTAACAAGGAGGGGACTAGTATTGTCATGGTAACTCACTCTCAGCATGATGCCGGATTTGCTCATCGTGTCATTCATTTGTTTGACGGTAGTGTAGTGGCGAACATTAAAGAATAATAATGAAAGGGTGGTTGTAATGAAACAAATCTATTATGCGATACAATCGACATTACACGGCCGTGGAAGCAATGTGACAAAAGTCATATCGCTTTCATTAGGCTTGACTATTGGTGTTCTGCTTTTTTCACAAATAGCATTTGAACTCAATTATGAAAAATGTTACCCTGAGGCCGACCGATTGGTGTTGGTACGTGGAGGAGGAGAGAATGTAAAGACTGGAGAGAAAGGAGAAGGATATGATGATAGCTTGTTTGCTCCGATGGCAGAAGCATTCCGCAGTGATTTGTCACAATGGATTGAAAATGCTACAGTCATTTTCAATTTTGAGACATTAAATGTATTCAAGGATGGTCATAAGCTGAAAGACGTAAACTACGCTTATGTAGATACTTGCTATTTCCGTACTTTCGGCATCAAAGTATTGAAAGGGAATCCTGAGGAATTGCAAAGGGCAGGGAGCATATTCGTTTCTGAAACTTTTGTTCGTGATGCCTTTGGTGGACAGGACCCTGTGGGACAAAAATTATCTTTGGATAAACAGCATGAACTGACAGTCCGTGGCGTTTATCAGGATACTCCGGAAAATACGGCCTATCATTTTGATTTTGTAGCTCCCATTTATGCCGGAGGTGGTTATATAGGGGGTGGAACATGGGGGCGTAATGACATTTATTATACTATTCTCCGTTTGCGCGATGGGGTGGACAGGGAAGAAATCAATCGTCAGATATACAAGGCTATGCAAAAATATTATCCTGATTCTGCTGATGATGAATGGAGAAATTTTTATGATGCACAGCCATTGCCCGAAATTCATCTGGATGACTCAAATACCCGCACTCGCCTTTACATTTATGGTTTTTTGGGCTTTGCCATATTTTTTGTGGCGATCATGAACTATGTATTAGTAGCTATTGCTACCATGAGCCGCAGGGCAAAAAGTATAGGTGTGCATAAGTGTAGTGGTGCCAGTGCAATCAATATTTTCAGTATGTTCCTTTTTGAGACGGGGATTGTGGTATTGATGTCCGTTATAGTGGCCCTCTTTATTATTTTCAATACCAAAGATCTGATAGAAGATTTACTTTCGGTGCAATTGTCCTCACTCTTTACATTGGAAACTTTATGGGTTCCGATGCTCATTGTTTTTGTACTGTTCATAGTAGCCGGAGTGCTGCCGGGAAGATTGTTTTCACGCATTCCTGTCACTCAAGTTTTTCGTCGTTACACAGATGGGAAAAAGGGGTGGAAGCGTTCTCTTTTATTTGTACAATTTATGGGGGTATCTTTTGTGATGGGGATTTTGTTAGTATCTTTGATGCAGTATCATCATCTGATTAATAGTGATATGGGTATCCGTACTCCAGGATTGGTGGAGGCGGAAACATGGATGTCACCCGAAGAAGCAGAGAATATGGTTAACGATCTTCGTCGTCAACCCATGGTGGAAAATGCCACCCGTTCTATGCATGGTGTTCTGGGAGAATATTGGACTCGTGGGCTGATTGATAATAGTGGCAAGCGAATAGAAACCTTGATGTATAATCCTTGTGATAAGAATTATGCTGAAACCATGGGGATTACTATTATTGAAGGGAAAGATATGCAGAATGAGGGAGATGTATTGGTCAACGAAGAAGTAGTGCGGCTGATGAAATGGACAGATGGGGCAGTAGGCAAACGGTTGAATGATTTTGATAAAGCCGGAACCATTGTTGGTGTATTCCGTAATGTGCGCAATACGTCTTTTCTTTATAAGCAGTTTCCCGTGGCTTTGGTTTATAGTCATAATACCAGTCACACTTTTGATGTACGTTTAAAACAGCCATACGATGAGAGTTTGAAAAAGCTGAACGAATACATGGAGCAGGTGCATTCCACTAAGGCATTGGAATTTATTCCGATAGATACCATGCTGAAGGAAATCTATCGCAATGTATATCGTTTTCGTAATTCTGTATGGATTACTTCTACTTTTATTTTGCTTATTGTTGTTATGGGGTTGATAGGTTACGTGAATGATGAAACACAACGTCGCAGTAAGGAAATAGCTATCCGTAAGGTGAATGGTGCTGAAGCTTCGACTATTCTTCGGTTGCTGTCCCGTGATATATTGTATGTTGCTGTCCCATCGGTCTTGATAGGAATTGTAGTATCGTACTTTACAGGAAAGGCTTGGTTGGATCAATTTGCCGAAACGATAGATATGAATGCGTTGTATTTTGTCGGAACAGCATTGGTGATTATCGCTCTGATAGTGGTGTGTGTCGTTGTTAGAGCTTGGCGTATCGCTAATGAGAATCCGGTAAGGAGTATTAAAGTTGAGTAGTGTATTGGGAAAAAGGAGAGCGGGATGATATGTGTTGGGTATCATCCCGCTTTTTTTCTTTTTACCTGATTCCTGTGAAATTTACATTGACACCATCCAATGTGCCTTTTAAGAAGTTTCCGGCTAACCATACATTTTCAAAATATGAAATGTCACTGGGACCGTAAGCCATACGGATGCATGTCTGTGCGCTGTTATCCCATCTCCATTCAAAATTGTACCTGTCTTCGGTTACATAGCCGTTCCGATGTTCTATTCGTATGATGTCTGTGCCTGTTCTATTTTCGTAAAAGTCTAGTCGTTGTGTGTAGTATTCACCGTCTTGTACCCAAGTTTCCTGCCAGGTCCGGCTGCATAGTTCCCGAGTGGTTCTGTAATATATTTCGCTGTAATCATCATCATCGTACCAACTTTCTATGGATACTTCACAGGAGGTTAGGTTAACCATTATTATCAGTACAACTACCATTCCGAAGTATTTCAGTATTTTTGTTCTCATATCCGTTAATTTTAAAATTTGTTTTTCTTATGTCACAAAGATAAGTGGAGGGAATGATACAATAAACGGAATATTCCTATTTGTAAAGGAGAGTTTCCCTATTTGTAATAGGAAAATTCCTATGGTGAGGAGAGGGGAATAAGGTCTGTCTTATTTCTTTTACTATTAAACTGTAAGTTACAAAAAGAGGCTGTCCATTGGTGAGACAGCCCTGATAATTTCCGAAAAATGATAATAGGATATTTCTATATATTTTTAATTATCCTTGTTTGGGTATTATCTGCGTTTTTTTGAAGAAAGAAGTGGTGCTTCCTGTACTTGCTTCATTACTCTCAAGAGATTACCTCCCCAAATCTTCCTTAAGTCTTCTTCTGTATATCCTTTTTCAATCATTTTTATGGTCAGATTAATTAAGTCATTATCTCCTTTACATCCTTGCAGACCACCACCGCCATCAAAGTCTGTACCTATTCCTACATGGTCTATGCCGGCTACTTTAATCATGTGGTCTAAATGTTCGACTGCATCACAAATGGATGCGGCTTTTGTTTTTTTATTGATATAGGCATCGAGGAGACATAACTGTGCCACTCCGCCATTTTTCGCTAGGGCACGGAGTTGTTCGTCTGTTAGATTACGGTCATGGTCGCATAAAGCCTTTGACGAGGAATGAGAGGCGATGATAGGTTGTGTACTATATTTTATCACATCCCAGAAAGTACCTTCACTGGCATGTGATATGTCTATCATAATACCTAACCGGTTCATTTCCTTCACTACCTCACGACCAAACTGTGTCAGTCCTTGAGTCGCATCTTCCGTATGAGTGGACGAATGGCAAATATCGTTATCATAAGAATGGCAGAGAGTTATATAATTAACTCCCATCTGTTTGTATTTTTTTATATTCTTTAGGTCCTTGCCGATGGCGTAACCATTCTCGATCCCTATAAAGAAAGCTTTCTTGCCTTCATTCTTTAAACGTACCAAATCCTCTTCCGTAAGGGCGATGCCGCAAAAATCTTTGTATTTCGCTACTTCGTCATAAATGGATTGAATCAATAGGGTGGTGCTTTCTACGGCTTTTTGTGAAGATACGTCATCTCGTTTCCCCTGCCATATAAATGCGGCTAGGAACTGTGCGTCCAATTTGCCTTCCTCCATTTTGGGGATGCTGACCATGTTGTCTTTTCTCAAGCCTACGCTGTAACCGTTTTTAAACCAAAGAGGAGTATCTGTATGAGTGTCAATGGATAGAATGCGGCTGTGAATTTTTTTAGCTAGGTTGAATGTATCAGCCTTGTTCACCAGGAATTTAAATAATTTATGCATGGTGGTATCTCCGGCAGCTGTAAATATTTCCGGATGAAATTGCACACCTATCATTTGTCGTATGGGATAAGCTTCTATAGCTTCCGCTATACTGTCGGGTGCCCAAGCCGTGATTTTGAATCCCGGTGCCAATTTCCGGATAGCCTGATGATGGAATGTATTGACTTGCAGCACTTCTTGTCCTGTAATGTCTGCCAACTTGCTTCCCTTTATGATGGATATCGGATGGGTGGGGGTAGTGCCGGATTCTTTTTGGCGATGGTTGACACTTGAAGGATGTTGCGTGGGCAGATCTTGATATAAAGTTCCACCGAAAGCTACATTCATTAATTGTAGTCCCCTGCAAATTCCTAATATGGGAATATTCCGATCTGCGGCCATTTTCAGCACCATCAAGTCGAAGGTATCCCGGGCAGGGCTTACTTCTTCCAGTTTTTCATAAGGAAGGTCGCCATAATACATTGGTTGGATGTCTTCTCCACCTGTAAAGACAATTCCGTCCAGCCGGGATACAATTTGACGCAGTATTTCTACATTATCCGTTACAGGTATCATGTAAGGAATTCCTCCAGAGAGAATGACTGACTGTACATATGCCGTGTTTACGGCTGTCCGTTTCGGACTTATATCTGTGGAAATTCCAATCAGGGGAAACCTTTTTATTCCGGGAATCAATTCGGAATCCACTTTTTGATTCAACCGGACGAGTGCTTCGGACAAAGGATCCTTTTGACTTTTTTGTGCTTGTACATGGCAACATCCCAAAGCTAACAGTAATACTAAGAGGCATTTGTTTTTCATATGAATATAGATTTTGTCTTGCAGGCAAATGTATAAACTATGTTTTTTCCATAAAAATAAAATGTCATAAAAATAGAGTAGGAGATACTTATTCCAAGTACCTCCTACCTTTATATTCAGAAAATAATCAATTTACTTCATATCTTCCACAGCAGCCTGCGCCGCAGCCAGTCTGGCAATAGGCACGCGGAACGGAGAGCAAGACACATAGTTCAAACCAACTTTGTGACAGAATTTCACTGATGAAGGCTCACCACCATGCTCACCGCAGATACCGCATTTCAAATCAGGACGAACTGAACGGCCTTTATCTACAGCCATTTCAATCAGCTGGCCTACACCATTTTGGTCGAGTACTTGGAACGGGTCTACTTTCAGAATCTTCTTTTCCAGATATACCGGCAAGAAAGAAGCAATATCGTCACGGGAATAACCGAAGGTCATCTGGGTCAAGTCATTGGTACCGAATGAGAAATATTCTGCACGGCTGGCAATGCGGTTGGCTGTCAGCGCAGCACGCGGAATTTCAATCATGGTACCTACCTTGAACGGAATTTCCATACCTTCTTTTTCAAATAATGCTGCTGCTGCATCACGGATTACCTTTTCCTGAGCTTCGAATTCATATAGGATACCGGTCAAGGGAACCATAATTTCGGGATGCGGATCATATCCTTCTTTCTTCAGTTCAATTGCAGCACCTAGAATCGCTTGAGTCTGCATCTCTGTGATTTCGGGATAGGTGTTACCCAAACGACAGCCGCGGTGACCTAACATCGGATTGTGTTCACACAGGCTTTCCACACGTTTTTTGATTTCCTGTACGGTTACGCCCATTGCCTTAGCCATTTCTTCCTGACCTTTTGCATCATGGGGAACGAACTCATGCAAAGGAGGATCGAGCAGACGAACATTTACCGGACATCCGTCCATAGCCTTGAAGATACCTTTGAAGTCGGCTTTTTGGAAGGGGAGCAATTTAGCCAATGCTTTTCTACGTCCTTCTACATCCGGTGACAGGATCATCTCACGCATAGCGACAATCTTTTCAGCATCAAAGAACATGTGTTCCGTACGGCAAAGACCGATACCTGAAGCACCAAAAGCGCGGGCCACTTCCGCATCATGCGGAGTATCAGCGTTAGTGCGGACATTCAGCTTGGTGTATTTGTTGCAAAGATCCATCAATGCAGCGAAATCGCCTGAAACTTCGGCTGCTTTGGTTTCCACTTTACCTTTATATACTTCACCGGTAGTACCGTTCAGAGAGATGAAGTCACCTTCTTTTAAAGTAATACCTTCAATTTCTACGGTACGTGTCTTATAATCTACATTGATAGCACCAGCACCCGATACGCAGCACTTACCCATACCACGGGCCACAACCGCAGCGTGAGATGTCATACCGCCACGTGCAGTCAGGATACCTTCGGCAACGGCCATACCTGCCAAGTCTTCCGGCGAAGTTTCGATACGTACCATGACTACCTTTTTGCCATCGGCAGCCCATTTAGCAGCATCATCGGCGAAGAACACAATCTGACCGGTAGCGGCACCCGGAGAAGCGGGCAAACCACGAGTCAAAACTTTCGCTTCTTTCAATGCTTTCTTGTCGAACACAGGGTGAAGCAGTTCGTCTAATTTATTAGGTTCGCAACGCTCCAATGCTGTTTTTTCATCAATCATTCCCTGACGCAACAAGTCCATGGCGATTTTTACCATAGCAGCTCCGGTACGTTTACCGTTACGGGTCTGCAAGAACCATAATTTTCCTTCCTGTACGGTAAATTCCATATCTTGCATATCGCGATAATGGTTTTCCAATTTGGTCTGCAGGGCATCCAGTTCTTTGTAGATTTCCGGCATAGCTTCTTCCATAGAGGGATATTTGGCTACGCGTTCTTCTTCAGAAATACCTGCACGTTCTGCCCAACGCTGAGAACCGATTTTTGTGATTTGTTGCGGGGTACGGATACCGGCCACAACATCTTCACCTTGTGCGTTGATCAAATATTCGCCATTAAACAAATCCTCACCGTTACCTGCGTCACGAGAGAAGCAAACACCAGTAGCCGAAGTGTCACCCATATTACCGAATACCATGGCTTGTACGCTTACAGCAGTACCCCATTCGGCAGGAATACCTTCCATTTTGCGGTAAAGAATGGCGCGTTCGTTCATCCAGCTGCGGAATACAGCACAAATGGCACCCCAAAGTTGTTCGTATGCACAGGTCGGAAAATCTTGTCCGGTTTGTTCTTTTACAGCGACTTTAAAGCGTTTAACCAGTTCTTTAAGGTCCTCCACTTCCAATTCGTTGTCTAGCTTCACACCTTTTTCTTCCTTTACTTTTTCGATGATTTCCTCGAAAGGATCGATATCTTCCTTATTTACCGGTTTCATACCCAATACCACGTCACCATACATTTGTACGAAACGACGGTAAGAATCCCATGCGAAACGGGGGCGTCCGGTCTTGCGGCTCAAGCCTTCTACCACTTCGTCATTTAAACCTAAATTAAGGATGGTATCCATCATACCCGGCATAGAAGCGCGGGCACCCGAACGTACAGAAACCAGTAACGGGTTCTCTACATCTCCAAACTTGGAATTCATCAGATTTTCGATGTTGGCGATAGCTTTCTCAACATCCGCTTTCAGCAGTTCTACTACTTTATCTTTACCTAACTCATAATATTCGCTACAAACTTCTGTGGTGATTGTAAATCCCGGAGGTACGGGAACACCGATTAGATTCATTTCAGCCAGGTTAGCGCCTTTTCCACCAAGCAGATTTCTCATGTCTGCTTTTCCTTCAGCTTGTCCATTACCAAAGGTGTAAACTCTTTTTTTATCCATAATAAATGTATTTAAAGTTAACTCGCTCAAAAAATGTAATCGCAAAACTATACATATTTTAGTTATCTCCAAACCTTTTACTGAAAAAATTTAGTGGAAATTGCAATTTCTACTTTGCAATTTTAATATCTTACGATTTATGAGGCAATATTCAGGGAAAATGCTTAAATTTGTCCCCAAATTAACTTATTCAGAAAAGTGGCTAGAAAGAAGAAAGAACTTCCATTATTAGAGAAGATAACCATAACAGATGTAGCTGCCGAAGGAAAAGCTTTGGCGAAAGTGAATGACCTGGTAGTATTTGTGCCTTATGTAGTGCCCGGCGATGTGGTGGATTTACAAGTGAAGCGTAAGAAAAATCATTATGCAGAAGCTGTGGCTGTGAAATTCCATGAGTATTCTCCTGTGCGTGCAGTACCCTTTTGCCAGCATTATGGTATATGTGGTGGTTGTAAGTGGCAGTGTCTGCCATATACAGAACAAATAAAGTATAAGCAAAAGCAGGTGACGGATAATCTGACCCGTATCGGCAAGATCGAATTGCCGGAAATTTCACCTATCATGGGGTCGGAAAAAACGGAGTTTTACCGTAATAAGTTGGAATTTACGTTTTCTAACAAACGTTGGCTGACAGAGGAAGAGTTAAAGGAAGATGTGAAGTACGATCAGATGAACGCCGTAGGTTTCCACATTCCCGGTGCATTTGACAAGGTACTGGCTATAGAAAAGTGCTGGTTACAGGATGATATCAGCAACCAGATACGCAATGCGATTCGTGACTATGCATACGAACACAATTATTCTTTCTTTAATCTGCGTTCTCAAGAAGGAATGCTCCGCAACTTGATGATTCGTACTTCGAGTACGGGTGAGCTTATGGTGTTGCTGCAATGCAAGATTGTGGAAGAGAGCGAAATGGATCTGATGAAGCAACTGCTGGCTTTCGTGGCCGAACGTTTTCCGCAGATTACTTCCTTATTATATGTAGTCAATAACAAATGCAATGATACCATTAACGATCTGGAGGTAATGGTGTTCAAAGGCAACGATCATATTTTCGAGGAAATGGAGGGGTTGCGCTTCAAGATAGGAGCAAAATCATTTTATCAGACTAATTCCGGACAGGCGTATAATCTTTATAAGGTGGCCCGTAATTTTGCCGGATTGACCGGTAAAGAATTGGTGTATGATCTTTATACAGGGACTGGAACCATAGCCAACTTTGTTTCACGCCAGGCAAAGAAAGTGATTGGTATCGAATATGTGCCTGAAGCAATAGAAGATGCTAAAGTGAATTCGGCAATTAATGGCATTGACAATACCTTATTTTATGCCGGTGACATGAAGGATATCCTCACTCAGGAGTTTATCAACCAACATGGTCGTCCTGATGTTATAATCACTGATCCTCCGCGTGCCGGAATGCACGATGATGTGATTAATACAATTCTTTTTGCTGAACCTCAGCGGATTGTGTATGTTAGCTGTAATCCTGCCACCCAGGCACGTGATTTGTCTTTGTTAGATGCCAAATACAAGGTGATGGCCGTGCAACCCGTAGATATGTTCCCTCATACGCATCATGTGGAAAATGTGGTGTTGCTGGAAAAAAGAGGATAATCCGGATCGTTCAATTATAAATTGTTTAAACAGTAAATAGAATTATGTCAAGAGGTAAGAATAGTGATTCCGGCAGGCCAAAGGCGAGAAGTGTTGCCCGATATACTATATATAATGTGACGGAGTCCGCTGAGCTGATGGATTTTCTGATGCGGAAAATGGCGGGAATCAGTCGTAGCAAGGTAAAGGCGTTGCTTGCCAACCGCGTGATTTTGGTAGATAATGTGATTACTACCCAATATAATTTCGCATTGAAACCAGGTATGAAAGTGCAGATATCCAAGGTGAAGAATAACCGTGAGTTTAAACATCCGATGCTGAAACTGGTATACGAGGATGCTTATATTTTGGTGGTGGAAAAGAAGGAAGGACTGCTTTCTGTCAGCACAGAACATCAGAAGGAGCGTACTGCACAACATATTTTGAATGAGTATGTAAAACGTTCACATCGTTTCAACCGCGTATTTGTAGTACATCGTCTGGACCGTGAAACTTCGGGGTTGATGATGTATGCCAAAGATGAAAAAACCCAGAATACTTTACGTGATAATTGGCATGATATTGTGACGGACCGCCGTTATGTGTCTATCGTTTCTGGTGATATGGAGAAGGATTACGGTACTGTAGAGTCTTGGTTGACCGACCGGAAATTGTATGTCAGTTCCAGTCCTGTAGATAATGGGGAAGGTAAGTTTGCGGTTACTCATTATAAAACAATAAAGCGGGCCAATGGATATTCATTGGTGGAGTTGGATTTGGAAACAGGACGTAAGAATCAGATTCGTGTGCATATGTCGGATTTAGGTCACCCTGTTGTTGGTGACCGGCGCTATGGCAGTGAGTGTGATCCTTTAGGACGATTGGCGTTACATGCCTTCAAGTTATGTTTCTATCATCCGGTAACTAAAGAGTTGATGGAGTTTGAAACTCCTTATCCTACGGTATTTAAAGGATTAATGCAGAAAAAAAAATAGAAAGCTTTTCCTGTTAAAATTAAATAAAAGACGTCTTCGCTTTTATTTTGAGTAGAGATTAAGAATAAAAATAAGACAATATCCATCCGTCTACAGTTTGGTAGGTGGATGGATATTGTTGTTTTGGATATAATAAGATGATACTATCATACTGAAATAAAAAATGATACCGACTTATCACAAGCCGGTATCACAAAAAAATAATCACTTTATTATTTTGTAATCATCCAGC
>ENA-OWOU01000292-OWOU01000292.1-gut-metagenome-genome-assembly--contig:-NODE-292-length-34098-cov-7.113195_pt1 | contig 34098 bp, 21 predicted proteins | sample MGYA00248248_ERZ651801 | MGnify/ENA primary metagenome ERZ651801 (study PRJEB26908, sample SAMEA4031710) | gut metagenome | biome: gut; feature: normal infant; material: stool | place: China | collected 2015... | reverse complement strand
TTGACGGATTCGAACCGCCGACCCTCTGCTTGTAAGGCAGATGCTCTGAACCAGCTGAGCTAAACGCCCGTACACTTTCCTTTTAAAAGCGATGCAAAGGTATCGCTTTTCTCGAAATCTACAAATTATTTACGATCTTTTTTTTCAAAAAGTTTCCAACATCATCAGTAAGTCTCTGTTTTTCAAACAATAGAATCCATTCTGTTTTACTTCGTTTGTTTTCTCAGTAACTATAGGATTCTTCTTCAAATTAGGTGGTAAATTCTTTATTTCTTTATTTTCAAGTTGATAATTGTCCTTTTTGCTTGCTTTTATAGGAAAAAATAGACACTGGCTGAATAAGATTACTCAAGTCTCGGAAGTGAATTTACGCCGTCCGGACCGGTATCTTCATCCTTATACCTTTCTTCAATTAACATTGTTAATGCCTTTTGCATTGTGTCAGGTTCTTGTGCGTAAATAACAAGTCTTTTGCATTTAAAGAACTTGTTATTCACATCCAAAGAACAAGCTTTAACTCTGTGTTAAAACAAGTTTTTGAAGATAGAAATCTTACTTTTTAAAGATATTGATTTTCAGATGATTTATTCTAAAATTCGCTTCTTCACCTCATGGATGGACTCTTCGGGGGAAAGCCGGGATACTTGCTTTTTTGTCAACTATAAACGAGGGCTTACACTTCCGAAAACTGAATTAGATTTCCATGAGTAAAAGAAAACTTACCACCAAATTTTGAAGAAGAACCTAACTTAGGTTATCCGTCCGATGCCTGCCGCCGAATAACACGTGCGGGATTGCCTACCGCCACACAATCATCCGGTATATCTTTTGTAACCACGCTACCGGCTCCAATCACACAACGGTCACCTATCGTCACCCCAGGGCAAATGACTGCTCCGCCCCCAATCCAGCAATCTTCACCAATAGTAACCGGATAAGCATATTCCTTGGGATTACGGCGTTCCAGATAGTCCATCGGATGATGTGGAGTATAGATTTGCACACACGGACCTATCAGTGTATGACTTCCGATAGTGATGAATGCTCCGTCAAGGAAGGTACAATTGGCATTAACAAATACATGTTCGCCCAGACGGATGCCGTCACCATGGTCACAATGAAAAGGCGGGCAAATAACAGAGGTAGGCGGAAGGTCGGGCACCAGCTCCTCAAGTAACTCCCTGTAAGTATCGTTATACGTACTCAGTCCCCGCATCCGTGCCAATAACTTTTTGGCATGCTCAAACCGTACCTGCAACTCGGGTGCTGACATATCAGCCAGTTCGCCACTACGCATTTTTTCTATTTCAGTCATTTGGATTATTCTGTTTTTCCGTTCGTAAATACATATTTCTTTTCATCCGAAAGCTGTTCGTTGAACTCAAATCCTTCCCAAGCAAATGTTTTCAACTGGTCAACGGATTCTATCCGGTTTTTCAGGATGTAACGGGTCATCTCTCCCCTCGACATTTTAGTGTAGACCACTACTGTAGCCAGTTTCCCGTTTTTCCAGACGTGAAACTCAGGAGTCACCACACGGACCTCTCTCTCCACCCGTTTCCAATCAAAAAGTCCCCGCATCTCGTCACTCGCCAGATTACAAAGTATCCCACCGGCTTTTTTAATATCTTCTATAAACAAGTCGGTAAGAACCGGCTTCCAATACTCAAACATGGTTCGGGTACCGGGTTCGGGCAATCGGACATCTCCTTCGAGCCTGTAAGGTCGAATCACGTCGAGAGGACGCAGCAGCCCATAGCAAAACGAAGTCAACCTCAAATGGTCCTGAGCATATCGGAAATCTTCATCCGAAAAATCTTTGGGAGAAAGTCTTTTAAAAACAATCCCGGTATAAGCCAACAGCGCAGGCAGCTCCCGAGTCGCTTCGGAATGAAAGTCCTGATAGCGCTTATAATTCTCAACAGCAATCTTAGGATTTACCCGCAACAGGCGCTCCAACTCTCCGACAGAGAATTGAGACATTTGCAAAGCGACCTCCGCTGCCTCCTTCCGGAAGCGGGGAAATGTAGTGAGAGGCGTTTTCACTTTCGAAACGTCACTCATGGTTTTGGCGCAAGATAAAAGTATCAGCATAGACTTCTTTCCTTATTTCAATGTTTCAAAGGAACAAAATTAATAGAAAAACGGGAGTATACACTTTTTTTCTTACTTTTGTACTGTCACTAAAACCTGAAAAACTAACATTTTACCTAAAATGAAGATTAAACGACTCTACTTACTGGGAGCCTGGCTCCTTTTGGGCGTCAGTGCTTCGGCCCAGAACACAAGTATTCAACCACAACCACAACAGATTCTTTCGGAAACGCAGGCTCTGAGTCTGCCGGATACCTATCTGATTGTCGGAGAAACAGAAGCAAACCCGCATGCCGTCAGTGCACTGAAAGCTTTACTTGCCGGAAAAAAGACAGATAAGGACGGAATTCGCATCTATATCGGTGAAAAAGGGGATAAAGCTATCCGTAAATTCGCCCGGCAAATTCCCAATCAGAAAGAAGGATATTATTTAGCTGTCAACGACAAAGAAATCGTATTGGCCGGACAAGACGAACGGGGAACCTTCTATGCTTTGCAAACCCTATCACAACTGCTGAACAATAACCAATTGCCTGTAGTTGAAATCAAGGACTATCCTTCCATCCGCTTCCGCGGTGTAGTCGAAGGATTCTATGGAACTCCATGGAGCCACGAAGCCCGTCTCCGTCAGTTGAAATTCTACGGAGAAAATAAGATGAATACCTATATCTATGGTCCTAAAGACGACCCGTATCACAGTTCCCCCAACTGGCGTTTGCCTTATCCGGAAAAAGAGGCGCTTCAGTTACAGGAGTTAGTAAAAGTGGCCAATGAAAACGAAGTGGACTTTGTATGGGCCATTCACCCGGGACAAGATATCAAATGGAATCAGGAAGACCGTGATCTGCTGCTGGCTAAATTCGAGAAGATGTATGATCTGGGAGTACGTTCGTTCGCAGTATTCTTCGATGATATTTCGGGGGAAGGAACCAACCCGAACAAACAGGCTGAACTACTGAACTACATTGACGAGAAATTTGTAAAGGCCAAACCGGACGTTACCCCGCTGGTCATGTGCCCTACCGAATATAACAAAAGCTGGTCGAACCCGAAAGGTAATTACCTGACTACTTTGGGTGAAAAACTGAACCCTTCTATCCAGATTATGTGGACGGGCGACCGTGTGATTTCCGACATAACCAAAGATGGTATTGCCTGGATCAACAAGCGCATCAAGCGCCCGGCGTATATCTGGTGGAATTTTCCGGTATCCGATTACGTACGCGACCATTTGCTGCTCGGACCGGTTTACGGCAACGACACCCAGATTGCCGATCAGATGTCAGGCTTCGTCACCAACCCGATGGAACATGCCGAAGCATCTAAAATAGCAATTTACAGTGTAGCCAGTTATGCATGGAATCCGGAAAAATATGACAGCGAACAGACATGGAAAGATGCCATACGCACCATTTTGCCGAGTGCTGCGGAGGAACTGGAATTCTTCGCCGCACACAACTCTGACCTGGGTCCGAACGGACATAAATACCGCCGGGACGAATCGGTTGAATTACAGCCTGTAGCTAAGCATTTTCTCGACAGCTATCTGAAAAACGGCTCGTATACCGAAGCAGACTTCAACTCCTTGAAAGCAACCTTCGGCAAGATGACAGAGTCCGGTGATATTCTGATGACCAACACCGAAAACCAACCTTTGATTGCAGAAATGATGCCTTGGCTCCGTCAATTCAAATTATTGGGTGAAACCGGACAAGAAGTATTGTCTATGGTCAAAGCTTACAAAGAAGGCGACAACTCACTTTTTATCCGGAAGTACCGCCATGTGAAAGCACTGCAACAACAGATGTTCCAAGTGGACCAGACTTATAACCAAAACCCTTACCAGCCGGGTGTAAAAACAGCAACTAAAGTGATCAAACCACTGATCGACCAAACGTTCACTACGGTGACCGAATGCTATAACAAGCAAAACGGTACACAGCTGGATGCCGCAACGGACTATATGCCTCACAAACTGACGAGTGACGTAGAGCAACTACGCAATCAGCCGTTACAGATCAAAACAAACCGTATATTGGTATCGCCTGCCAACGAAGTAATCAAATGGGGAGCGGGACGTACGTTGACCATCGAACTGGATCAAGCCTATCCGGGACAGAGCCTGGATATAGATTTCGGCAAACCGGATGTAGCCGCCTGGGGACGACTTGAAGTTTCAGCCGATGGCAAAGAATGGCAAAAAGCTGACTTCAAACAGGAAAAGAACCGGATCACGCTTAACCTGAAACAAGCTCCGGTGAAAGCTGTCCGTTTCAGCAATACCGGCAATACGGAACAAGAAGTTTATCTTCGCCGTTTTATCATTACTCTGGACAAATAAAAACTTATTCAATCTGTGTAAAAAGCCCCTTCCGGTATTTTCGCTAAAATACGGAAGGGGCGCACACAAACAAAACAAACAATAATTCATCAACAGCCTTCACAGGCTATACCGATGAATATCACTAAAGATAGCATACAAAGAGTATGCTCGTGAAAAAGCTGCCTTTTCAAGGCTACAGAGGATAAGATTAATCATTCAGCATGTCCATTTACCTTCGTACAAGAGCTTTCTCTTTCCTGTAATACACGAAATTTCATTTGCTGCTGTTCCCGCCAGTAGTAAAAACCTCCACACGAAATTTTGCATAAAACAACATATTCAGTTTTACGCTTCCGCATCAGACGCAATAGAGGTGTACATAAAAACTTATCCGGTTCGGAAACACGCACCCTGATTGTTTTTCGTCCGGAAGTAGTTCCGTCCGGACAGGGCAACCAGTCTATATCAAGTATGCCCAGAAGAGAATAACAATAAAAGGCAGAATGTTCATAGGCATACCATGCTCCTTCTTCCTGATACAGGAAAATACAATCAACATTCTGTGCTTCTATTTGCAATATCTCTTCCAGGGTCATACTACCGCAACGTTCTATTGAATAACTACTATCTTACGGGCTACAGTTTCCCCGCCGGAGGCGGAAGTCATCAGTACAGTCCCTCTCCTGTTCGCTCCGAAAGCTACGTGCAAATAAGCATGCGAACTATATTTGCTACTGAGTTCCGACACCATACCGTCTCCCGGAAATGCTCCGGGAGATGCGGCGGATGGGTGCAGAAAGAGCCAGCCGGCAGACGTCGGATTCAATACCCGGACCGTCCAGTTACGGTCGGTTGAACCAACCAAATCGAAAACAAACGAATCGGTATCTTTCTGGTCCGATATAATGGGATTCCAACTGACACGAACCGGCTGAGACAGATTATCACACGTCATAGTCAAGGTTGTAGATACGGCACTATTGGCCGGTGAGGTAAAATCCCCTGTTATTTTATACTTATTACTTCCTAAAGCTTGTGCAGACAGATTGGTCAGCCAATTACAATCGGCAGGTAGGGTCAGAACCGGCTGAACACCACGGCTGGAATATACGGTACAAATATCTACGCCCGTCGCCGATGTAGTCACACCTGTTTTTCCATATAGGCTGAATACATTATTAGACGATGCCATACGGTATTCACCGTCGGCCACAATACAGGGCAGATCCGTGTCTTCATCCGTCAACTCCACTTTCAGAGCATTCGAAGGTGCAGAAGCCACAGCAATATCCGGATTTTCATATCCCGGACCATTGACGCCCACCACCGTAACAATATAACGGTGGTTACGTACAATGTTCAGAGGAGCTCCGTTGTTACCCGTCATTACTACCTTATAATAGCCTTTTTTGCCTTTATACCGGGCTGCAATCACTACTCCCATATAGTCGGAAGCCGAACAGTTACGCTCGTATATGTATAAAGAAGGTTCAGCACTATTGACCCACCCCTTACGATAATCCAGATAGGTTCCACCGGTAACCGGATTTGCGGTAACGGGAGTGTTAACTTCTCCTGTGCAATCGGTCGGAGCCAGGAAGCCATGACAGGCTCCCTGATGTACGGTAATTCCTTCGATGACAAAATCATCCAGTCCGGTATTTACACCCCCACTACCCTTCTTCACTTGTATACAGGCAGTGGAACGCAACAGTTTCACACCCTCTGCTTTCGTCACGATATTGATTCCGTTGAGAGCAAAACGTCCCCACATGACCAAAGGCATCACATGGTTTAGCAATGTGCTCTCTCCTTCATTCACATGTTCGAGCGAGGCTGTCTGCAAAGAAGAGATAGCCGCATTTTCTGCCATACCCGGAGTTATATCACCAAAGTTCAAGCGATCCGAAGTGCCATCAGCACTCCGCCCGTTTGCAACCAGATGAATGATACGCCGTTCCGAAGTGGCATCCAAACGGACTGTGAAATTAATCCCCGTTCCGGTAACAACCAACCTGTCATTCTCTACTTTGACACGCTCCATAAACTTTGCGTCTTTGTCGAATATCAGCAAGTCTACGTTCTTAATATCGGTATCCGTATACGGGCCACCGGCACGAGTAAGCGTATTCACTGACTCCGGCTGCGGCAAGGTTACCGAAACAGCAACATCTATCTTCCCATAAGCGGGTTTCTGTTCCTCTTCCTCATGACTACACGAGACAAACAGAAGGGCAACCAGTATACCTATTATATATTGTATTTTCATACTATAGCTCTTAATTTTCATTATACACATTAAAGCTACCTCCTTTCTCCTCGATAATTATTAGAGTAAGTATCAACTACTGTAGGAGCCCAATAAGGTTTCTGAGTCTCTTCTACACTTCTCATTGGAACCCGTACCGAACGAGTACCTGTCCACACAGTTCCTTTCCAATTTATTTTTGCAGTGTGTTTCTTACGGTCATATACAATATCACAAATATGGTCATATTGCTTAGAACCGGAAGCCTGCACACTAAACTTATTTGTAGAAGTGTAAACCAGTGTTCCACCTTGATTGACAAAATTCGTACCGACATGATTCATCGTACCACCCAAATAAGCATAGATATTACAAGTCATCGGGATACCACCTCCTCTAAACCATCCGGCATTTACCTGCAAGGTTACTGTACGTGGCAATAACCCCGGAGCATTCGGTTCTATGCCATGTTGACCGGGATAAGGTGCAGAATTAATTACCGGAGCATTAAAGAATGCAGTTTCTCCTTGTCCAGATTGAGCATCACCACCCCATTTCAATAGCTCCTTACTATCATAGTTAACCACACTACCTTGACTCCAGCCAACCCACTGATTCTGGAATGCACTTACCGAAATTGTATTGTAAGTAATGCCATTTACCACAACAGATGTAGGATTTCCTGTGAACCCAACTTTTACATCTACGTCATTCGAATCCCAAACAAACTGTACAACAAAATAATTAAACTCTGGGATACGAACAATTATAGCTTGAAGCACTGATACTTTAACTGTATAATCAGGATCATCAATATGTCCAAGAGTTATTTCTCCATAACGTTCTTCTTCATTTGGTTCACGATCGCAGACAAAAGTAAAAATACCGGTTGCAGGATTGTAATCCGTCTCTGGTGCGGGGTGTATCCAATCTGGCTTATTAATGATAGTCAAATCACGAGTATCTCCACCATATACTTTCACATTGTTTACAGTACATGTAGTATCCGGATGCACAGTAGGCTGTGCAACCTCAATCAAATCATCGATAATACCTATAAATAAATTACTTAAATGGACAGTATCCGTATCAAGAGTCGTCATATTTTTAAAAACCGCCTGTCCTTCTCCATAATATTCATCATACAATGAATCATCACTGGTAGAGGTTCTTGTAAAAGTTACAGCTGTACTCCCTGTTGCCCCTTGGGTAGTAGCAGCAGTCGCCTTGGAACTTTGAGCCAGTAATTTCCAATTTCCACCAACAGACTGAACATCAAGTGAAGCTGTCGGATGTGGAGGACTAAATTGTAGTTTGTTGACACTAACTTTGATAGTACCTCTATCCGGTCTTTGTGTAACCGGTATTTTCTTGGTCACATTATTTGCTTTAATGGTAATATACGAAGTACGAGGATGATTATCCACATAGCTATCCAGGTCAGCAGTAATTTCCACCGCATTCCCATCCAACTTTTTCACCGAAGTAATCCACGTGGCCTCAGGTGCCTTCTCCACTGTATATTCCCGGGCATTGGTATTTACATGTATCGTGTCTTTGAATGCCATCCCCACCGAAGCTTTATCCGTATAGAGTTGGGTCTGTGACAAATCGGCTTCCAACTGTGTATCTTGCCAGTTTAATATCTCAGTAGAGACATCGAGCTTTCCACCAAGGAAAATGCGTACCAACAAAATTCCGTTTACTCGTGGAACCCGAGGAATTACCACATCCGTCTTCTCGAAACGTGTACCTCCTTCACTGGCCAGATCGACACTCAGTTTAAGATGGCTGGTAGTCGTGTCGGTCGGAAGCGCATTCAGATAATCAGTTCCTTTATGGGCCGGCACAATAAACCGAAGCGTATCACTATACTGATGACCCGCCATTGCAGTATTATTATGTATAGTAAAGGTACCGGTCATAGGTTCCGCACTCACAGTAGGGTTGTTTTTATTGGGGTATAACCCTCCTTCCCAATTAAGAGTCGTAGGCACATTACTCAATTTCATCGTGTGGGTGCCATTGATATCCAGTCCTCCGGCATCAGCTATCACGACTTTGACCAATGCAACGTTCCGTGAAAGTAATGCTGTTTCGGAAGCGACATTATCCTGACCGGCAATAACCTGCTGTCCGGTAATATAAGCCGTACGCAACTCAGGCATAGACGGCAAATTTCCACCGGAGGAACGGGTTTCCCACATTTTCAGTGATGAACGCCCCTGTCCACGGACAGGCTGAACCAATTCACTGTTTATATCCCTGTCGGCACTGACCAACGTAATATCCCACGTACCTGCCGCAACCGGCATGGTAAGGCGGTCTGCAGCGTAAGTCACATCCGGCACTTTCTGCCTGAACTGTCCGGCAGCAGCCCCATCTCCATCAAACAGATAGACTTGCGTATTATTGATAATATCAGCAGAAGCTCTCGTCATCCTGAAAACCAATGAAGGATTACCATTGGTTCCCCCTGGCGATTCCCTGTCATCCGTACAAGCAAACGCCAGAAAAAGCAGCAAGCCCATCAACCCTGTATATATTCTTTTTCCTGTCATAGTTCTTTTTTCATCCATTTTCTTCTGAACAGACAAGAAGACCTTGCATTTGAAATGCAAGGCACTCTTATCCCTAAGAATCATTTTATTTCCGGATCGTAAACTCTGCCATACGTTCTGCGTCAGACACACTGATCGGCTGTGCACCCGTAGGCTGATTTACAGATTTGATTTTCAGTTTCACCTGTTTTTCCAAAGCATCCGTACTGAACAATACTACTCCATTCACATTGGCCGAACTATGGTTGCCGTCTCCACTGATGCGTAGGTCATGCAGGTTGGTAAAGACAAAGTCTTTTCCTTCTTTTGCCGTAGCATCGGGCAATGTCACACAGTTAACAATAATATCACTACCTGTGGCATTAGTCAGTAAGGCTCCGTCTGAAGCACGCAACAGCGAAACGGTGAAGAAGCCCGACACCACATTATTATTTACTCTGTGGTCGCCAAGTGAAGTTATGGCCAGGCGTGCCGGCTGATCAACAACAATTCCGCTGCAACTCAACAATTCACCATCAAAAGCGACATTGGAACCACTCAGGCTATGTACTTTATTGAAATTCACCACCACGGTTTTAGGAAGTTCATAGCGGGTATCCTCCAATGTTCTGACATTAAAAGATGACTTTTGCGAACCATTGGCAAATATCACTCTCGGCGTCAATCCCATATCGAAATCAAGCGCATCGGCTGTGCCTTCTCCATAAATGCCATCCACTATAATATTGGCTCCCGTTGCATTAGTCAAAGGAGTTCCGTCGGTCTTAAATAATCCCAGTTCATATAAAATATCTTTGGATCCCTCTTCTCCGCGCTCCGTACGTACCAACTTTACAACCGCCTGCTGATCTTCGATAACCGCTTTTCCTACAGGCTTCACCAGATAACTCTGCTGAACATCTGACAATAACAATTCAAAGTCCTTCACACCTTCGATCAGATCATTCGCCTTTACCGGAACCTCAATATCCTGTTTCACCAGATAGCGGTCAGCCGTTCCGCGTGAGGGAGTGAAAGAGAGCTTTCCCTTCACCGGAGTAAAGTTATTGGCCGTTGTAGCCGATGCTTCGCGAGTGGCATAACCTACACTCACAGGAACAGGCGCTCCCTCTTTCGTGGTGGCATATCCGGTCAGTGTCACAGTAAACACAGCGGTGGCTGTTCCGTTTACCGGCTTGGTTATTTTCACGTCCGAGACATAGAGTCCATGTCCGAGCTTGACAAGACGGCTACCACTACCCAGAAAAAGCAACTCCCCGGATGATGCAGTCAAGGCCTGACGGTAAATGGTAGGTTTATTATCCGTCACATAACGGTCAAACTCTTTCTCACCCGTAGCAGAATACATACAAACCCGGCCCTCATCCGAAGACAGCAGCAACACTTCACCGTTGTTAGTCACCTTAATCTTATCAAAGTTACCATCAATCGTTCGGTCAAACTCAGCTTTTCCTGTCGGCAATATACGGACAAATGTTCCTCTGCGTGCGTTGACGTCATAAGTGGTTACCACTGATTCGCCGGTAGTCCGGTTCATACCCACACCTCTCACACTTCCGTTCGAGGTACCCGAGTACAAAGCTGTTCCGTCATTTCGCAATAAAGCGTAATATCCTTTATTACCACTACCTCCTACTAATATATTACCATTGCGGGCCACCCGTAGATGGTTGAGCGTTGCCAATCCCTGGTTGGCAGGTATCAGTGTTTTAGCAAAAACAATATCACCTTCCGGACGAATCTTATAAATAATACCTCCATCTGTCGATGAATTACCGGTAACAATCACCGAACCGTCATTGATATTGGCGTTCAGGCCTGTCACTATAAATCGTTTAGCCGGAATGGCAGTCACATAATAAGGTTTCCCTTTATCATCTAATCGGACCACCACCGTCTGTTCTTTTTCTCTGTCTCCGGAGAAAGCCGCACAGATATATTCAGTCGTGTTGCCCAACACCTCAAACTGATCACAATAGCCACTTCCGGTGTTCTTATACTGATAAATCACTCTACCCGATTTATCTACTTTCAAGAGAATACCTTGCCGACCGCTTCCTCCTTTCGGCTCCATACCGGAAAGTATCAATGATCCGCTTCGTAGCAGGGCACCTTTCAGAAGCTCGCTTCCTTGTCCTCCCGCATAAATATTGGTAACAATATGACCACTACGGTCTAATATGACCGCCCGTCCGCTCAGCGTCACATTATCCTTTCTGCCTTTTGTATTCATCACAGCAGATTGTCCGACAAGCAGGATACGATTGTCCTCCAACTCTGTCAGCTCATTAACAGCAGTAAACCCGGCCAACGGTAACGAAAAGAATACCTCACCTTCTCTTCCTATCCAGGTCAGATTGTACTTCTGTCCCTCTTTGCCTACCATAGCCACTTCGTCACCGGCCAACGGGCATACCAGTTGTATCTGGTTCTTATCGCCATATTTCTTATCGAAAACCACCGGCATATATTGGGCTCTCACCTGCAGACAGGCTATGACGCTCAGCAGGAACAGTATCCACACTCTATGAATTCTTGTCTTCTTCATATATCGTTTACTTTTTTATATTTCTACCTCTTATTATATATTTCGACACGCCTTGCCCGACGGTTCACTTGTATCCAGTCGATACCTCCCTCCGGCCAGCGATGATACTCAATTTCCTCTTTCACCTCTTCCGGAGAAAGTTTTATCCTACCATGGGCCTGTATACCGAAACGTACATTTAAACCATGATTGCGCAGGAACTCTGCAACACTCTCTGCCCTTCGTTCTGACAATGAATAGTTATAACTGTCACTTCCTATCTCATCGGCAAAACCATCGAACCTCAGTTCCGAAAACTGGTAGGTACCCATTTCATTGATAAACTGCTCAAGCCTCCGTACAGATTCATCGGTCAGTTCATCCGAATCGAAATCAAAATAAAGAGTCATCAGCAAACCTTCAGGTGCATACTGCTTCAATGTAACAGACTCCGGAAAAACTGTTTCCGTAGCTCCGTTCAACAACAAAGCGCCACCCAAAATCGCATTCTCCTCACTCATCCCGTAAAAGGGCATCCCCTGCTGAGTACCTAAATCTTCTACCGTACGGAGGTAATAAATATCATCTCTTGAAGCCATCTCACGATCGGATACGAAATAAGCAGTTCGCAAATCGAGCGGACACATATAATAATCGTTGAAGACGGAATTTACCGGATAGGGAAAATGACTGATACTGCCCGGCACTACCCCATCCTTATCATAATAAGCACTGAACAGGTCATAACCACCGAATCCCGGCAGCCCGTTAGACGAAAAGATGAGACGTCCTTTATAGATTACAGGAAAGATCTCATCACCTTCCGTGTTGACATCTGGTCCCAGATTTACAGGGGTTCCCCATGTCCGGGCCTCGTCATCCCAATGAACAACATACAAGTCGAACCCTCCGTATCCTCCCGGCATGTCGGAAGTGAACAATAATGATTTACCTTCATTGAATAAGTAAGGATGGGCATACGAAGACATCTCCTCCTGTGGAAAAGCCGGAACATACTTCGTAAACCGTTTCTTTTTATTCTTTAGCACAGAATAGAACAACTTTGTACGGAAAGGGCGTAGTTTCCGGTCTGCCATCTCCACTGTTGTCTTCTCTTTATCGTACTCAATGACTGTAGCTACCATTGACTTCATATCCGGCGAAAAGGTCACCGGACCATTCTGCAAGTCAGCAGGTATCTTCCGGAAATATCCATAATATCTCGGAGGTTTCTGAGCCTCGGCACCGGGTTCACCGGTTTCGTCAAGTGCATAATAGTGAGTACGATGAAAGAACAACTTTCCCGGATCATTGAATTTACTGTAGCTAATGGCATAAAACGGCTGCTCACCATAATTTCCAACCCAAAATTCAGCATTCGGTGTATTCAGTGATAAACGTTTTGCCGAAAATCCGGGGTCTTCCTGAACCGAATGGCGCATGGCAAGTGCCTCTAACGTATTCTGATAACGCTGATAGCGACTATATATATCCTTATAGGCATTATCCAGGCAGATAGCTTCTGCTTTGCGGGCCTGTCCCTGAAAGCGCAAGGCATCTATATAGTCACAGACATCATCTACCCCGAGCAGATCCGGACGCAACCCCATTGCTTTATCATAATGTTCTGAGGCGCGACCGTATTCCCTCACCATGAAATACAAACGTGCTGTTTTGAGATGAAGCGCAGCCTGACTGTCCTCATCTTTTTCACGCCTGATAGCCGTTTCGTACTGGGCCATCGCTTTATCAAATTTCTGCCTGATAAAATTACGGTCTGCCCGCCGTTCTATCCGCCCTATCTTCCGCTCCTGCGCAACGGAAGGCATAGTTCCTCCCATTAAAAAAAGGAATGCGGCAGCCGACAGGAGAATCTGTATCTTCTTCTTTCTCATTTCAGCAACTTTTTATCAGTAACATTAGCGGAATATATTATAAGTAAGATTTACACCAAACTTAGTCGGACCAATCCATCTCTTGGTTTTCTTACGTTCCAAAGGGAAATTTACATACTCTCCGCCCAAATAATATTTATTATATTGGAGGTGCGCATATCCCAGCCCAATATTCAGATCCAGCCCCCAACGAGAGTTGAAAGCAAATTTATATCCGGTTGAGATACCACCTGACACTCCCCAGCCTTTACGACGATAACTCTGTAACGGATCATTATGCTTCAACAAACCAATATTAAAGTTACCGTACATGGCATAAGGACCTATGTAAAATCCATCCCACGAATCATTAGTATAGAAGTTACGCGGATTCACATAATAGCGCAATTCAACACTGCTCTGGAGTGCCCGAAACACTTCTTCATGTTTCTTGAATAAATACGGCATCCATAGCACTTCACCGTTCACCGTGAGTTGTCTCGTCAATGTATACTCAAAGCCAACGTTAGGCGAACCGGTCAGCCAAAAAGGAATATTCACTTTGACACTTTGTGCCTGTACTCCGCTGATTAAGCAAAATAAAACGGCGACACTCAAAATATGTCGTATAACTGATTTCATTCTAATTCTCTTTTATATGTATATATGTATCATTCCATGTCCGTATCTCCACTCTCGATATCTTCGTTCCATCCTACAACCGATATCTTAATAACGGTATAAGATTCGATTTCAATAATTATACGTTTACCATGCAATAACCGTAACGGCAATCCTGTCTCCCTTTCCGTAACTTCCACGGGCAAATGGTTGACAACTGCTCCATTTTCATCGAGAAATGTATAATTCAACCTCATCGGTTCATTCTCCACAGAAGGAATAAAACGATGATCTACCTCTAATACATCGGCTTTCTCCTGTACGGGTAATGTTCCGAAATGAAACATTTTATCCTCGGGAGTCAATCGGCCGGTCAGAGTATCATTTTTGAGGTATTGCATCACAGGTGCTCCTTCCGCAAGCAATTGTACCTTCTTTATATGCGATACATCACCGGGAAATTTCTTAAACCGAACCGTTATACGTCCGGTATAGCGTTCCAGTGCTGCGGTATCGGTCTGTAAAATGCCCGGATGTACAATTGCGGGTACGAACTTCTGGAATAATATATCCGAAGGCTGTACATATCTGTTCGGTCCGGTAGAACTGCTTTTCAGAATAAAAGCAGAAGCATCCAGATGTTGCCCGTCCACAAACGTAAGACTGTCCGTATTGGTATAACAGTATACTTTATATTCGCCGGGAGTTAACCTAAAACTAAACAAGCCCGCCTCCATGCGCGGATCTTTATCCCATGGAGAGGTTGCATAACGTGCGCCGACCAATGTTCCGGCATCGTCATAGACCAGCACTCGACAATCACTGACAGTCTTGTTCAGAACCTCGGGTACAAAAACCTGATAATTCGTTTCATCTTCAAAATAATCATATGTACACGACGCAAGCGAAAGTAAGACTGCTACACCAGTAAATAATACTATGAGAAGTCTGTTTTTTCTCATGTTCTATAGTTTATTTCATTATCCTCCCCCGAGGCCCTCAGGAGCAGCAAACACACCTTCTTGCTTCCTGCTCCCGGACCATGATTCCAAGGGGAGTAAAAAGAAAGTTTTTACATTATAATATCTGAATTTACAATATTGCTATCCCAAGGTGTAGGAGCTCCTACAGTAATTGTCAGGCCACCATATTCCGTAGGAGTTACAGGTACAGTCGTACTTCCGCCGGTACGTAAAGTCAGGTTTACTTCACGAATCACATTCGGTACAAAATTCTCTTTAACCACTCCAGACCAATAAACGGTAGCATCACTGGGAAGTGCAGTACCATCTCCCAAAATATGTCCGGCTTTACCACGTCCTGATACCACTATAAAATACTGACGCTGTCTGTCAGCCGTACCGGTAGTTGCAGAATCATTAACGCGTCCACCATTATTGGGGAATACAACCACATCTCTCCACATCGTGAAGTTTCCGTTTAAAATCGTTCCTCCAGGGTTATAACCGGATCCAGGCTCAGCCGTTTTAAAAACTTCACCATCCGAAATAGACAATATATTAGTAGCAGTCGAGGTAGCACTGACTCCTCCGTCATTCCCTGCCATCACTTTCAGATAATCCGGCAAGCGATAAATCATAATAGAAGCGTCTTGTGTAAAGTCAACCCCTTTGGCGGTATTCTCATTATTCGTATTTCCTTCTTTATCCTTTACGTTCAGACGGACACGCATCAAAGAGACTTCACGTTTCAAAGCAATCGGAGATGGAGTTGCAGTAGCATCCGAAGAAATGACTACACCTGAAACAGCTCCCATAAAAATCTCGGCAGGTTCCGTATAGGCCGTATTGCCTGCCAAGGCAGCAGAACAAAAAGCAGGGAATGCACCTGGCTTATATTTCATCACCATGTTCTGCACCTGTTTCTGACGTACGTTCCACATCCCCCACTCTACAGGAGTTGTGCCTCCATCCAAATAGGTATTGATAGCATCCGCCGAACTTTTCGCATTTGCTATAGCAACCATCGTATATGTACCAGCAGGCACATCTGTATAAGTAAAAGTAGTATTCCCGTCTGTTGGATTAACTACATCTGAAAACCGCACGATATTGCTTGCGTCATACAGCAAAATCTGCACCTGACGGATTTTACTCCACGACGTTTCCGGCACTGCAGTAGATTGCGCAGCTCTCGTCTTACCTCCTTGTTCCATACTTGTTCCTTCAAAGTTCAACTTAACTATAAAGTTAGCCTTCGAGTTCCCACCAGGAACTTCTCCTGAAGGAAGTTCATTGTGCTCTGAACAAGCACTCATGGCCATTGCAGCGAGCAAAGACCATAAAAACACAGATTTCTTTTTCATAAATAATTCACTTTAGTTTCTACTTAATATTTGATTCAGACAGAATGTTGGTTTCTTATCTCAATCGATCTGCCCGTTACTTCGTAGGTAACGGGTCTACACAAATTCCAAGACAAAGAGGCGTCTTTCAAGGAGTTGTTTTTACTAAAATGAATCTTTACGGTCTCAAAAAAGACAATAAAATCCTTTCCCATCTTTCAACCTGAAAAATGGAAGAATCTTTTGTTGTCTTTTTCGAAGAACAACCCAATAAAAATGTTCAGTTATTTAATATCTATTGCAAAAATAATTGTTTTATTATGCGTATTTCAAAAAATATATTTAAATTTGCCGCCGATATCACCTTCCGTTACCTACGAAGTAACGGATAATATTTCAATTAATAATCAACTGATTAGCTTCTAATGTTTTTATCTATTCCTCTTTTCTTCTTCGATAAAATATATGTAATAAGAGAACGATTCATCCGGTTTACCTCATCATCCCTGTAAGGTTGAAAATAAGTCTCAGTCACTTTCACCGAAGAATGCCCCATAGCATTACAAATCAAACTTGAATTATAATTCTGCCGGAGTGCCGTAGTCGCCCAGGTATGACGTGCCACATAAGTACTTAGCCGTTCCCTGATTCCCAAGGTATTTGCCACCTGTGTCAGGCGATGGTTCAGAAGACGCAACATACGGGTATATTGCCCATATTCATTCTCACCGGGATTTTGGATAATAGGAAAAAGATAAGGTGAATCCGGAATCGCATACATATACCTCCGTATAATTTCCATTGCCTCTTTGCCCACCACCACAGTCAGTTTACGACTGGTTTTGCGCCGGTGATACGTAATTACATTTCCCTGTAAATCGCATCTGCGCAAAAAAGCAAGATCTACAAACGGCATCCCGCGAAGCAGAAACAAAAGAACAAACAAATCCCGGCTGAAAGCTAATTTTTCCGGCAATGGTTTCTGGTCCGTCATCAGTTTACATATCACCTCCGGCGAAACAGCCCTTTTTACGGGACAGTCAATTCCGGTATGCACTTTATTGAAAAGACGTGGCACATAAGTTGCCACTCCCCGCTCCAGCGCCTGATTATACACAGATCTCAGCATACGCATGTAAGTAGAAATAGTGTTCCATTTAAGTTGATCAGCCAGCAGTTTCTGTTCAAACAAAGCTAACCATTCGGGAGTCAGTTGGCTAAAGGTGATTTCACGTCCATTCATAAATTTTTTCAGTCGATTTAAAGTGCTCTGATATACATGGGCAGTACCATTACGTTGCTCTTTTTTCAGTTCGACTATTCGCTTCTCCATAAATCGAGTCAAAAGTTCTTTTTTCATTTTAAGTCTGTTAAGATTACAAATTAGATTATTGCAAGCTTTTGCTTATCCATTTCATATATCAGACTGATATTTCAACAAATTGCAAAAAGCGTAGTGCCATAACAAACCAACTGCATAATTATCTCTTTTTTTTAGATAACTTTGCAGCCTTCGAAAAACTTTTAACCACAATTGGAATAGACAAAACCGATTCTTCTCAAGAAGCCGTTTCAATCATTTCTCAGTATTCACAGTCTCAGGCTTCGCAACCTGACTTGTCACAAGTGTATTTTTCTCAGTAGTATTACAAGTACCGTTAAATCTGGCTTTCGATTCTATTTCAAGTTTACATGTATAAACATCGCCATTCATTGTACATCCCGATTTCATAACCAAATCTTCTGCCACCTGAATATCTCCCTGTAACATCCCGTGTAACACAGCACCGGTACACGTCACATTTCCTTTGATTCTTCCCTGAGGACCAATCACTACTTTCCCTTTACAGGAAACATTTCCTTCTATTATTCCATCTAAACGCAAATCCCCTTCTACCGTGATTGCTCCTTTCACCATTGTTCCCAATGCTATTGTAGTCAGTTTATCAATACCGACTTTCACAGTCTTTACAGAATAATCTTCATTCTTTTTCTTTCCAAACATATTAAAATCTGAATTATGTAAATTAAAAAAGGACGAACATTCTTCTGATACCAAATATTAAGTAGATTACAAATATAAGTTAATTATAAGACAGGCAGAAGAAAAAGACGAGAAAAAGACAACAGGTCACTATAAAAAGGGGAGAAACTGTTTCCAAGTTTCCCCCCTCTCCCTTATTATTTATCGCTACGGACAGTACTATTTATATTCCTGCCAGCTCTTTATCTGAATATCTTCAAGCTTCAAATCACAGAATGCTTCGATAAATGCACTCGCCAGACGCGCGTTGGTTATCAATGGGATATTATGATCGATCGCACCACGACGGATACGATAACCATTTGTCAGCTCACGTTTCGAATGATTCTTGGGAATATTCACAATCAAGTCGAACTTATGGTCAGCAATCATCTTCATCACATTGTTCTCAGCCCCCGGTTTTTCATCCGGCCAGTAAACCGGAGTAGTATCTACACCATGTGCATTCAGAAAAGCAGCAGTTCCGGCTGTTGCATAAATCTTATATCCCTGGTTGAACAACATGCGGCTTGCTTCCAGCAAATCGACTTTCGACTTCATTGCACCTGAAGAGAACATCACTCCCTTTTCAGGAATTTTAAAGCCGGTAGCAATCATTGCATTCAGCAGTGCTTCAGAAAAGTCGTCACCAATGCAGCCCACCTCACCGGTAGACGACATATCTACACCTAAAACCGGATCGGCTTTGTGCAAACGTGAGAAAGAGAATTGAGAAGCTTTCACTCCAATCCAGTCGATATCAAATGCCGACTTATCGGGACGGCTGTATGGAGCGTCGAGCATAATGCGGGTAGCAGTCTCAATAAAGTTGCGTTTCAACACCTTAGAAACGAACGGGAAACTACGTGAAGCACGTAAGTTACATTCGATAACTTTAACTTCGTTGTTGCGAGCCAGGAATTGAATATTGAACGGTCCCGAAATATTAAGCTCTTTCGCAATCTGGCGGCTGATTTTCTTAATGCGGCGCGCTGTTGCAAAATAGATTTTCTGTGCCGGGAATACCAGCGTAGCATCACCCGAGTGCACTCCGGCAAACTCGATATGTTCTGAGATAGCATATTCTACCACTTCTCCATTCTGTGCCACTGCGTCGAATTCAATTTCCTTGGTATTTTCAAGGAACTGAGAAACAACTACCGGATACTCTTTCGATACCTCAGCAGCCATCTTCAGGAAGTTCTCCAACTCCTCGTCATCATAGCAAACATTCATCGCAGCTCCCGAAAGTACATAAGACGGACGAACCAGTACCGGATAGCCCACTTTCTCTACAAAACCTTTCACATCTTCCAGACTGGTCAGCTCCTGCCATGCCGGCTGGTCGATACCCAACTGATCAAGCATTGCAGAGAACTTATTACGGTTTTCTGCCCGGTCGATAGAAACAGGAGAAGTACCCAATACCGGAACAGACTGACGATACAGTTTCATGGCAAGGTTATTCGGAATCTGTCCACCTACGGATACAATCACACCGCGAGGTTGTTCCAGATCGATCACGTCGAGCACACGTTCGAACGAAAGTTCGTCGAAGTACAGACGATCACACATATCATAATCAGTAGACACCGTTTCAGGATTATAATTGATCATAATCGATTTATATCCCAGTTTGCGGGCAGTCTGCACAGCATTTACCGAACACCAGTCGAACTCAACCGAGCTACCAATGCGATAAGCACCCGATCCTAACACAACTACTGACTTTTCATTTTTATAATAGTTCACATCATAACCCTGAACCGCATAAGTCATATAAAGGTAGTTTGTCAGTTCCGGATGTTCGGAAGCAATGGTATTGATGCGTTTCACGGCCGGAAGGATACCCAGTTCTTTACGACGGGCACGTACCATCAGGTTCTCTTTCTCCATATTTCCTGCCGGATTCAACACAAAGCGCGCAATCTGGAAGTCAGAGAAGCCCAGCACTTTGGCCTCCCTCAATACGTCTGCAGGAATATCCTCTACCTTATCATAAGCAGACAACTTCGCTTTATAGTCAACGATATTTTTCAGTTTGCCCAAGAACCACGGGTCAATCTTTGTCAATTCATGGATACGCTCTATCGTATAGCCATCTTCCATGGCCTGAGCCAGAGCGAAAACACGTAAATCCGTCGGGTGAGAAAGCTCCTTATCCAGATCCTCAAAATGCACATCGTCGTTACCGACAAACCCATGCATACCTTGACCGATCATGCGAAGACCTTTCTGGATAATCTCTTCAAACGAACGGCCTATCGACATGATTTCACCAACCGATTTCATGCTTGAACCGATCTCACGAGATACACCGGCAAATTTAGTCAAGTCCCAACGAGGAATTTTACAAATATAGTAATCAAGTTGCGGAGCCACATATGCCGAGTTGGGAGTGCCCATCTCACCTATCTGATCGAGTGTGTAGCCTAATGCCACCTTAGCGGCCACAAATGCCAGCGGATAGCCGGTTGCCTTCGAGGCCAAAGCCGAAGAACGGCTCAGACGTGCATTCACCTCAATCACACGATAATCATCCGTATCCGAATTGAATGCATACTGAATGTTACATTCACCTACAATACCCAGATGGCGGATACATTTAGTTGAAAGTTCCTGCAACATTTTCAGTTCCTTGTCGTCCAATGAGCAAGTCGGAGCTACCACGATCGATTCGCCGGTATGAATACCCAGCGGGTCAAAGTTTTCCATGCTTGCTACCGTAAAACAGTGGTCATTCGCATCACGGATCACCTCAAACTCAATTTCTTTCCATCCTTTCAACGACTCTTCCACCAGAATCTGTTTAGAGAAAGCAAATGAGCTCTCAGCCAATTTGAGGAATTCCTCTTCATTGGCACAAATACCACTTCCGAGTCCTCCCAGCGCGTAAGCCGAACGAACCATCACCGGATAACCAATGCGACGTGCAGCAGCAATAGCATCTTCCATGCTTTCTACAGCCTGGCTGACCGGAGTTTTCATATCAATCTCGTTGAGCTTCTTCACAAACAGGTCACGGTCTTCCGTATACATGATAGCCTCAACCGAAGTACCCAATACTTTCACACCATATTTATCCAGAATACCTTGTGTATAAAGCTCTGCACCGCAGTTTAAGGCAGTCTGTCCGCCGAATGCGAGAAGAATGCCGTCAGGACGTTCTTTCTTAATAATCTCCTCTACAAAATAAGTAGTCACGGGAAGGAAATACACCTTATCAGCAATTCCCTCGGAAGTCTGAATGGTTGCGATGTTCGGATTGACCAATACCGAATTGATGCCTTCTTCTTTCAAGGCCTTCAGTGCCTGTGAACCGGAATAATCAAACTCTCCGGCTTGTCCGATTTTGAGTGCGCCTGAACCCAAAACAAGGACTTTTTTCATTTCCTTTTCCATTTCTTTTATTGTCATTATAAGTTGTTATTTCTACGTATCCGCACAAAAAAAATGCGTTACCCTCAATAAAGGACTAACGCATTACCAAAGAACTAAATATCGTTTTTGGAGAAAAGAGAAGAAGTAGGCTGATTCCGGGTGAAATACACTCGAACGGAGATAATACTTGCTTCTGATTTCCTGTTGATTCATTGCTATTTCAAAGTTTGTGCAAAGTAACGACTTATTTCTATAATTACAAAGGAATCTGGTAAGAATATTCGTTTTATTTGTTACTTCAGCTGATTCTGACTATCTTTGTCCTTCGATTAAAAATAAAAATAATGGGAAAAGAAAAAATCATATTGACAGGTGACCGTCCTACCGGAAAACTCCATATCGGACACTACGTAGGTTCACTGAAACGAAGAGTCGAATTACAGAATTCCGGCTTGTTTGACAAAACTTTCATCTTCATCGCCGATGCGCAGGCATTGACCGATAACATCGATAACCCCGAAAAAGTACGCCAAAACGTAATTGAAGTAGCCCTCGATTATATGGCTTGCGGACTCGATCCGGAAAAGTCGACAATCTTCATCCAGTCCCAGATTCCGGAACTGTGCGAATTGACATTCTATTATATGGATCTCGTCACCGTATCACGCCTGCAACGTAACCCTACCGTGAAGACGGAAATACAGATGCGCAACTTCGAAACCAGCATTCCTGTAGGCTTCTTCACTTATCCCATCAGCCAAGCTGCCGATATCACTGCCTTCCGTGCCACTACAGTACCGGTAGGTGAAGATCAGGAGCCCATGATCGAGCAGGCCAGAGAAATTGTCCGCCGTTTCAATTATATCTACGGAGAAACATTAGTCGAACCGGAAATCCTTCTACCGGACAACGCAGCCTGCCTGCGCCTGCCGGGTACCGATGGAAAAGCCAAAATGAGTAAATCGTTAGGCAACTGCATTTACCTTTCCGAAGAAGCGGACGAGGTACAGAAGAAAGTAATGAGCATGTTCACCGACCCCGATCACTTACGGGTGCAAGACCCGGGCAAAATCGAAGGTAATACCGTATTTACATATTTGGATGCCTTCTGCCGTCCCGAACATTTCGAACGTTATCTGCCCGACTATCCGAGCCTCGATGAACTGAAAGCTCATTATCAACGCGGCGGCCTGGGAGATGTAAAGGTGAAACGCTTCCTCAACGCTATTATGCAAGAAGAGCTGGAACCTATCCGTAATCGCCGGAAAGAATTTGAGAAAGACATTCCTGCCATCTACGAAATGTTGAGAAAAGGCTGTGAAGTGGCAAGAGCTGCCGCTGCCGATACGTTATCCGATGTTCGTAAGGCCATGAAGATAAACTATTTCGATGATGCCGAACTGATTAACGAACAAGTAAAGCGATTCAATAAATAAAAAAAGAAACGCCCTGTTACCAGTCCGGCAACAGGGCGCTTTCTTTTAAAGAAGGTTGAGTCTGAATTTATTTAGCAGACTCTACTAATACAACGCGGTTTAGGTAAATAGGTTTACCGAATTTATCCACACCACCTCCGGCATCAACCTTCAAGCGGCTAGAATCTACTCCGTATTTCTTAACCAATGCATTGACAACAGCCTGAGCACGTTTCTGGCTCAACTCCTTATTGAATGCAGGAGTACCGGTTGCCGAGTCAGCATATCCGTATACGGTATATTGTGTATCCGGGAATTCTTTCATCTTAGCAGCCAGATAAGACAAGTTCATCTCTTCACGCGGAGACAGTTCAGAAGAACCGATTGTGAAGAATACAGTACGCGGAGCAATATTAGCATCCGTTACAACTACTTGTTCGGCAACTTCTGCCACCGGCTGGTTCTGTGCATCAACCAACTGCTGTTGCAGTGACTGGTTGGCAGCAGCCATTTCATTCATCTGGCGACGCATATTGGCCAATTCTATTTCAGAGATAATCTGTGGCATCGGACGGGCAAATCCACGGGCCGGGAAGCGGTAAGTCAGACCTGCAGTCAGGCTGGCAACGCCATCATACCCATGTTTTCCACCAATTTCTCCGTCAAACTTATCTTCAGCCAGCATACCACCGATTTCGATATTGATATCTACCGCACTCGATACGCGGAAACGGTTGATAATACCTGCGTTCATAGCAAATGCCTCACGATGAGGTTTAGAGTATGAATGAGTAAAACCGGCTCCCAAATAAGGGATAATTTCATATACACGGTGAGAGTTGTATCCGCCAAACAGAGCATTCAAATTGAACATCACGTCACCGTGAAGATTCATATAGTTGAATTTCTGTTTATAATACCCATTGGCCAATTTACCACTCTTCACAAAATCGGCTGTTTCCGAATGGGCAAAGCCGCGCCCCTGCAAGCCACTGTACTGCAATCGCAATCCCAACCCGGGAGTAAACCATTTACCGACAGCCACATTCAATGTCGGACTGATACGGTCTCTGAACTTTCCGGCATGGTCGTTGTCACCAAACATGGCTTCGGCACCGCCACCGATAGAAAAGAACCAGTTATCCCAGAAGGAGTTAGTGATCACTTGATATTTGTCTTGTACCTGGATAACTTCGTATCCCGTAATCGTAGTTTGTTGCGCTGAAGCAACAGATGTAACGCCGGCTAAAGCCAGCAGCATTAGAATCTTTTTCATATACCTTAATAGTTAAAGTGGTTATTACAAATCTTCCTATTTATTATTGAAACTATTTAAATAACACCAACGAAACTAAAAGGTTTTGGATAAATGAAAATTTCCGAAGCATTTTCTACAAAGATCCGGAGATACACCTTATTATATATAGCTCCAAAGCTACTTTGACCTATTTTTGTTCCATGAAAATTTTTCGTAGCGGCATAATCAATCTTTCCAGCAGCCGAAGATCGTCCGTGATAATTTCCGCACTTCCCTTCATCTCACGAGTCAACGGCAGCATCTTTCCATAGTTGGTTGTCAACCCATCCGGCAAAGCAATATCGACCACATACATGCCTTCCGCCGTCGGCAGAGGCGAAACACTTCTCACCTCCCCCCTTACATAACCAAACTCCTGGTCCGGATAATTATTCAGACGCAAATTCACACGCTGTCCGGCCTTTACTTTACCCGATCCCTGTAAAGGCAGCAATGCCGTCCCTACAGGCAAGGATTCCTCTTTCGGGGCAACCACAAAAACGGTAGCCCCCGACTCCACATACTGATTCACGCTCCACACATTCAGAAAAGTAACTTTTCCTCCGACCGGACTTCGAAGCAGGTAATGTTGTTCCCACGCCACAAGCTGACCCAACAACTGATCCGTAGCATTTCTCAGATTCACCTCCTGCGTCTGCTGCTCTTCAAACGCCTGTTTTTCCAGATCAAGCAATGCCTCTTCCGATTGCTCTATCTGCATATCTACCTGAGTCAACTGCATACGGGCCGATTCCTTTGACTGAAGACTCTGCAAGTAGCGACTGCCGGACTGTTCAAACTCCGTAATAATCATCGCCTTACGATGATAAAGAATCGAATCTCTTGCATATGAGGCATGAGCTAAAGCATATTCTTTCTCTATCAGAAAATATTGCCTCCGAACCTGATCATAATATTTCTTCTGTGTAGCCAGCAATTCTTTCTGTGACTGCAACTTCTTTGCATAATATCCTAACTCTTTCATACGAACCACCTCGGAGAGGGTACTCACAAATCCTGCATAAGCCGACTGTATCTCACCCAGCCGCCAGCGGTCGGTCTCCGAAAGCAGAAAAAGGTTTTTCCCCGATTCCGGTGTATATCCTTCCTGCTTCCACTTCTGCATCTTCCCCTTCAAAGAAAACACATCCACCGCACGAGCCGTATTCTCTATTACACCCAAATTCATATCCGGCTTCACCTCCTGGCCGTTCTGTACATACAGGTCCGCCAATCTACCGGCCGAACGTGCCATTACATAAGATGGAGGCTCCTGTGTACTCACCGTCACCTCTGCAGTTATCACATCCGGATATTTAAACCAATAGCTGCCTGCCACCAACACCACTACGATGATAAACAATACCGTAATGCCACTACGCAGAATCCACGCCGGAACACGGTTCATCACCTCCTGTACCTCTTCACTGCGAAGCTCGATTTCTTTATGTGTGTGCTCCTTTTCCATACCTAACTTCCTAACTCCAGCTGATTCTTCACCAACTGATAATACAATCCTTTCTTCTCCGTCAGTTCCCGGTGAGTGCCCTCTTCAGCCACAGCACCTTTATCCAGCACCACGATCTTATCCGCATCACGAACCGTACTCAAACGATGTGCTACCACTACAACCGTCTTACCCCGATAGAATGTATGGAGGTGTTCCATAATCTCACGCTCGTTATTGGCATCCAGTGCATTCGTCGCCTCATCGAAAAACAGGAACTCCGGATTCTTATAAACCGCACGGGCTATCAGCAGGCGCTGTCGCTGTCCCTGACTGATGCCGTTCCCCTCCATTCCGATCTTCGTATTATAGCCCAAAGGAAGAGAATCGATAAAATCACGGATATTGGCAACCGTCACAGCATGGCGCAAACGTTCCACATCCACCTGCTCCTCACCAACAGCAATGTTGTTCGCAATCGTATCAGAGAAAATAAAGCCATCCTGCATCACCGAACCACTCTTCGCACGCCAGAGATGCGGATTCACCACATCCAGAGGAGTCTCACCTATTTTGATATCCCCCTTATTCGGAGTATAAAAACCGAGCATCAACTTAATCAGTGTAGTCTTACCACTACCACTCGCCCCTACGATCGCTGTCACTTTATGTTCGGGTATATCCAGATTCACATCTTTCAGCACATAGTCACGGTCCGCCCCGTCATAGCTAAACGACAGATTTTCAATACGAATATCACGCCGATCCGGAAGAACCGTCAGTTTTGAAGTGATATCCTGTTCTTCATCTTTCTGACCGTGAATCTCGTTCAAGCGTTCCAGACTGATCTTTGCATCCTGAAGTTGTTGGGCAAAGCCGATAAAAGAGCCGATGGGGCCACTCAGCTGACCGATGATATACGTCAAAGACATCATCATACCCAGAGTCATATCCCCTTCCACAACCGATTTGGCAGCAATAAAGGAAATTACGATATTCGTTGTCTGATTAAAAAAGACAGAGCCCACTTGCTGAACCTGCCCCAATGCCAGTCCCTTCACGCTGATCTTGAAAAGCTTCACCTGAATGCGCTCCCACTGCCAGCGCTTTTGCTTCTCGCAGTTGTTCAGCTTGATTTCCTGCATGGCAGTCACCAGCTGAATCAAACTGCTCTGTTCGCCCGCCGCCTGGGCAAAACGCCGGATATCCAGTTCGCGCCGGTACTTCATGAACACAAGAATCCAGCAGATATAGAGTGAATTGCCTACCAGAAAGATGGCAAGAATACCCAGATTATAATAAGCCAGCACAAAAGCAAAAATAAAGAAGTTTACGAAAGAGAAAAGCGTACTGATGGATGAGCCTGTCAGAAAGCTTTCGATACGTCCGTGGTCACCGATACGCTGCATAATGTCACCGATCATCTTCGTATCGAAATAATGGAGCGGTAGTTTCATCAACTTTGCCAGGAAGTCAGAGATCAGCGAGATGTTGATACGTGTGTTCATGTGAAGCATGATCCAGCTACGGATAAACTCGACCGAAAGTTGCGAAACGGAGATCACCAGCTGTGCAATCAGGATCAGAGTGATAAAGTTCAGGTTACCGTCACGGATACCCACATCCACCAACGACTGTGTCAGAAATGGGAAGATAAGTTGCAGCAAGCTCGCTGTCAGCATTCCCAGAACCAGTTGAATCAGTTGTTTACGATAAGGAGACAAATATTTAAGAAAGAAACGAAGACTGCGACTGCCGGACTCTTCCTCGTCTCCCTGCCCTTGGAATTCCGGGCCCGGTTCAAGCGCAAGTGCAGCTCCTTTCTCTTCTCCATTCACCTTGGTAGACAACCAACACTTTTTAAATTCTTCCTCACTGTACGAAATCAACTGACGTGCCGGATCAGCGATATAGAAACGGTAGCCACTGCGCTTCTTCTTTATATCATAACAGACCACAAAGTGGTTCTGGTTCCAATGCAGGATGCAAGGCAACGGTACGTCCTCTTTCAGTTGCTCCAAAGAGATACGGACCCCCGAAGTACGGAAACCGATGGATTCCGCCGCATCACTGATGCCCAACATGGAAACTCCTTCACGGGTAATAAAAGAACGTGCACGGAGGGTTTGCAGGGAGTAAGTCTTACCATAGTACTTCGCAACCATGCGAAGGCAGGAAGGGCCGCAATCCATAGCGTCCAACTGGAGGTAATGAGGGAAAGAACTTAGCTTCATCATATCTTAGAAAACAAAGGAAAGACAATTAAAATTTTATTTAAGATTACTTTCTATATCAATTATCAAAGATAGAAAAGTTCAAATTCAATCTTAATAAAAAGTAGAGCAATAAATTTATATAAATTTCTCAAGAATTCCGATAGATCCCAAATACAGTTTCTATCCCATAACAAAATACAACAATAAAAAGAGTATAATACTATTAAACAAAATTATCTCAACCAAATTATATTACAATAGTTTGATTGAGATAATCTAAACAATTAGAATAGTCTCCTCATTATGGAATGACAGGTTTAGAAACGCTCGTATTGTCCGAAGGACAAACATACTGTGTTGTTTTTAAAGGTGGAATGCTAGGTCGCACAGCACCTCCCCCCTTCAAAAAATTCATTTCACCTTCTTTGAGTTTCACTTCTGAAAATAATTCAGATTTCAAATGCATTTTACTTAGTTTCAACATAATTATAATGTATTATTATTAAACGCTACAAATGTAACAAGAAAAAATCATTTATAAATATCTTATATCATTTTAATTACCATAAAATATTTATTTTAAAAGCCACTTAAAAAAACTACTTCATATTTATATAGTTTAAAGAATATTCAATAAGCTTTCTTAAGCTTTTATCCTTTTCCTCTTTTACAGAAAAAGGAATCACTTGATCGATTTTTACTCCATTTGGATAAGTACAATATCCGTCCAAATAATAAGCCCCAATATTTGTATACCTTGTTGCATTACCTGAAGTAAAAGGAGCAACAACCGTATTTCCCCAAACACCTCCTGTCATCATTCCTTTACCAATCACACGCCCCTTTGGAGACGCTCCTATTATACAAGCCAATTGCTCTGCTTTACTCATAGTGCCACCACCTACAAGCACAACAACCTTACCTTTATAATAATCAGGGTTTTGTTTACCATAATAAAACATATTTGGATTTTTACGGAAAATACCGGGATGTTTTAGATCTGCATATGTATAATAAAATAAGCAAGCTGGTTTAGGGTAAAGATAGTCAGCCAATACTTCTGCACTATTTTGATCGAAAGGATACCCCTGCATATCAAATATAATTCCTTTAGAATCTTTAATCGAATCCAATTTCTGTTTTAGTTCTAAACTGGTTATTTGAGAAAGATTAATATAAAAAACCCCATCAGCAACCTCCATCAGCTTCATAGGAGCAGTTCCATCATCAAGAACAGTTCTAGCATATTGCTTCCAATTTCTTATAAAAAGAGTCCTTTCAATACCATGTCTTTTAATATTTAAAGTCACAGAATCTCCATGAAATGCTGTGTAAACGATAGGGATTTGATTTGCATTATCATTAGCGAATTGTAGATATCGATCTTTTTCTTGACGAATAGTAGAAATACTACGTCCATTTACATGAGTTATACAATCACCAATTTGAAGCCCCATATTTACCGCTTCAGCAGTTAAGAATTCAGTGACAAATAATTGATTATCAATCAATTTAACATCAATCGGCAATATTCCATCATCATAGATTCCTTCTCCAAACCCATAAAGATTAGTCTTGAACCCATAGAAAGTTGTATGGGTATCTTTTAATTCACAAGCTAACATTGCACATGCTTTATCAAAGTCATTTAATTTGCGAGCATTAGCAAACAGACGAATATATTGAGGCAGAATAGATAGCCAATGATCCTCTTTTTGTTCCATATAAGGATGAAAATAATACATCATATTCCAAAAACGAAATAAGCATAAGATTCGATAACCATCATCGGAAACCGGAATATTGTCATAATCAGTTTCATTTCGAAAACAGATTAAGCGCTCTTTGTTCTGAGGAGAAAAAGGACCAACAGCATAATTAAATCCACTTCGCTCCAGCTTTTTTATTGCAAATAACTTCTTTTGAAGTTTACTTCCTAACTTTTGGGAATCTTCCAACCAAAGCATTTGAATTTGGGAAATAATAGAGTCATTACACAAGTCATTACTCTCCTTCTTCAATCCGGTAATAGAAGGTATAAAGCGGCATAGATCATTAAAAAAATTATTATTATCAGAATGTAATGTAGCTAAAATAATACGGAATAGCTGGTAATTCCAATCATAATCTCCTTGAGCTATCGAAGGATGATAATACTTTAAAAAGCCCCAAATTTTACAAATTAAAGCAAGTCTATCCACCTCTTCATATGATAGATTTCCTAAATTAATCGGAGTACCATTATCAAACTCATGATCTTTATTAGCCAAAGGCAAAGGACATACCTCATCAATGGGAAGCTCATCAATAAAAACATTCATATCAGCAATCTCCGCACTCCCCTTACCACTTCCATAGATATCCAGTGATATAACAACAGACTTCTGATATATATCATTAGAATAAGGAATAGTACATCTAAACGCGTTCCAATTCCCTTGGGAATTAAGTTCCATAGAATCTCTTTCACTTCCCTGTGTTATAGAGCAATAAGCACCAAATTCTCCTTCTAATTTAATTCTGCCGCAAAAGGAAATAGAATCTCCCGTAGAATACAGCCCTTCAAAAGGATGATAAATCATAAAACGAGTTTCACGATCATTTGATTGCTTAACAAAATACTTTCTACTATTAGTAGGATCCAACTTATACATGGGATTTCCATCTATATAATAGTTCCATGTTCCATGATCCATCATATTAGCAAATGATCTAGTAAAATAATTGTCCAAGCCAATCTTTTCTTGCAAAGTAATCCGGTTTAGCATTTCAAAAAAATCAGACCGAACAACTTTCTGTGAGAAGACAGGCAATAAATCAACAAACAAAACTATACATAAAATAATTTTACGTAAATTCATAATCAAGAAATAAATCTATTTATTTTCCCCAAATTATAATAATTATGCAATATTTCAAAACACATATCCACGATCATCAGAAACATAACCTGCTGCATTATATTCACATAATAATGATAAAATAATATTCATTTTATCATTATTAGGGAAATAATTTGATTGTATCAAAAAATCAAGAACCTCATTCTGTATTTTATAAGAAGTAACTCTTTGCTCTTCACTATAAACATAGCTTACTTGTAAAGGAGAAACCCTATATTTCACAAGACATTCTGGTATAATCCAAAACTCGCCTCTACACCGTGCTATATCAGTCCATAACTTATAATCCTCTGCATGAGGATAGAGTTTATATTTTAGATCGTGATTTTCCAAAAAGCATTTACGCATCATTACAGATGGATGTGAAATAAAATTCCCTGTAAGTAAATAAATCATAGGATACTGAATCAAACCAGATAACCCCTTCTGAGTATTTCTAACAAGGCCAAAGCTCTCTATCCAACTTCCACAAACAGCTATACTAGGATTTTCATCTAATAAATTAACTTGCTTAAATAATCGCTCTTTATCCATAATATCATCTATATCCATTCGTGCAATATATTCTCCTTGCGATAATTCCAGTCCTTGATTTAGAGTATTAATAAAATTATGCTCACTATTAATAACACGGATTCTATCATCTTTTTCTTGATATTTCAACAAAAGTTCCAGACTGTTATCTGTAGAGCCGTCATTAATTAATAATATTTCAAAATCTTGAAAAGTTTGATTCAATACACTCTTTATACACTCGTCCATAACGTTACTACCATTATAAACTGGAATCAATATAGATACTTTCATACTAATAATACAATTATTTAATATAATAACTCATTTCTTTTATTATTTCATAAGTTTTCTGTTCTATTTCTGTACCTTTAGTTGACAACGATTCAATCATTTTAATATCTATTGGCCTCACCATCGTCCATAAGTTTTGATTATGAATCAAATCCAAGAATTCTATAACATAAGAAATATTCTCTTCTGGAGATGTATCATTCAACAGTAGATTTTTTGCTGCTATTTGAAGAGAATTAAATAAATCTTGATCAAAAACAACCTTATTATTTGATAAGATACACCCCTTTATCCGTGCTGTAACATACGCAATAACACCTCTCAACCCTGTGGCTAACGAGTGATCTTTCACCCGCTCCCATCTTATAGACATAACTTTTGCATCTATTTCCTCCAAAATTTCGTTGGAATCTCCATAAATCAACCCATTTTGGAGTAAATATTCAATGCCCCATCCTATTCCCATTAACCCATCTCTAAAGTTCATATCTAGATAAGTTGAAAGTTCTTCGTAAATTTGGTTCAAATAAGCTTCCGCCATATGTTCAAAAAAACGATTTCCAGTATGTTTCAACCATAAAAGAAGCATAATAACCAATCCACATTTACCTCTAAGTATAGAAAAGCTCAAGTATAATGAAGAATGACTTAAACAAAAAATCAAACTTTGCTCCAAATTATTAAATTTAATATTCCTTTCTTCAAACTCTTCATTTTCGTAAGTCACTCTGTTCAATTTAATAACAAAATCAAAACTTCTTGTAAAAATTGAACTATAATATTTACGTTGTTCTTCTATTTGCTCCTTATTATCCAAAAGCATTGCATAGATCTCAGCAAAAAGAGATGGATTTAGTTTCTTTAGAACATCGCAATATTGATACTGCATTTCTGGAGGTAATAACAGAGAAGCGATCAATAATTTATTATATATAAACTGACTATTAACTAGTTCATAAGGGGCATAATCTCGATAAATATGTCCCAGTAAAACAGTTCTCAGTAATTTACAGGAACCACCTTCCAGCCAGACCTTAAGACTGATAAATTGTTCATCGCAACCGTACTTCATCAATCCTTCTAAACCATTTAGATATTTCCAATACTCCTTATTACAAGCATAGCCTGCCCCTAAAACACATGGAATAAACATAATATCTTTATTACCATCTTTTTGAGCTTCCTCATTTACCGTAATCCACTTCACTTCTAAAAAATATTCTTGATATCTATCAATATCTAGAAGGACTCTCGCTCCATATGCCTCTCCAGAAGAAACCTCTCTTAATTGATTACACACATTAGTTAAGACTAAAGATTGGCAACACAAAAGAGCACGTTTATCCCGTTTAAGTTCTGACATGATGTTAGAATACCACGAATTAGAATAAAACCGCATATGGGCATCTAATAAAAGGAAATATGGAGTATTAGCTCTATCCACCCCCATATCACGACATTTTGCGACCCCCATGCGTAAGCTATTTTTTATATACACAATATGATATTTATTTTCAAGACTATCATAATCATAACCATCATCAGAAGCATCATTAATGAGAATAATATCTACTTCAATATCAGGAGTATGATCCAAAAGACTTTTTATTGTATTTTCAACTTCTTCTTTCTCATTTAAGAAAGGAATTATGACAGTTAATTCATTCATAAAATCATATTTTATTTTTGTATAAATCAGAATTATACCCAATGCGACAAATGTAATCATATTTTTTGGATTGAGAAAACAATCAAAATTTTATATTACTCAAAATAATTTTCAGAAAACTTTATTAATAAATCATGTAATTATTATAGTCGAAAACGAAAAGACATTTCACTTCAATAAAAAATCATTTTTTAATCGGCATTTACCCCAATATATCATGAAAATGTATTAATTTTGTAAATTAACAAAATGACATATATATATAATATATGAAACATGCAATATTAATAACAGCATATAAAGATTTGTCTTATTTATTAAAACTCATCAATTCTTTCGATGAAGATTTTAACATTTATATCCATATAGATAAAAAGACAATTATCC
>ENA-OWOU01000286-OWOU01000286.1-gut-metagenome-genome-assembly--contig:-NODE-286-length-34468-cov-18.803524_pt1 | contig 34468 bp, 29 predicted proteins | sample MGYA00248248_ERZ651801 | MGnify/ENA primary metagenome ERZ651801 (study PRJEB26908, sample SAMEA4031710) | gut metagenome | biome: gut; feature: normal infant; material: stool | place: China | collected... | reverse complement strand
CAAATGGAACTTTACCCCTATCAGCAGCTCTACTTCACAACATTAGCATACGGCAAGCTGCATCCGTTGTTTACAGCAGGGAATGCTGTTTCATTAAAAGAGATAGAAAAAGACAAGCATATCCTATTGGTGACAGGCATAGCCTCCCCAGCAAAACTCATTCAAGATTTATCACCATACAATGAGCACATTGAGTCACTGGCTTTCAGTGACCACCATGACTTTATAGCAAGAGATATGGAACTGATAAAGAAGCGTTTCATGAAACTTCCGGAAGGTAAACGCATGATTATCACCACTGAAAAAGACTCTGTACGACTAGCAGCCCATCCACTGATGGACGAAACACTGAAACCTTATATATATATGCTGCCCATTGAGGTAGCCTTCTTACAAGACCAACAAGAACTGTTTAACTCAAATATAACCGACTATGTTAGAAAAAATTCAAGAAACAGCAACTTTTCTTAGAGAAAAGATGCATACCAGTCCCGAAACTGCTATTATATTAGGTACCGGCTTAGGAAGCCTGGTACACGAAATTACCGATAAATACGAGATCAGTTACAAAGATATCCCTAATTTCCCTATTTCAACCGTAGAGGGACATAGCGGTAAATTGATTTTCGGCAAATTAGGTAATAAAGACATCATGGCTATGCAGGGACGTTTCCACTTCTATGAAGGATACTCCATGAAAGAAGTTACTTTCCCCATACGGGTGATGCGTGAATTAGGCATCAAAACATTGTTCGTATCCAATGCAGCTGGAGGTACGAATGCAGACTTTGAAATCGGTGATCTGATGATTATCAGAGATCATATCAATTTTTTTCCCGAACATCCGTTGCACGGCAAGAACATTGAATACGGTCCCCGTTTCCCGGATATGAGTGAAGCCTACTCCAAAGAACTGATAGACAAAGCACTGGAGATCGCTAAAGAAAAAGGTATCAAAGTACAACAAGGAGTATATATCGGTACACAGGGACCTACCTTCGAGACTCCGGCAGAATACAAGATGTTCCACATTCTTGGAGCTGACGCCGTAGGTATGTCTACCGTTCCCGAAGTTATTGTAGCAAACCATTGTGGCATCCAAGTGTTTGGAGTATCGGTTATCACCGACCTAGGCGTGGAGGGAAAAATTGTGGAAGTTTCACACGAAGAGGTTCAGAAAGCGGCAGATGAAGCGCAACCGCGCATGACTACCATTATGCGTGAAATGATTAATCGAATTTAAGGATATGCAGGAAATAAACAGAACAGAAATAGCGACCTTAGGTGAGTTCGGCCTCATTAAACATCTGACAAAGGATATCGAGTTAAAAAATCCGGAAACCCAATATGGTGTGGGAGACGATGCAGCCGTATTGGAATTTAAAGATAAAGAGGTATTGGTGACCACAGACTTGCTGATGGAAGGGGTACATTTTGATTTGGTCTATACCCCATTGAAACATTTGGGATATAAATCGGCCATCGTAAACTTCTCGGACATTTATGCCATGAATGGTACTCCAAAACAAATCACAGTTTCTATCGCACTGTCCAAACGCTTTTGTATTGAAGATTTAGAACAGTTCTATGATGGGCTAAAACTGGCTTGTGAACTACACCATGTAGATATTGTGGGTGGAGATACAACTTCATCCGTAACCGGGATCGCCATCAGTATTACTTGTATAGGTGAAGCGGACAAGGACAAAGTGGTTTATCGCAACGGCGCACAAGATACAGACTTGATTTGTGTCAGCGGCGACTTGGGAGGAGCTTATATGGGACTTCAGCTTCTGGAGCGTGAAAAGGCTGTTTTCCAAGGAGAAAAAGAAGCGAATCCGGATTTCTCCGGAAAAGAATATATTCTGGAACGTCAGTTAAAGCCTGAAGCACGTAAGGATATCATTGAGAAACTAGCAAAAGCGGGAATCAAACCTACCGCTATGATGGATATTTCCGACGGTCTTTCTTCGGAACTGCTGCATATATGTTCACAAAGCGATACCGGCTGCCGCGTTTACGAGGAAAGAATTCCCATTGATTACCAAACGGCTGTAATGGCGGAAGAGCTGAATATGAATGTGACAACATGTGCCTTAAATGGTGGTGAAGACTATGAACTGTTATTTACTGTACCGTTGACAGAGCATGAACGAGTTTCGGCTATAGAGGGTATAAAAGTGATTGGTCACATCACCAAACCGGAACTGGGATGTGCCTTGATTACCCGTGACGGACAAGAGTTTGAGCTGAAAGCGCAAGGCTGGAATCCACTAAAAGAAAAATAATTTTAATTAAACAACACTGATAATAAGCATTTTATGTTTTTATCAGTGTTTTTTCTTAGAAATAGTTTGCAGTTTAAAAAAGTTTCACTACCTTTGCAACGGCAAACAAGCAATAATGGTGCCATAGCTCAGTTGGTAGAGCAAAGGACTGAAAATCCTTGTGTCCCCGGTTCGATTCCTGGTGGCACCACTTTTTAAGAAGGCAAAACGATGTAAATCCCTGAATTTCAAAGAAATTCGGGGATTTTTCTTTTCCAAGAGTAGGCAAAATTAGTGGGATTAGAGCAAACCATGGCTCAGTTGTAATTCTTGGGGGATTAACCTTTTCTAATTCGGCTCAGCGGAAAATATCTTCCCTAATCGTAGTGCGTAATAGTACACAGATTTTATATCCGGAAATTGTTCAAAGAATATTTTGGCTCTTATCTTCTGGCTTTGTAACCACTTATTCGGAGCCTTAAATAATAAGTACCGGCTTCTAGCTAACAACTGCCTGAGTGTATCTCCATTGCTAAACACTTCAGGTTCATAACATTCCCCCTTGGCTTTAGCCTCCTTTATTCTCTTGTTTTCATCCTTCATTACTTGCCAGCGATAAGCGATCCGAAGATCTTATACAGCTTCATAAACCAACTTTGAAACATGGAAACGATCCACTCCCGGGAAAACAACGTTTGGCTATTTTCTGCATACTGCCGGCCATATCAAGTGAATCTCCTTTACCTGGTTGCGCTTTCCTGCATCCATTTTAAGAAGCACACTGATAACATCCTCTGCCTTAGTTCCCTTTACAATAGCTACAATGGCACCCTTTCGACCATGCTTATCCCGATTGGTAAGGATGGTATATAGTTCGCCTTTGCTTAAAGCCGTTTCATCAATACATAAATGATAACCTATATTTTTAGGATAAAGAATAAAGTCTTCAGCATGTTCCTTCTGATCCCAGTTATTGAAATCACTTAGAAGTTCTTTGTATTGGGTCTGGAGTTGCTTGCCATCCATACAATAATGTTCTGCTACACTTTGGCAACTAACCGCATGATTGTCCAAGTAACGCTTCCATAGAACCCTTTCAAGCATTTTGACTTTCAGGATACATTTTTTAGTTTCATCAATATGCGTTCCAATTTAGCTATCTTTCTCTCAGCCAGTTCCCTTTCTCCAAGCCCAACTTTACTTGCATTGTATGCGGTTCTCGTTTTTACCATTGTGTAGAAAATCTTTGCCATTTTATGGGCGGTTGCAACATTAGCCTGCAGTGCTCCGCTTCTTGATTTAATACGACGGTAATAGTTTCCCATCTCTCCTTTATCTCTGGCTAATGGAGCGACAGCGGTCCGAAAAATTTGACCAACGGGATTTTTCCGTTTCATTATCCTGCTGGATAATATCTTGCCACCAGATATTTTGTTGTTGGGAGTTAAGTTACACCAGCGGCTGAACTTTTCGGCAGACCCGAATTTGTCAACAAAGTCATGCCCCAGTTCACCTATCAGATGCATGACTGCAGTATCTTTCAAACCGGGAATCTCAAATACATTTACTCCCCACAGCTGATACGCAAAGTTCTCGATATCCATTTTGGGAGCATTCTTAGAGCGTTTGCTCTTTCGCTTGCATCTGATCATTTCTGTATCCCCTGCCTCTATTTGCGCCCCATATAAGGATAGAAGTCTCTCAATTCCCATGTCACATTCAGCAACTTGCGACAAGAAAAAATCATAAGCGGAAAGGCTCTGTTTAAGCATAAACAGCAAAGCTGCATCCCATGTGCCTTCAAGGGAGAGTGCGATATCTTCCCGACTGGCCTTGCAGTTAGGTTCAGCCAAAGCTGCTAATTCATAAATGTTTCTTTGCCCTTGCAATATAGCAGTGATTATTCTTCTTCCGGAAAGTCCTGTTATGTCCGATAGAACAGCGGAGAGTTTGATGTTCATCTGCTCCATTGCTTTTTGCATATAAAGCACTTCCGTATCAGCCATCCTTATCAGATTGCTCCTCTGTCTTGTAAGGTTGCGGATTTGTCTTGCCGCATTACCGGGTTGGTAGCATGGCCTTAATAGACCATATCTGTGAAGAACCATGAGCCATTCTGCATCAGCCGCATCCGTCTTCTTCCCAGACATATTTTGGACATCCGCAGGATTAGCCAGAAGCACTTCGATGCCTGCATCTTGCAATTTCAAAAAAAGGGATAAGTAATAAACTCCGGTTGCTTCCATTGCAACAGTTGTGACGCCACAGCCTATGAGCCATTCAACAATCCTATTCAAATCTTTGGTAAAACTTCCGAATCGACGATTGTTGTCACCGTCCCGATCTTCAGGCACACACACTTGCATCTCTGCGTCTGCGATATCAATACCAGCTGCATTAGGATTGACAACGGCTAGTTTGTTGCCATCCGAGGACTTGATCATTCGTGCTTGATTTCTCATGACTTACTTGTAGTTTTATTTAAATAACGGTAAGCCTGCTATCACTCGAATTCGGTACTCTTCCATACGGCATCCTGCGGCCAATTATCATTCTACGGATTAGCAGAGTCAAACTTTTAACTGAGTTTTAATTCATTCATTATTTGGGCCTTTGTGATTACCGTAACAAAAATATGGAATATTCTGGTAATATATTGAAAGAGGTAACGCCAGGGTTCTTTGAGTTTTATTCCCTATGTCTGAGGGTGGAGGACTTTTAAAAAAGAAACGAACTCAGCTGTTATGCGAGTACCGGAGGTTACTAAGTCCCAATCACGACTATAGGTTTGTCCGGTTTCCGGATCTTCCCAACGACGGCGCCTGACGCGTAGATAGACAGCTTTGCCACGAATGGGAAAGTCTTCCACTTCCGGGAAGAAACCTTTGGAATGTAGGTGTAAATGGGAATACTCTTGAAGAATGGAAGGCTTTTCCTCAAGAAAAAGAATAAAGCAAGTCTCTTGAGAGACATGGTTAACAAGGTCAAAATAGTCAAGCAGGCCTGCAGGAAGGAACAAGCTCAACATCTCCAGTGGAGTCGCGGGGGTGGGAAGTTTCTGGACTCATGCGCCAAAGATAAGGTTTTTAACTAATTCCCCCAAGTTTTCAAACTGAGCCGTTATAATTTCCCATTCGGTGGCTTTTCCAAACCCCTTCAAAAAAACCACCATCTACATGATACTTCACTTATTTTCAATAGTTTACAAAGACATTTTTCAGACGTAAAAGGCATAGGTACTAAAGAGTACTTTGCAGACCTGCCTGAATGTAGTGAAAAAAAGACCGGGAATCCATCTCATTGAACGCCGATATTGCGAAACTGCACGTATGCAACCCAAGAAATAAAGAACTGAACATTTATAAAACAACAATATACATGAATGCCAAGAGAAGGAACTTCTAACACAAACAGGTAAAGATGTACGTTTTTATTATCGCAAAACAAAATTGTCTGTTATTTAAAAATATCTGTCTTTTTTATAAAAAACAAACATGTTATTCACTGCGTTTCAAAACAGAACTATTAAAGATATAACATGAAACTACTTTATTTATCCGAACACCGCTCCTGCTTTAATTATAAGCTTGATTTTGAAAGTGGATTTACCCGATATAAACTAGCAGCCCAAGAATACGGTCAGGTTGATAACGACAGTTGTTTTTGCATTTTATTCCTGTTGAAAGGAGAACTATCGGTTGATATAGGAAGTGAACACCATATTCCCCTTCTTAGAAACAGGATGATTCTTATACCACAACGGGAAAAAAACCGAATAAAAAGTATAGTGTCGGCAGAATGTCTCATACTATTCTGGAACAAGCAGATTACAGCTTGTGACAAAATGTATTTTAATTCCATATCCCGTGAAAAAATGGGAGAAGGAAACAACTGTGTTCTTCTAATTCGTAAACCGTTATTACATGTTTTAAGACAGTTATTTTTTTATTTGGATACGGGATTACTATGTAGACATATGCATATTCTTAAACAACAGGAAATAATGCTTGTGCTGAGGGGATTTTATACTAAGCCTGAACTCGCCTCCTTCTTTTCCGGAACATCCGGAATAGGAAGAAAATTTGAGGATTTTGTACTAGAGAATTATCGAAAAGTAAAATCCGTAAAAGAATTTGCTGGTCTGTGCTGTGTATCGGAACGTTCTTTTAACCGCAAGTTCCAAGACTGCTTTAACCAAAGTCCTTATCAGTGGATGCAGGAACGAAAGGCTGAGATTATCCGTGAGAAGGTCTGTGATCCAGATGTTGCCTTCCGAGAAATAGCTATGGAATTTGGATTCAGTTCTCCTGCCCATCTAACCTGTTATTGCAAAAGATTGTTCGGTTTAACTCCGACAGAATTACGGGTGGAAAGCAAAAAAAACAAAACCTGACCGCCCACTAAGCACCTGACTTTTTTAATACAATATAAGCAATATGAATTTTTTTGAGAAAAAAGCAAGAAGAAAGGAAAAATCGTTTATTTCCCCTCACATACATGGAGTGCCGGTATATTGTTTCCGCCTTTATAAGGACCTTGTCAGAATGATGTCTACACGCGTAAAAGATAAACAAGTACAGGATATTTTTTACTCCTTGCTGACGGGAAGTGACATTTCTGAGTTGTCCGACAGGTATAACCTTTCCATGCGAGAATTAATTTTCATGTATGAGAAAGGTATGAGGGAAGTAAGTTGTTGCTGGGAAAGCATAATTCAAGAACAGCAAAGTCTTCAATTAATCAGCCTTCGGTGTAGAAACTGTAAGGTCCTCCTGCATAGGAGCAATTTTACTTGCGAACAATCCAAAGTCTTTGTTCCACTCAAAGAATGTGATATACCTACCGAATGTATGGATAAACTTTCCACCCCTTTAGAATATTTGGAAATACAACCGAGAATCTTACGAAATCTCAGAAAATGTAACATTTACTTGCTGGAAGACCTGTTGCGATTTATCAAGAAGAATGGGTTTGATGCATTGGGAAAACTGCCTGGCATAGGGATGAAATCCTGTGAGGGGTTATACCAGACCTTGAGAAATAAGGACATTCTAAAAAGCAAGGATACCTGTGATCTGTTTCGCTATATATTTATATAAAACGGACGTCTATTTTCAAATATCAGACATGAATAATAAACAAACAGTGGAAAACTATAAATGGATTTGACTTTAATAATCTCAATCGGTATGAGCTTATTCAGACAACAAGATGGTATTTACGCTGTTGATAAAGTCTGTTCAAATCAAACATTTCGCCATTATCCAGTAATTGTTTGCATATGGTGACTTTCCCAGTAAGCCGAGAATTGTTTTTTCCCATAAAATCAAACACTAGTCCTGCAATTACGGTCTACCATGTACGCTTACAGCTCTTTCCCCTTGTCCGATAAGTGGTTAACCGGATTTCTCTATCCTAGCTTGGATTCCTGTAAATATAATATAGTTATACGATTATGACATTTCCTCTAATATAGTCACCAATCTACTAATTTATGTCTTTTTTATATAATATTATTACAAAAGTTGCACAGTAACTTTGCAACATCAAAAAAGAGATGCAGAATATTAATAAAAATGACAAAAATCTTTAGTATGAAGAGATCTATTTTTCTTTTCTTTTTATTTTTTTGCGCCCATTCCTTCGCACAGAAGGTAGCGATAAAAAATAATCTAGCGTATGACGCCCTGAAGACTCCGAATCTTTCCCTTGAGTTCTCGATGGGAAGGAAATGGACTCTTGACACCCAGGTGGGTATGAATTTTTTCTTTTACACAAAGGATGCCACCTCCCCACGGTACAAGACAAAAAAGTTCAGCCACTGGCTGGTACAGCCTGAACTCCGTTACTGGACGTGTGACGTTTTCAACGGTTGGTTTTTTGGATTGCATGCCCATGGAGGTCAGATGAATATCGGGGGCATTGATGTTCCCTTCATCCTTCAAAAAGGGGATGGAAAAATGAAGGACTACCGCTATGAAGGCTATTTTTGGGGAGGTGGATTGAGTGCTGGGTACCAATGGATACTTTCCAACCGTTTCAATATCGAAGCTTCCCTAGGTATCGGTTACGTACACACCCGTTATGACAAATACAAGTGTATCACCTGTGGTCGGGAACTCGGCAAGGGGGATGCAGATTACATAGGCCCCACCAGAGCCGCCATTTCAATCATTTACATGTTGAAATAACCCTCTGTATCCCACAGAAGAATCTTTTTATTCTTTATCATGCTAAAAAAGTAATATCAATGAAACTGTTACAATATTATAAAAAGCAAATCCTTATCATGGGCTGCGTGGGAATGTTTCCCTTATTGTCTTCCGCCCAAGACATTTTATCAACGTCGAATACCTCGCGCTGGGATTATTCAAACAGCCGTGTGGAACGTAACGCGAGTGGAAACGTACTGGATATTACCTTCTGTGTCTCTCCTCTGGCAAGAGTTAAGAACCAAGAAGTCGCATACCTGTTCCCCGTTTACATATCGGCAGACGGGCGCGACAGCATCCGTCTGGAACCAATATGCCTGTCAGGCAAAAGAAGGTACAAGGTGATCAAGCGCCGCAAGACGTTAGGTAACTTGAAGCCCGGTACCCCGGGGACTGGTGAAGTCCACTCCATCAAAGAGTTAAAAAGTTCGGGGCTGACAGTAAAAAGGAGCGTCCCTTTTGAACGATGGATGGCAGACGGACGCCTTGTTGTTAGGGAAGTGTCGTACGGCTGTGCCGAGTGCGGCACAAACGAGAGTGAAGACATCGCTTTGCAAGCTGGGATTCCCCTTTTTGGAGAGAAAGATTATACCTACAACTTCATTGAACCGGAGAAGGTATTGGTCAAGTATTATAAGGATTCCTTCGACTGTAAGATAGCTTTCTCTGTTGCACGCCACAACTTGCAGGAACATTTTGCAGATAACGCTCAGGAACTTGACAAACTGAAGAAATTCCTCTCGGAGAACCTGAATATTCAAGGAACGGAACTCAAGGAGGTGAATATAAAGGGTTATGCCTCCCCTGAAGGAAGTTTCGACTACAACAAATCCCTTGCACAACGACGAACTCAAACTCTTTCAGAATATATTTCCAGCCAATACCCCGCCTTGAAAAAAGCACCGGTTTATCGTACCGAAGGTATCGGGGAGGATTGGGAGGGACTTAAAACGGCAGTCAGCAGTTCTACTCTCACCAACAAAGAAGAGATCCTTTTTATCATCGAACATAAGCAACGTGACACGGAACGCGAGACAGCCATCCGAGCTCTGGATAACGGCAGAAGTTATCAGGTTCTCTTAAAAGAGTTCTACCCGTCCCTACGACGCACAACTTTCAGTCTCAATTTTGATGTGAGACCCTACACGGTGGAGGAACTTCCTGAAATTTTTGAGAAGAAACCCGAGTGTCTCAGCCAGTACGAGATGTACCAGCTAGCCGGGCTGTATGCTTCCCAAGGTAAAAATCCTCTTCCGGTGTACAAGAAATCATACGAACAGTTCCCGGAAGACACCGTGGCAATCCTTAATTATGCCAACGCCCTGTTGAAGTACAGGAAGGATGCGGATGGTGCGTTGCAAGTATTGAAGTTAATAAAAAATGACAGTCGCGTCTTTTTTCCCATGGCCATTGCCTATAACATGAAAGGTGACTGGAAACAGGCAGAAAAATTGCTTAGAAAAGCCGATGCAAGCAAGGTTTCCATGCAAAAACTCCCTGAATAATCAAAAGATAAGAAAGTAATCAAGGGGAACAGATATAACTCAGACATATATAGATAGTATTAGTAAATTAAAAACAATTTGAATCATGAAAGTAATGAAGTATTTTGCAGTAGCTTCGCTAGCGTTGTTTGCTGCATGTAACAATGAAGAAAATCCGATCGTATCGGAGAGTGGAAACCAACCTGTTGATGTGGTGATGTCAGTAGCATTACCCGGTCCAAGCACACGTGCCGCCATGGGTGACTTGCAGAACACAGCCAATAACGGTGATCCCGCAACAGTTGAAAAACTGCATGTGTACTTGTTAAATGGAGATAATATTGTCTTGGCGAAAGAATTCGCAAAGGGTTCTGATGATTTTACCAAGCTGACTTCAACAACTCCAGTGGGAACTGCAGAAACGACAGGAGGTTATAAATTCCTTGACGTGGACAAAGGTGCAACAAAGGCACTTGTCATTGCAAACCCTCAGGGAGCATTAGTTGAGAACAAGGCCGTGTCTGAAATCAGCAAACAAGAACTGAAAGCACAAATCAATGAAGTGGTTTATGCCGGTTCTGAAACTCTTACCGCCGTCAACTCTGAGCCTTATGGTGTCAGCCCCCAAGATGACAAGCGTACTGTAAAAAAAGCGGAACTTACATTAGCCGCTAGTATGAACCGCTTCCAAGTGACTGGAACCAAATTTATCAAGGTTACTTGGAAAGATGGGAAAAAAGCCGAGGCGGAACAATGGTGCCAGACTTGGCTGGGTAACAACCAAGACAAGACTAGTGCTGATGCATGGAACGCTTTCAAAGCTGATGCAAATGGATTCAATAACGAAGTATGGGATGGTAAGTCCGACCTTTCCCAAATGACCGCTTTGGGACAATGGTTACAAGTGGTTGACGTGACCTCTGCAAACCAAGGTATCTTAATGAACCGTTTCAGCAGAACACTTGCTATTCCCTCACTTACAGTGGAAGAAGAGGCAAACTGGTTCTGGGCCAAGACTTATGCGGGTGACAGATATGACTTTACCAACGGTACATTCAAACCAGACGGTCAAACAGATTTGTCGGAAGTGGCATCCTATTTTAATGGAACATCTTTTGATTTCGAATCTGGCAAGAAGGCTGCAGCGTTTAATTTCTTCACAAATGGAATTACCGGTTACGGAAAAGACAACAATGCACCCAAGCTTGCTTTCGTCTTCAAGACAGGCGACGACGGCGTATCCGCCGACAGACGTTTTGTGGTCATCTCCGGTTATGCGAAGACAGAAGGTGCGACAGACGGTACAACTGATGTTCCGGCTGGCAATGGCGGTTATCTGATCAATTTAGATCTTAGCACATTGAACAACGGACAGGGTATCCTTGTGGATACAGATCCCACCATTCCGGAAGGAGTGACTCCCGAACCGGGCGGTCAGGATGATTTGGAAGATGAAAATGTGAATGTGATTGTTCGTGTCCAGGTACAGGCTTGGACTGCTGTAAATGTCTTCCCCATCCTTGACTAATAAATAGAGAGTAATAACTAATTGCGGGAGCGGTCCTCCGATGTTGGTCCTAACAGGTCAGCATCGGAATCCGCCACACACTCTCGGGGAGGAGAAAAATTATCTCCTCCCTTTTTATTACTCCCAGAAGGAATACGCATCTTCTCTTCCGGGAAAATAATCTGTATTGATTTATATTAATTTGTATGAAGTATGAACATTAGATATATATCCACTTGGCTGGGTATGCTGCTCACTTTATACCTCGTGACCGCCTGTGACCGAGTATATGACGATTTGAGCAATTGTTTTGGTAACACGATTGTCTTTTCCTATTTGGCAGATGACAATCAGGAACATCTACGGGAATATGTGGATGGCATTGATGTCTTTATTTTTGATGCCAAAGGAGAAATTCTTGTGGAGAAACATCATGTAGCGGGAGAACAGCTTCTTTCACCGCTGGAGGTAACGCTTCCGGAAGGAGATTATAAAGTGGTGGCCGTAGGCAACGCCTTGACAGAAACGTTCATAGGCAGTGAAGGCGGCTACAAAGGAGCATCGCTTTCCCGTCCCGAATTGATAGAAAAGGACGGACAGGCATCCGGCACGTTTGACAGGCTGTACCTAGGTGAGACAACCATCACATCTAAAGTTATGAATGAGTCCCGTGATGTGGTCCGCCTTTATTCCCTGCATGTGAAAATCCATGCGGTAGTTCTTTCCGACGAGAATAATAATTCACAAACTTGGTTTGAACAGAACAAGGAAGAAGGATTCCGTTTAACAATGGAATCACCCTCCGCCCGTTTCTCTTTTTCCGGACAACGTACCGGGAAGACATCCTTCGATCTCGCATTCACCGCGAACGAGAAAGACGACTGCTTCGTGCTTGACTTCAATACCCTGCGATTCGAAGACAAGGACCCATTAACGATTCGCCTTATACAAGGGGAAAAAGTCCTTTGTACTGTAGATGTAGCGCAATATATCGCACAGTATCCCGAGCAGATACGAATTACAGGAAGACAGGAAGCAGTGCTTCCACTGTTTTTCCGCCAAAATCCTCTCTCATTGAGTATAAGTATAAAACCATGGGAAGCTGTTGACGTAGTTCCCATAATTGATTGATTAAGATCATGTTGAAAAATATTAAAAACATTCGTATGATGAAAGCTGTGAAGTACTCTATGATAACGGTGTCACTAGTCTTTTTCTTTATTTTAGCATCCTGTCAGAACGAAGAAACTATTCCGGAACTGTTTTCTGAAGAGGATGTCGTCACTGTCAGACTAAATCTGTCAGCCAGAAGTATTGAAACCGGTGAAAGCGAAATGTTGGATGAGTTTTCCTCTGATCCTGCCAACTGGTATATAACTGGTACATTGTTTCCCAAAACTCCTGCCCTGCCAAGAATAGCGCTTATGATCTTTAACAAAGATTTGAACCGATATGTGTATAACCGGATGCTCCCACTCAATTCCACAGGAGTAGACGGACAATATCAGATCAACATACGTATTCCCAAGGGTGAAACCGAGTTTTATGCATTATATGCTCCTAATCAGACAGGAAAGGATCTGCCTTATTATACTCCTAAAGGCAACCTCCAGAATAAAATTCCATGGGACTTCTTAGGAACTGGTACAGAAGAAATTTCCAAAGAGGAATTTACAGATGCTGCTTTCCCGGCTATTATCAAGGAACAAAAAGATGGAAGTTTGAGATTACCTGCAAATAATCCTTATGACGGTATAACTCCTTCTCCTGCAGATGAAAAGATTATTGACTGGACAGAAAGTTTCGTTGTTGCTTGGGGAGATGGTCCCGGAGTGTCCAACAGACTACATATGAGCATGCTTTCGGGGAAAACGGTGGCGTCTGTTTTGCCTGCATCAGGAAAACAGACGCAAGAGATAACAATTCCTCTATTCCGTGATTTTGCCCGTATCAGAATATATATTGCAAGCGCAGCCCGTTTCGATCAGGTTACATATAATTACAGAAAGATTTCTTTTTTGAACTTTCCCGTATTGATGTCCCCCTCTTTTAGAGAAAATGATTCGGAAAAAGTTCAGTTAGGCGCCTCCACCCCAAGAATAGTAGAAACAATGGAACATACAGGTACATATTCTTACGGAATAAAGAATGAGACACAAATGACCATATATGAGGCTCCCTTTGCTGCAGACGGAAATATTGATTATGTACAAATGGATACTCGAACATATGAACAGTTTTTTCTGCCTCAGTATCTGGCTCCTTACATTCCGGAAAGTAATTCTTGGCAGAAAAAGCAAAATCACCCGAAAATACAGTTAACATTGGATTATTTTACAGGAGGGAATGCATCACAAACAAAAACAAGGACTTTCCTGCTTGATATTGGTGAAGAAAGTTCTCCTGGAGTGTATTCCGGACCTATTTACCCGAACCGGGATTATAAAATATTCATTGTCCTGCCGGAATCTTCCGATAAAGAGATCATTTATCGGGTTGAACCTTGGAAGAGTAAAAAAGTGGATCTTCCTCCATTCCAATGATGTACACAAGAAATTATCATGATAAATTTTATTATTTATGAAACGATACAAGCTGAAAATAACTTATTTCATTCTGTCGTTACTGCCCTTTCTTGCATCCTGCACAGATGAAAATATCCTTCAAAAGAGCAGCGTTACAGAGGGAGTTCCCACGATGGTGGACATAAGTGTCGGTACGGCAGCCAATACGGCAAAAACACGTTCCGCCTTACTGGAAAGTGAAGAGAGAAAAATTTATGACCTTTACCTGTGGATTTTCAACTCTTCCGGTAACATGGAATTCTCACGTGAATATTCAAGAGAAGATCTTTATCAAGCTGCAACCGATCTTCAAGCATCCACGGGTGAAGCGAATGCAGATGCACCCACAAGCATGGGACTGTTGAAAAATATCAGTCTTACCACAGGAGAAAAGACCCTGTTTCTTTTGGCGAACTATAAATCGGATGGTGACGGGCTGTTTCATGTAGAACCTGAAGTATTAAACGGGATTTCAAAATATTCAGACCTGGAGAAAATAAAGGCAGCCATGACTGTCCACACCCTATTCCGTCCAAATGGCAACTTGTTGATGTCACTAACCCAAACGGTAACGGTTTCTACCACTACAAAACAGATCGAAGTTTCCTTGAAACGCTCGGAAGCCAAAATCACGTTGAACCTACAAACAATTGCCGGACTCACATTTGAGCCTGGAACATATCGTCTTGGTAATGTGCCGGGATCGACCTTCATTACGGAACATGCAAAAGGAACCGATCAGACTGCTTCATGGGACGCCGACGGAGTGGACAAAAAATCATATTGGGTTTCAGAATATTTCCAGTTCGAGGGTGATGCCGACAATGTCACCACTTCATTCTATATGCCCGAAAACCGAAAGATCGCAAAGAAGGCTATTTCCCCTGCTTCTCCCGATTATAATGCGGAAGAGAAAGGATATGATTTAAGACAAAAACAATTGAAGTCTCCCGTTGCAGGCGCAACAGACAAACCTAATCTGCACAACGGTGAGACGGAATATGCTCCAGATTTGGCTCCCTATATTGAATTTACAGGAGAATTGCGTCAGAATCTTGCAACCGGTGATACTCCTACCGAGCGTTTCGGAAGGGTGACCTACCGTATTTATTTAGGATATACGGCAGAAAACGACCCCGTCAATGATTATGATATAGAACGTAACGTACATTATACTTATAATGTAACCATTAAAGGTATGAATGATTTAGTTGTGGAAGCAAAATCGGACAAAGCAAAAGAGGAGGAACCTGCTCCCGGAGTAGAAGGATTAGTGTATGACGCACACCGGTCATTTAGTTTCGACTGTCATTACGAACAGGGTCTGATGCGTTTTAAGAAAGACGAACTCGCCATCTTCAATCCGGATGGTACCATAAAAGATGATGCCGTAATTTCTTTTGCCATACGTACACCTTTCTGTGACAAGATTGTTTCTTATACAAAGGCCGAACTGGAACAACTGAAGAACAACAACTATATTCCTTCCGATGCAAAAAAGGCTGATACAGACTGGCTCAAATTCTATATTCACCCAAGCACTCTTGCCGACAACGGGAACGAGGATATGCAATACTTCTCCAATACGGGTGCAAACCTGCTTTCGCTGGAGCAGTTCCTTTACAGGCTGATGAATGAACCTGATTATGTATTCAATGCGGCTTCGGGACTTTGTAAAGTAACCGTTTATGCCAATGAATATTTCTACGAGCAAAATCCCATGCAGGAAAACGCTCCCAAGGACAAGAATTTGTGGAAAACCTTTGCCAATGCCCAAGACCGGACATTCGACTTGCTGGTGAACACATCGCATGAAATCTCTCCTGACGGACAGTCACGCTATCATCAAGCCATTGTTACCATTCGGCAGATGTCCATAAAAACAGTATTTGTCAATTGTCCCGATGGCATGCGCGTTTGGGGAGTGGAGAATGTAAATGAAACCCCTGATTTGGATTGGTCTGTAAGAGGTCCCGCTGAAGCGGATGCTTTTTATAATAAATACTATTCCAATGGTTGGGCAAACACATGGTCTTTGATGAGCAGACGTACCGGAGGATTAAATGAAACCGATAATATAATGCCTGATCCGATGTTTAGAGGAAAAGAGAAAACTTTATGGCAAGTTATGACAAATGTCAATAATGCGAAGTTGACACTAAGTAAGGATCACACTAACCTGGCTATGAAGTACTATCATGCTACATATGCCTGCTTCACCCCGTTCCTGAGAAACAGGGACAACAACCGTGACGGACAGATGCAGGCAAATGAAATGCAATGGTATATTCCTTCTATTTGTGAGGCAAACATGTTGTATGTAGCAGAACGGGTATTACCGTTAAAGAGCAGACTTGTCGGGCACGCTCCATCGGATAATGCTACAGCATTATTTACCTCAAGAGCTTTCATGGGAAGCACCAACTTGACATTGAACAGCCCTAATGCCATTATCTTTGTAGAAGAATCGCATAGTATGACCCCTTTATATAATTTTGATTACCAGAAAACAGCGAGTCCCGGAGAAAGAACTCCTTATTCGGATGTAAGACTGATCAGGGATTTGGGAATATTGGAAACTTCGGAGGATCATAGTTATCATCTTGATGAAATAAAGAAAGAGTTGAGTAAAACATTGGTTAACAAATGGACAAAGGATGAGTATCTGATTTTCAGAGCAGACAATTTACCTTCCAACACAACCAGAGCTGCAAGGGCTATTTATGAACTTCCAGCACATAACGAAACCTCGCAAATTAATACGATTTATCAGAAAGGGTTCGAAGTTGCCAAATATATTGCCAATACAATAGACAAGCCGAAAGATTTGAATAATCCAAACAGGAATGGTGAATATTACTACGAAACCTGGACTACCTTAATGAGCGATACAGAAAAAGGAAAGTCCCCGTGTGCTTATTATTATCAGAATCCAGATAAGAGCGACTTAGGAACATGGCGCCTGCCCAATGAAGCCGAACTGATGATAATGGCCGGCAGCCTGTTTGACTGGGATGACCGTGAGAAACCTAAAGTCTATGACTTTGGTGGAGATTTATCTTCTTTGAATATGAAAGATGGACAAGTTATCCACTCTCGGACAGGGTTCTCCAAACGGGATATGAACGGAGGAAGATCATTTAGTGCCGGCTATCAGATGTATTTTGACGGTTATCTCAGATTCGTCACAACTGTGGACACGCAGTGGGGAGGCGATAAAGACAGACTTGTTAATGCCAAAAAAGGATACGTGCGTTGCGTAAGAGACCTTGAATAAAGATTCTTTTACTGATTGAACTTATGCCGAAGAAAGAATGAATATATTCTTTTCTTCGGCTTTTTATCTATAACTTATATATCGTGACTATAGTTCCAGGATATAAAAACACGGTACACAAGAGATTAACAGTTAGCTTGTTTACCCCCGTATACATTAGTTGGCATCGTAAATGATACCATAAACAAGCTATTCTCGATTTGCCGACAGTAACTTCCTGCTTAAACACCTATGCGATATAGACATGCATATAAATCTTAATCATCGACGAACGGCAAAAAGTTCAGCTTCAGTTTCCCAAGTATCATCCGGACACTTTACCATACGTTGCCAACGGAATGAGGTCGTTGTAATTTCCGAGAACACCCACTGTATATTCTTCTCATTAATTTCCGTCTGAACAATCCTGTTTCCTTCTCTTTTTCCTTCCAGTTGTGTAGCCCCTCCTAATTCCGTATATAAAATATCCCATGCCTCTGTATTAGGATTATACATACGTACCGTAGTCGCATAAGCTGCATCCGGTTGATAATCTTTAATCCGTGCCTTACGCGAAGGACAAATAAACACATCTTGAATTGCAGTTCCTTCCAGCACCCAAGCGAATATCCACTCTCCCTGAACATGTCTTTCGCCTGTTGTACCTTGGTTATCAACCCATTCAAAATCCCATTCACCGACAAACTGTCCATACAGGTTGTCTTTTTCCGGTATCAAATTGCTTTTCCCTTTTGACACTAATACGTTTATAAATTCTCCCATACTTTACCTTACTGACTCTAGATTAGACAAATATAAGATTTATAATTAATAATCACTAATATCAAAGCAATTATCTGTATGCAATATTCATGTCGAAAACAAACAGATACATAATACAAAAGACGGATTTCCCTACTTCCAGACAGATTTTTTATATTACACCTCAGGGACATTTCATTTACAAACTTATTGCAAAAAAAGTATTTGGTCATTAAATCTCAATTATTCAAGAAAGAAATACCGATAAAAAGTCTTTTTTTCCCTATATTTGCTAGGCTGAAAAAAGAAAAATGTCATTAACTCAATTAATATGAAAAAACTATCGTTTATTATTGTATTTGTATTCCTGTCCATTCTTTTTGTACAGGCACAGCAAGCAAAGTATGTATTTTATTTCATCGGAGATGGAATGGGTGTTAACCAAGTTTTAGGAACAGAGATGTATCGTGGAGAGTTGGAAGGCAAAATTGGTGTGACTCCGTTATTATTCACCCAATTTCCTTATGCAACCATAGCCACTACTTTCTCGGCAACCAACGGAGTGACAGATTCGGCCGCTGCAGGAACAGCACTTGCTACGGGAAACAAAACAAAAAATGGCGCATTAGGTGTGAAAAAGGATCTGGAAACCAAAGTTAACAGTGTTGCTTCTTGGGCAAAAAATAAAGGTTGCCGTGTAGGTATCAGTACCAGTGTCAGCGTAGACCATGCCACACCGGCTGCTTTTTACGCACACCAAGGACAAAGAAGCAGCTATTACAACGTGGGTCTGGATTTGATTGATGCCAACTTCGATTTCTATGCAGGATCAGACTTTTTAGATCCCACCAACAAAAAAGCCGCCGGTTCAAATTCAGAAAGTCTGTACACACTGGTGGACAAAGCCGGATATACCATAGCCCGTGGCTACAAGGACTATCAGAAAAAAGCAAAAAAATCGGACAAACTGATTCTCTTACAACCTGCGACAGCAACAGACAATAGTGCTATCCCCTATGCTATCGATCGAAAAAAAGGCGATATGACTTTAACTGAAATCACCCGTGCCGGAATCAATTTCCTGTCTAAAGATCTATCAAAAGGGTTCTTCCTGATGGTTGAAGGAGGTAAAATAGACTGGGCTTGCCACAGCAACGACGCCGCTACCGTATTCCACGAAGTGATGGATATGGACAATGCCATAAAAGTTGCTTACGAATTCTATGAACAACATCCTGATGAAACCCTGATTGTAGTAACAGCCGACCACGAAACCGGAGGAATCGTTTTAGGAAAAGGTCCGTATACTTTGAACCTGCAAGCTTTAAAATCACAAAAAGTAAGTGAAAGCGGATATACTAAAATTGTAAACGAATTAAGAAAAAAATACAAGAATCAAGTACCTTGGGAAGTTATCAAGCAATCATTGAAGGATAATTTCGGATTTTGGGATAGTATTCAACTGAATGAAAAGCAAGAAGCATCCCTGAAGAAAGTATATGATGAATCATTTAGCGGTAAAGAGATAGATTTAACCAAAAGTGAATATCAACAAGACGAACCTTTGGCAGCTGAGGCCAAGAGAATTCTGGATGCCATCGCTTTGGTAGGTTGGACCAGTGGTGGGCACTCTGGAGGTTATGTACCCGTATTCGCTATCGGAGCCGGCGCCCAACTATTCCAAGGTCGCATCGACAATACCGAAATTCCGGTAAAAATAGCAGAAGCTGCTGGTTATCCCAACAATTAATCAAAAGCAAGATAGTGCGACAAACGTTCCAAGTCTTTCTCAGTGAATTCCTCATACAAGGATAACTGGGAAAGACTTTTTAATTTTCCCTTTTTCCTCCTATATTCTATAATTACCTTTGCCTGATAAAAATTCATATAAGGATGAGAGCGAAGTTTGTCAAGCCCGGCCTTATTGGCATTTATCCGATGAATCGGTGCATTTCCGAGTTTAAACCATCTCAACATATCCTCATCTACATAGTTCACTTCCTTCAATTGAGCCATATCATAAAAACCTCCCAAACGTTTCCGGTAAGCCACAATCATACGTGCAATGCCACTGCCTATTCCCGGAATCTTTTTCAACTCGGTAGTGTCCGCTTCATTCAAATCGACTAAAGTTCCTTCCGGATATTTATAAACCGCCAACGTATCTTTCTCCGCCTTTTTGATAAAGTGCAATGTATCCTGTTTCCGCCGAAAAGCCTCTGATATCTGGATATAAGGTTTTAACATATTAAATTTCTCGGACGACAAGCCATAAACACGAGAGAAATCATCCGCTGTCCTGAATTTACCGCCGGCTCTCCGGTATTGCAAAATAGTATGTGCAATAAAAGGAGGCAATCCACGTTGCAAAAATTCGATGGAATCGGCTGAATTTGGATCAAAAGCAGCCAATACCACCTCTCTTCTTTTAGGCTTATCATAGGAATATCGCAGAGATTCCTTCTCCTCCATCTCATGTACTCCGGCCAGAAAGTTTTTTATTTCTTCTATCCCCTCTTGATCCTGTTCCAAAGACTCTTCCTTTACTGGAAACAGAACCCATATACACATAAATATGAAAAGCAAAGTCAACAAAAAAAGTATAGCTCTACGTTCGCTTTTCGAAAAATAGAAGAAGTCTTTCCACATTACAATTCTAAATTAGCCCTAATTCATTGATAAAAATCAAAATGATAGCCACAGGTGCCACGTATCTCAACAAGAAGATATACAGATTGAAAAGACCTGCTTTCAGTTTTCCCCCATTGGTCAATTCTTCATAAGAAACGGAACGTTTCAAATACCATCCTACAAAGATACATACCAGCAAGCCACCCAAAGGAAGCATTATTTTTGCAGTGACAAAATCAAGTAAGTCAAAGAATCCCTTATCAAACAGCGTATATTTCTGCATAACTCCCAATGACAAGGAAGAAATGACTCCAATTATAATGCACCCGAAAGTGACCAATCTAGCAGCACGGCCACGAGTTAAATTGAATTCCTCGTGCAGAAAAGCCGTCACCACTTCATGTAGAGAAATAGTAGAAATCAATGCAGCCAAAGCCAGCAAGACATAGAACATCACCGAGAAAATATAAGCTAATATCGGCACACCGCTAAAAGCTTGCTGAAAAACATTAGGCAATGTAATAAAAATTAATGATGGTCCCGCATCCGGTTGGATACCTACAGAAAAGGCCGCCGGAAAAATAATCAATCCAGCCAAGACAGCCACAAAAGTATCAATCACACCGACACTCAGAGCCGTATTTCCCAGTTTGGTTTCTTTCCCAAAATAAGAAGCATAGGTTGAAAGACATCCCATTCCCAAACTCAAGGAAAAGAACGCCTGCCCCATAGCCCCTAAGAAAACATCTCCGTTCACTTTACTGAAATCAGGCTTCAGCAGAAACTCCAAACCTTTTTCCGCATTGGGAAGCGACAATGAGCACCCCACCAAAACTACTATCAGTATAAACAAAACAGGCATCAGCACCTTCGAAGATTTTTCTATTCCATCTTTCACTCCCTTTACTATAACAAAATGGGTGGCCAATAAAAAGACGACCAGCCAAATAAGCGGACGAACAGGATCCTTCGAAAAACTTTGGAAAGCAACCACAAAATCTTCCGGCTTCTTATCTGCAAAACCATTAACTCCCGCTTCCAATATATATTCCAAAGTCCATCCTGCCACTACCGAATAATATCCTAGAATAAGAAAACCGGCCAAAACTCCCAAATATCCCAGCCACTTCCAATGAGTTCCGGGAGCCAAAACCTTATAAGCACGTCCCGTACTTGCTTTTGAATGACGACCTACTGTAAATTCAGCAATCATAATAGGCATTCCCAACATAAGAACACACGCCAGGTATACCAAGATAAATGCCGCACCTCCATGATTTCCCGTCTCATAGGGAAACCTCCATATATTACCAAGTCCTACAGCCGAACCTGCCGCCGCCAGAACAGCCCCAATCTTACTTCCGAAATTTACTCTTTCGCTTTTTTGCATAAAAAACTATCAAATTATTATAAATCAACACTGATTAGCCTGCAAAAGTATAAAATTAATCGTACTTTTGCGATGAATCACAAAAAAATTAAAGTATGCTATATTATTTTAGAAAATATCCGGTATCCTTGATCATTGTAGCTATCATCTTTTATCTTTCCTTTTTCACTCCTCCTAAAACAGATGTGGAAGAAATCCCCTACATAGACAAAGTAGTGCATATATGCATGTATGGAGGGCTCTGTTTCATTTTATGGATAGAATACCTGAGGAATCATAAGGCTATCAATTGGAACCATGTAATATGGGGAGGCATCATAGCTCCTGTAGCTATGAGCGGGTGTATCGAACTGATGCAAGCTTATTGCACAGATACCCGCAGCGGTGACTGGCTGGATTTTCTGGCAAACAGCATTGGAGTCGGACTAGCCGCCTTAATAGGATATTACTTACTTCGCCCCCTTATATGGCGTAAATCCTAAAAAGAAACGCCGACGATTCTTCGCGAACAGTCGGCGTGATGATAAAAGTCAAAGTTATATAATAAAGATAGAGAGTCAACTTAACGGAAATCCTTCAGATCATTCTGCAACCTCTGACGAGTGAAAAAGATACGGCTTTTCACTGTTCCCAGCGGAAGTCCCAGTTTCTCGGCAATTTCCCTATATTTAAATCCTGATACATACATAGCAAACGGCACACGGTAATCTTTAGGCAACGCATTCACGATACGATGTATCTCTTTCAAATCATAAGCACCTTCTGTAGAATCGAATCCTGATTCCTGTGGAAGATTCAAATGGAACAAGTTATCCGTCTGATCGACGAAAGTCTGATCACGCACTGTTTTACGATAATTATTTATAAATATATTACGCATGATGGTGTACATCCATCCTTTAAAATTCGTATCTGGAGTAAACTTCTCTTCGTTGTCCAAAGCTTTAAGTGAAGTTTCCTGCAACAAATCATTAGCCTCTTCTCTGTCAGCTGTCAATTTAAATGCAAAGCGAAATAATTCGGTTTGTATACTTAGTAAATGCTGTGTAAAGTCGACTGTCTTCATATTAATCTATTTTTAAATTGTTATTTTCTGTTTTTGTTTTCTGCTGCAATATTAACGACTTCTCGCAAAAGTCACGACAGAAAAACTAACAACAAAGGGGGTATAAACTATTAAATAACAGTTTTTACCCCCTAAATTAACAGTTAACAGGTGGTTTCGTTTTAACTTTTAATTAGCCGGTATCCCTCCACCGGTCCCAGCATTACCTCCTCCACTTTTCAAATCATCATTATTAATGCTTCGCGCTGCTTTTTTTACCTGAGCCTTCAACTCCCCAAAGCGCCAACTAATATTAAATCCATAATAACGCATCGGAATTCTGGTAGCAGTAGAAGAACAGAAAGTAGGAGTATTGATGTTATTCTTAAAAGTAATATATTTATTAAATAAATTGGACGAGTTAAGAGATATAGTCAGCCTCTTTTCCTTCAAGAAAGAACGACTGAGCCCTATCGCATAATAATAGAAAGAGGAACTTTTACCTTGCAAAGAGATATGCGGAGTACCACCCCCTCCGTTCAGACTCAGGCGCAGATCCCAAGGCAGAGTCTGCTGGAAGCTTCCGAAGATATTTCCTTCCCAGCCATGATTCTTTAAATCAAGCCCTGAACTTCTATAATCCACATAAGCTCCCCGTCCATTGATATTAAAGCGAGTTTTAGGAGACATATTCCAGTTCAAGAACAAAGACAAATTAATATTCTTACTTTTTCCTATATTATCATAGGTAGAATTCATCACACCATCTTTTATAAAAGAGTATTGCTCTATACCATTATTGACAAAAGAATAATTAGCACTGACATTTACATTAAATTTCTGCGAGAAACTACCGAAAGTAACACTAAGCGAATGGGCCTTTTCACTTTCCAAATCAGGATTACCGTAACTGATCGCAGTGGGGTTGCTGGTGTCAGTAAACGGATTCAAAAACCAAATACCCGGCCGGCTGATACGCATATTATAAGATGCCCTCAAACTTTGAGTAGGAGCCAATTGGTAAGAGAACATCAAGGATGGAACCAAATCATCAAACTGAGCATCAAACTTCTCATCCTTATTTTTATAATCCGCATCCATAAATGTATGCTCATAGCGAATTCCCGCCTTTCCACCGAGTTTTTTGTACTTCAGCTGATAGCCCAAATAAGCAGCCAGAATATCCTGCTTATGATCATATTGCGTACTCATATCCTGATCATACTTATATTCTCCGGTTTCATCGGCCAGATAATATTTACCATCACTTTTACTTCTACGAAAAATATACTTTATACCAGTTTCAATGCTGTGTATCGAATTTATCGGATTGGTATAGTCCAATTGAGCCGTATGCTCTTGTGTGCTGGCATTATTTTTAAAATATTGGTTTTGCAAAAGATAAGGAACATTCAACGTATCCTCATAATCCGTATTCGCCTCACTGTTATTGGGTGAATGGCTAAAACGATAAGAAAAAGTAAGAAGTTCCCCTTTCTTTTTGAACGAATGCTGATAATCCATATTGCCCCCCACTTCGCCAAAGCCCGATTCATTATTTCCCAAAGAACCGTAACCGTAAACCGGATTACCGGCATAATTAGTCATCTGTGTATTTCCAATCCTCTTATTCGTAAAATTGCCAGTCATCAGATTCATAGAAAAACTGATCAGATTCAAAGTGTCAATCTCATAACTTCCTTCCAGACTGCCAAATTGAAAATTGCCATAGCTCTTGCTTCTTCGATGCGACTCCAAAAATTTATTTTCTTGAGATGTGAAATCCTCACGATATGAATCTTCAAATCCCTTTTGAGATCCCTGGTAGTTATAAGAATAATTACCGGTAACAGTGAACTTGCCCGACTGAACCGTACCATAACCGCCACCATACACACGCGTATTGCTTGCACCACCATTCAATGTCACCGTATATCCTTCCATTCCTGCTCCTACAGTGATAATATTCAAGATGCCCGCCACCCCTTCCGCGTCATATTTAGCCCCAGGCTCGGTGATAACCTCTATAGATTTAATGGAATTGGCCGGCATACTCCGCAATACCTCGGTAGGATTATTGCTCATCATGTTATTCGGCTTGCCATTAACATGCACTTTAAACTTACTGCTACCGTTTACTTGAATTTTATCCTCTCCATCTACAGTCACCAGCGGAACTTTACGGAGCATTTCAAGAGTCGTATTGGTTTTAGAATCCGGATCATCCTCTATACTATACGTCACTTTGTCTATTTCCGCCTTTACCAAAGGTTTCTGCGCTACCACCTCCACTCCTTTCAACATTTCAGTCGCTTCTGCTATCAGAATCTTACCCAAATCAACATTCCTACGATTTGCTGATATCGAGAATTCCTTCTGTACAGGAGACTTTCCTACAGAAGTAAAATGAATGAGATAAGTCCCCGGCACGGCAAGCCGTTCGTCAAACTTGCCGTCCACTCCTGTCACAGCCAGTTTCACCGGCTTTGCAGGATTATTCTTCAATGAAATACGGATTGTAGAATACGGTTCCCCTTCATTAGACAAAGAATCTAATAAGACCCCCTTGACTGAGAACTGGCCTTGGACAGCCTTTTGCGCCTTCGCCGTAAATGACAAACTTGCTACAAGCAAGATAATGCCCCATAAAATGTTGTGTTTCATATATCAATAATGAGTTTGTGTTTGTTGCAAAGGTAGGTAAACGATAGCAAGTAGTTTATTTTCAGACGTTAAAGAAGCCTATATATTATCTACCAGCGAGTATAAGGATTCTTCATCAAAAAAGAATTATAATAACGAATATCTCCCGTTACCTCTTTTTCGATGAAATGGGGCTTTTTGAACAATTCGTCCTCACTATTCAATTCCACTTCCGCTACAGTCAAGCCTTCATTCTCACCATAAAACTCATCCACTTCAAAGATATGCTCTCCACTTTTCACCAAATACCGGATTTTATCAATCACCCCAGGCTCACACAGTTTCATCAACTCTTCGGCCTCTTGCAAACTGATCTCCTTCTCCCACTCATAACGACTTGTACCGGAGTCATTGGAAGCCCCTTTGATAGTAAGATACCCTTTATTATCCCGAATACGCACCCGGACAGTTCTTCCACGAGCACTACAGATATAACCTTGCACAATATGACTATGTGCATAAGCCTCTAGTTTATAACTGTCGTCCTTTACTAAAAATTTTCGTTCTATTTCTTGTCCCATAGCGTTTTAATATATAAAAAAGCCCCGCAGAGAATAACCTCAGCAGGACTTCACTATTTATTTTCCGTTTTTATCCATACATGGCATAGCCTACCATAATAACAAGGGCTAATACAATTAATCCGATGAACAGACCTTTTACAATCCTATTTGCTTTCTCTTCTTCCCGCTTACTATAAGCAGCTTTCTTATTCTTTCCCATAAGTATTTCATTTTTAAGATTAAACCATCTCTTTTGAATATCCCAAAAGTACAAAGTTTCTAGAAGAAAACAAATAAATTACGAAGAATTTACTAATTCTCCGAACCGGAAAACTCCATCAAGTATGCCTTGATAAAGCCATCAATCTTTCCATCCATCACTCCGTTCACATCCGAAGTTTGAAAATTAGTACGATGATCCTTCACACGACGGTCATCAAAGACATAACTGCGTATCTGTGATCCCCATTCAATCTTCTTCTTGCCAGCCTCCACCTTGGCCTGTTCTTCCATGCGGTGCTGCAATTCCTTATCATATAAAATTGAGCGCAACTGTCTCATCGCATTTTCCTTATTCTTCGGCTGGTCACGGGTTTCAGTATTCTCAATCAAGATTTCCTCTTCCTCACCGGTATACGGATCTTTATATTGATAACGCAGACGTACTCCTGATTCCACCTTGTTCACATTCTGTCCGCCGGCCCCTCCCGAACGGAAAGTATCCCAAGACATACGGGCAGGTTCAATTGTCACTTCAATACTATCATCCACCAACGGCGTTACAAACACAGAAGCAAAAGAAGTCATCCGTTTCCCCTGAGCATTATAAGGAGACACGCGCACCAAGCGGTGGACTCCATTCTCACCTTTCAGATAACCATATGCAAAACTGCCCTCAATATTCATTGTCACCGTCTTGATTCCGGCCTCATCCCCATCCTGAAGGTTAGCCACGCTCACTTTATAGCCATTGGTCTCCGCCCAACGCATATACATACGCATCAGCATGGAAGCCCAATCCTGACTTTCAGTACCACCGGCACCGCAATTAATTTTCAATACACAATCCATTTGGTCGGCCTCCTGGCGAAGCATATTCTTCAGCTCCAATGCCTCCACCGCAGTGACAGCCTTTTGATACGCTGCATCCACTTCTTCTTCGGTAACCAAATCATCTTTACAAAAGTCAAAAGCCAATTCCAGTTCATCTGCCATCGTCTTTACCTCACGGTAACCGTCGATCCATTTTTGCAGATCTTTCACCTTCCTCATTTGTGCTTCTGCTTTCTTGGCATCATCCCAAAAACCGGGCGCCTGCGTACGCAGTTGTTCTTCTTCCACCTGAACCAGTTTATTTTCTATGTCCAGATATCTTTCAAGTGCCGCAGTACGTTCTTTTACGTCTTTCAGTTGCTCTATTGTTATCATCTTGAGAATTTTTGCATTTCAAGGTGCAAAGATAGTGGAAATCTATTCATTTTCCCATTATTCTTCGTACATCTTTTCTATTTCGGCAGCATAGTTCTTGTTCAGCACATTACGTTTTATTTTCAACGTATTGGTCAGCTCACCACGTTCCATACTGAAAGGATGGGGCAACAAGGTAAACCTCTTGATCTGTTCATAATGTGCAAACTGCTGCTGCAGTGTATCAATCCGCTCTTTAAACAAATCGATAATTTCCGGTTTCTGCAACAGTTCCTCCATACTTTCATAGCGAATACCTTTTTTTGCGGCATACTCTTTCACCAGTTTATATTCAGGAATTATCAAAGCAGAAACAAATTTACGTTCATCGGCAATAATAGAAATCTGATCGATATAACGGTCTACCACCAATTTGGCTTCAATGGCTTGAGGAGCGATATACTTCCCGTTTGAAGTTTTAAACAAGTCCTTGATACGCTCTGTAAGGAACAAATGCCCATCTTTTATATAACCCGCATCACCGGTATGGAACCATCCGTCTTCAGTAAACGCCGCTTTCGTAGCAGCTTCCTTTTTATAATAGCCATGAGTGATTCCCTCACCACGTAGCATTATTTCGTTATTCTCCCCTATTCTGACCTGCACATGAGGCATGATACGCCCCACCGAACCAACCACATGGTCATTATCATTCTCACAAGCAACCGTTGCAGTAGATTCCGTCAATCCATAACCGGCTACCATATTAATTCCCACCGACAAAACAAACTCCTGTACAGCCGGCGGAATAGCCGCACCGGCAGTAGGGAAGAAACGCCCGTTTTCAATGCCAATAGTCTTTTTCAACAAGCTATAGATCGTTTTCTCATAAAATTTATATTTCATGTGCAATACAGGCGGAGGAGTCAGCCCTTTGTACACATATTCCAAATTATGTTCACGTCCCACTTTAATAGCATCCAGCATCAACTTCTTTTTCAATCCGGTTGTCTCATTGATTTTTTCTTGCACGCCGGCATACACTTTCTCCCAGAAACGGGGAACACTGCACATAGCCGTAGGACGGATCTCCTTTATTGTCTTCTGGATATCAGCAGGACGCAAGTTGATAGACAAAGTACATCCCATCGAAAGACACCAGCAAGTCCATGCACGCTCAAACACATGAGTAAAAGGAAGGAAATTCATAATCACATCCTGATCACCCAATTGAGGGAAGCGTTCATCGTGTGCCGGAATGGCCGCCTCATAGCAAGAATGATGCAACATCACCCCCTTGCTGTCTCCGGTTGTTCCACTGGTATAAAGAATATTGGCAAGATCACCATTACCCGACTCTGAAGTACGCTTGTCTACCTCAGCTTGATGCGGATGCGCCTCGCCCAATTTCAGAAAGTCATCAAAATAAATGGAAGTCTGGTCCCGCTCATCACGTTTTACATCCTTGTCGAAAATTATAATCTGTTTCAGTTGGCTTCCCAGTTGCATAACCCGGAACGCCACATCATATTGCAACTGTTCACCTACAAAGATATAACGTATTTCGGCATCACCTACCATATAATGTACCTGCGCCTCGGAACTGGTAGCATAAAATGGTACAGTAACAGCCCGTACCCCAAAAGCTCCAAAGTCCACATACAGACATTCCGGTTTATTTTGAGAAAAAACTGCTATATTTTCCTGTATGCCTATACCTAATTCTATCAATGCATTCGAAACTGTTTTTACAGTTGCGGCAAACTGGTTCCAAGAAACCGGAATCCATGTTTCTGTTTTATAATCGCGGTAACGCAACGCTACACGATCACCATATTTCCCTGCCTGACGTTGTATCAGGACAGATAAGAAAGAACTACTCATTCCAAAGATTTATTTTTAATTCATCGGCAAAGTTATCGTTTAATTTGGAATTATCCTCTATAAACAGGCATTAATTTTCCCAACCAGTCAAAGAGTTAGAAGAAATCAGCCGAAAGTTTTAGTTGCATATCTAACTTAATTACCTACTTTTTTCATCACCGTTTACCACGCAAAAATAGTATCTTTGCAACACATTAAATTATTAAAATCAAGATGATTGATATAGAATATTACACTTCCGAAGCAACCACATTGCTGAATTCGTTAATCGGTATCCCCTCATTGAGCCGGGAAGAAGAAGCTGCCGCCGACTTTCTGCAGAACTATATTGAAGAAACAGGTATCATGACCGGTCGTTCGGGCAACAACATTTGGTGTATCAGTCCGATGTTCGACCTCAACAAACCGACTATTTTACTAAATTCCCACATCGATACCGTAAAACCGGTAAACGGATGGCGGAAACATCCTTTCACTCCGAAAGCCGAAAACGGAAAGATTTACGGTTTGGGAAGTAATGACGCCGGCGCCAGTGTAGTATCCTTATTTCAGGTGTACCGCCATCTCTCTACAACCGAGCAGGCATACAATCTGATCTTTCTTGCCTCATGTGAAGAAGAAGTTTCCGGAAAAAACGGAATAGAAAGCGTATTGCCCCAACTACCTCCCATCACTTTGGGCATAGTGGGTGAACCGACAGAAATGCAGCCTGCCATTGCCGAAAAGGGATTGATGGTGCTGGATGTTACCGCATACGGAAAAGCCGGACATGCCGCACGCAATGAAGGAGTGAATGCTATTTACAAAGTACTGGAAGACATTCAGTGGTTCCGTGATTATAAATTCCCGAAGGAATCCTCCCTGCTAGGCCCCGTCAAAATGAGCGTGACACAAATAAATGCCGGCACGCAGCATAATGTCATCCCCGATACTTGTACTTTCGTTGTGGATATCCGCAGTAATGAATGTTACTCTAACGAAGAACTATTCAAAGAAATAAGCGCCCGTCTAAAAAGCGAGGCGAAAGCCCGTTCTTTCCGCTTGAACTCATCTCATATCAGTGCCGAGCATCCCTTTGTGAAACGCGCAGTAAAACTAGGACGTGTACCTTTCGGCTCTCCTACTTTGTCCGATCAGGCGTTGATGAAGTTCCCGTCTGTCAAAATCGGTCCGGGAAAGTCCTCCCGTTCACATACGGCTGATGAATATATCATGGTTTCGGAAATTGAGGAAGCAATAAGGCTTTATATCGAGATGCTGGACGGACTGGTGCTGTAAACGACTTACAAAGACGCTATTTCCCCTATAGACAGACCGGTAACCTGTGCAATTACATCAAATGCAATACCGGCCTGTTTCATTTTTTTTGCATTCTTGAAGCATTCTTCCTTACGACCTTGCTCAAGACCTTTTTCAATACCCTCTTTAAGACCTTCCTCACGCCCTTTTTTCAACTGGGTGGACATCACGCTGTACCAATCACGGAAATTCTTCAAACTTTCCCAATACTCGCCTAATTCCTTAGGATTGAACTTAGCTATCCCGGCAGCCTCGAAAAGTCCCTTGTTCATTGCCGTGCCGAAAAGCAGCTTGAAGCCGAAATCGGTATAAGGGTTGATGTATTTATCCTGTATGCCTTCTGTTCCCATATCTATCCGAGGTTTAATAAGTTATGATACAGGACAAAAGTAATCAATATACTGCAATTCCCCGTCTTAAAAGAAAGATTTAACTATCTATCATTCATAGTATTTTCTAGATAAGGTTTAATAATTCCTCATTATTCCATCTTTCAGCATATTCACTGCTTAAGTCTGCCGTGATACATTCGTGCTTATTTTCCCCTTTTTGTAAACCGATAACTCTGATGTCAGGAATAGTTTTAGCATACTTTCTTATTGCGAGTTCCAATAAAATTCCTAAGCTTATCGATTTCATATCAGGCGGATAAAACGGTTCCGCACTTTGAGCGTCATTTAAACAGGAAAAAATAACATCTATTGCCTGTTCCCACGTAATAAAAAACCGGGTAGCTTCAGGATCTGTCAATATAAGCTCCTTCCTATTTTCTAATGCATACTTCCATTTTACCAAAACAGACCCTGTAGAATGTAATACATTTCCATAACGAACGATCCTATAAGCGCAATTCGATCCGTTTATTTGCTCAAAATCCCCAAAAAGATTCTCCATAAGCAATTTAGTAGCCCCATACGTTCCTGAAACTTGAACAGCTTTATCAGTGCTTGTTGCCAGAATAAATTTTATGTTCTGTTCCTCAACAGTTATTTTAAGAAGATTCAATGTACCAAGAATATTAGTCTGAACAGCTTTCAGAGGATGTTCTTTTGCCAAAATGACATCTTTAAACGCAGCCAAATGAAATATCCCATCACAACCATTCAATGCCTTTTTCAATAAAAGATAATCTTCAATGGGGCATGGAAAGATTTGAACGCCTTTAAATTTCTCCCTCAGAGCAATCAGTTTTCCTTCATTCCTGGCTATCGCATGAATAGTATGTCCTTGGGTAATCAACCGTTCTATCAATTTCTCAGCCAAATAACCGGTAGCCCCCGTTACTGCAATGGTTCCCATACTCAAGCTATTTTTTATCATTCATCAACACATCCCTCGCAACATAAGGCTGTGGAGAAAACTCAATAGTCAACACATTCGACTCTCCTAAAGCTGTTAATGTATGGACGCACCCCGGTAAAGTCCGCACCAAATCCCCCTTTTCCAAAATCTCTTCTATTACAGCCTCACTATCATCATATTTCTGAAAAGTAGCATGCATACGCCCCTGTAAAATAAGCATATATTCCACCTTTCTAAAATGATAATGATTACCTCTGAGAACCTTTGGGACGAATTGCAAGAATCCTATATATTTAGCGGCTTCCACCGCTGGAATTGAAGCACTCAAAGTAGTATCCTCGCCAATTACAAAACCAGTCCCCGCCTCCAGCAAGCTATAATTTTTCACATCCCCTACGGATTCCACTCTTATCAAATCCCTGACAGTTATTTCATCAAACATTTTTTTTGATTGCTCACGCACGTCAATTTTACATAATCCGGCACGATATTTTAATAAAAACAACTTATGATGAGGAGCAAGGTTCTCCAATTTCAAACACTCATCCATATCCAGCAAGACAAAAGATTCACCTTCCAAAATACGGATATCCGTTGCATCGTCCATCAAATAAGTATGATGAATATATTCCCATCTATCATAGTCTGCTCTATACTCAGACCCCAGATAGGTTATAGAACTAAAATGTACCTTTGAGGATTTCTTGTGTTCAAATTCTTCCTTCAGTTCTCTGATAATGCCATCTAGAGGAGTTTCCTCCTCCTCAAGGTAGCCAGAAACAAGAGAATAATATCCGGAGTACTCTATATCCGGGTTCTCATCTCTTTTTTGCAACAATACTCTATTATCTGTTGTAGTAATAATCACAGTAGTCGAATCCATCATCTTTTTCATTTTCATTATTTTTTAAATTTTCATTCTGTTGTATTTTCACCACGCCCACGTGATGAATAATATTTTCCTTATTCAGCATATCAGTATAAATAGCATGGTTTAACACTATAATAAGCAACCAAATAAGAGACAATATGGCAAAAAAAGATTGGGTGTATGATTTCAGCCATAACTCCCAAGACTTTTTCTCTCTTTTCAAATTAGAAGGAATCTTTGTGAAAAGTTTCACATACTCATCCGGAAAAGCCTTTTCCGCTTCACATAACATATTCTTCCAGTGCTCATGATAACTCCATAATCTCTGCATTACGTAAATAGACCATATTGAGAATGACAATCCTCCAAATGCAATAATAAATGTCAGGTATTCAGAAGTTTGACATACAGAGTTAAACAAGACGGTTTCCAATCCGAATAAAGAAACATTTATTCCGAACATAATATTAAAACGGCTCCAGATACCAGCTCCTTCATACTGTAATTGACCAAGAAGGTGAGTATAATGTTCCATTAATTTAGTGTTCTGCAAGGCATCCCTATCATTTACCGCTTTTTTATTATCTACATCCGCATAAAAGTTTATACCGCATCGAACTAATTTCGTCATTATATCAAGAATATATTTTTATAATAAAAAAGGAGAGGATATTCTTCTGTAATCAGATTCATATCCCCTCCTCGCTTGAAGTCATCAAGAAGAAAGCATATCAAATTTAAGCTATACTTTCTATCTTAGCCCGAATGTTTACTGTACTTTTCTTGTTACAGTTACCTTGAATGTCTTGGTTACAACACCCCAGTTATGAGTATAAGTAATGTTCAAATTTACATCATGAGTATATACTGTACCTTCCGGAGTTCCCTTCCAAGTAAGAGTTGCAGTAGCTGCATCATAAGTAAAGTCTTTTTCATTCTCATCCAAAGAAATTTCCAATCCTGTAGCTTCAGCAACAGCATTACCGGCAGCATCTTTTCTATACAATGTTTCAGCTATGGTTTCTTCAGCAGCAATCTTAGTGACATCGTATTTTACCAATGTATTGCCAACAGCATCTTTCAATGTCAAGTTTGTCCATTTTTTATAAGAAGCTTCTGTTGCCTTAACATTCAATGCATTAATCAAATCAATAATCTTAATCTGATCGTTTGTAGCCAATGCCGGATTATTATACTTCAAATCAACAACATCAGTGAATGCCAAGATAGGTTGTTCCACCTTCCAGTCTTCAGTCGCAAACAATACACGCTTAGCAGAACCTGCAGTAGCATCATAGATATCAACTTTCAAAGTTCCAACCTTAGCCAAATCTACACGCGGAGTAAAGGCAATCTGATTAGTGTTAGTCCATTCAATGTT
>ENA-OWOU01000283-OWOU01000283.1-gut-metagenome-genome-assembly--contig:-NODE-283-length-34592-cov-11.521425_pt1 | contig 34592 bp, 17 predicted proteins | sample MGYA00248248_ERZ651801 | MGnify/ENA primary metagenome ERZ651801 (study PRJEB26908, sample SAMEA4031710) | gut metagenome | biome: gut; feature: normal infant; material: stool | place: China | collected... | reverse complement strand
GCGCGGCAGACCGCCATGATCCGCACCACTGCAGGCATAGCGGATGTAATGCCTGACCAGTACGGCTTTAACGCATCCATTCTGCCCTATTTCGGCGAGACTGCCAACGATAGCTGGCTGCTGACCTACCCCATGTGTCAGGCAGCAGTTTCCAACACGGTAGCACAGGACGAGGCGAAGCTGGCTGCTGTGCTGAAAGTACTTGGGGCCGTGTACAGCGCAGAGGGACAGAGCAAGCTGGCCTCTGGCGGCGCGGTGCTCTCTTATAACAAGGAAGTCAATATTACCTCCTCCGCCTCTCTGGAACACGTTGAGGATGTCATCAGCGCAAATCATCTGTATATGCGTCTGGCCTCCACCGAGTTCTTCCGCATTTCGGAAGACGTGGGCCACAAGATGATCACCGGCGAATACGATGCCAGTGCCGGATACGATGCGTTCAATGAGCAGCTGGTCACCCCCAAAGCAGACCCCGAAACCGAGATCCTGTTCACCCAGAACACCGCATACTCCCTCGACATGACCGACCACGGCAGCGCTGCGGCTTCCTCACTGATGAACGCCCTGCGCGCCGCCTATGATGCGTCTATTGCAGTCGGCTATTCGCCGCTGGTGTCCACCTCCATCTACTGCGGCGATTACAGCAAGCAGCAGCTTTTGTGGGTAATGGCTGGCAACTACGCTGTCTCGCAGGGTGAATATACCGGTGCAGAGCTGCGGCAGATGATGGAGTGGCTGGTAAACGTGAAGGACAACGGTGCAAACCCCATCCGTCACCGGAATTATATGCCCGTGACCAGCGGCATGGAATACAAGGTGACCGAATATGAGCAGGGCAAGTTCCGTCTGGAAGAACTCACCATCAACGGTACACCGCTGGACGATACCGCCGCCTATACCGTATTTGTGGCAGGCACCGATGTGTGGATAGAGAACGAAGTCTACTGCAACTGCCCCATGCCGGAAAATCTGAAAACCAAGCGGACGGAATATGCCATTGAAAAAGCAGACAGCCGCTCCTGCCTGAAGGATTCGCTGGCGGTCAGCAAGCAGTTCCCCGCCCCCTCCGAGTATCTGACCATTGTACAGGGAGAATAAACTCTTGAAAAATGAAACTACGATGCGGCCTACGATAAAAAAACGTATCCTCGCAGTTCTGGCAGCACTGCTGCTCGGCATCGGTATTTGGACGAGCTTCGTTGTCTTTACGGATTTTATGGAGCACACCATCTACGAGGAAAGCACGGCACACCTTACGGAGATCTACCATCAGGCAAACCAGACCCTTTACAATAAGGTATCTCTCAACTGGGGCGTCATGCGGATGTGGACGCCTTATCTGGAAAGTGCGCAAAGCGATGCCGATGTCTGCTCTTTCCTTGCACAGGCAAAGGGAGAATACCATTTTACAGACTTTTTCTTCGTTTCGCGGGATGGCTCCTATGTCGCACTGGATGGTGAACGAGGCTATCTTGATCTGGGTCGGACGCTGTCGCAGCTGATCCTGGAGCAGAAGCCTATCGTGGCAAACTCGGTGGTCCCGGACAAGCCGGAGATCATGGTGTTTGCAGTCCCCACGGAAAAAGGCAGCTATCAGGGCTTTGACTACGAAGCCATTGCCGTCACCTACAACAACAGGGATCTGGTGGACTCCCTGAAGATCTCTGCCTTTGAAGGGCACGGCAGCACCTTTGCCGTGCTGCCGGATGGCCGTGTGGTACTGGACAGCAGCAGCGCGGATATGCGCGGCGTACACAACATCCTTGCCATGCTCAAAAATTCGGCTGGTTTTACGGCAGAACAGGTCGATGCCCTGCAAGATTCTTTTGCTGCCGGGGAGAGCGGCAACCTTGAGTTTTCCATCAATGGCGTCAGCTATTACATGGTTTATGGTTCTGCCTCCTTCCAGAACTGGACGATCCTTGGCATTGCTCCCAAAAGCGTTGTGAACGCCAACATGAACCGGCTGCAATACACCACCATGGCCGTGATGAGCGGTACAACGGGTATGCTGGCCGTTGCTGCTCTGCTTCTGGTGGTACAGAACAACCGGCAAAAGCTGCGGAAAAAGGATCAGCAGCTGCTGGCACGCGAGGAGTTGTTCTCGAACCTTTCCCGCAATGTGGACGATGTGTTCCTGATGATCGACACCGAAACCAGCAAGGTGGAATACGTCAGCCCCAATGTCCAGCGCATTCTGGGCCTCTCTCCCGAGGCGGTGCAGGAGGATCTCTACGTTCTATACCCTGCCGGAGACGACAGCGGTGCATCGCGGCTGGAAAATCTGATGCAGATGGAACAGGGCGTCCAGCAGGAATGGGAGCGTGAATTTGTCAATCAGGAGACCGGTGAGCCTCGCTATATCCATGTGACCGGCTTCATCAATGATGTGCAGGGCGCAAGAAAGTGCATCGTGGATCTGTCTGACCGCACGGGCGAGCACCAGACCACGCTGGCTGTGGAAGCCGCACTGGAAGTAGCCGAAAAGGCCAGCAAAGCCAAGACAGACTTCCTCTCCAATATGTCCCACGACATCCGCACCCCCATGAACGCCATCATCGGCATTACTACCCTGATGAAAAACGAGCTGCACCAGCCGGAAAAGCTGGCCGAACATCTGGGCAAGCTGGAAACTTCCGGTCGGCTGCTGCTGGGCATCATCAACGATATTCTGGACATGAGCCGCATCGAGAGCGGCAAGACCACCCTGAACATTGAAAAAACGAACCTTCCCCAGCAGGTCAGCCAGCTGGACAGCATTATCCGGCAGCAGGCCAGCCAGCGCCGCCAGACCTTCACGGTGGAGAACCATGTGCAGCACGAAAACGTGCTGGCCGACCCCAACCGCCTGAATCAGGTCCTGATGAATATCCTCTCCAATGCGGTCAAGTATACGCCCCAAGGCGGACACATCCGGCTGGATGTAGAGGAGCTTAGCCATACCGAGCACTACGCCAAATACCGCTTTGTGGTGCAGGATGACGGCATCGGCATGAGCGCGGTCTACCAGAAGACTCTCTTCGATCCCTTTACCCGCGAGGAAAAATCCGGCACCAACCGGGTGCAGGGTACCGGTCTTGGCATGGCCATCACCAAGAGCATCGTAGACCTGATGGGCGGCACCATTCATGTGGAGAGCGCCCCCGGCAAAGGCTCCCGCTTTGAGGTCGTGCTGGAACTTCCCATCGACGCCGAGGCGGATAAGGTGCAGACGGCGTCGGCCCTCCCGGAGGAGGATGAGGCCGTCTCTCCCCTGTCCGGGATGAGCTTCCTCTGCGCCGAGGACAATGCCATCAACGCCGAAATTCTGGAAATGCTGCTGGAGACCAAGGGCGCAAGCTGCACCATCTGCTCCAACGGTCAGGAGATCGTGGATGCCTTTGCCAGCGTCAAGCCCGGCGAGTATGACATGATTTTGATGGACGTGCAGATGCCGGTGATGGACGGCCTGGAGGCCACCCGCCGCATCCGCAATGGCGAAAATCCACTGGGACGGACTATCCCCATCCTTGCCATGACCGCCAACGCCTTCCTTGAGGATATGCAAAAGAGCAAGGAAGCCGGCATGGATGAACATCTCTCCAAACCCGTGGACATTGCAGCACTGGAACAGACCGTAAAACGCTTCCGCGTTACCCCCCCCCCATTAAAAAATAGCGGAAAAGCGCGTTTTCGCAGATGGAACACACAAATGATTTAGAAGAGGGTCAGAACGTGAATACACTTTCCGAGATCGAGGAATATTACAAAGCGCGTGAGCAGCAGCTGTTGAAAAAACTTCATCGACAGGAAGCTGCTCTTGCCGCAGCGGAGCAAACTCTGAAGCGATTGACCGAAAATCAGAAAGCGCCGATGGACGAAACCACCGAGCAGCGTACTGCACAGGAGCAGGCATTCAAAGAAAAACTCTATCGGGATCCGCTGACAGGAATTTACAACCGCCGCTATTACGAAGAAGTTGTCCGTAAATCCATCGGCCCGGCAGGGATCGCGCTGATGGATGTGGACGATTTCAAGATCTGCAACGATACTTATGGGCATTACGCCGGAGATATGGCACTGAAAACAGTGGCAAACACCATCCAGTCCTGCATCCGGGAGTCGGACCTGCTCATCCGCTATGGCGGAGACGAATTTCTGCTGGTGTTATCCGGCATTCCGGGAGACTTTTTGCAGACCAAACTGGAACAGATCCGCACCGCCGCGCAGATGGCATCTGTACCCGGCTATTCGCATTTCCGTATCTCGCTGAGCATTGGCGGAACGATACAGTCCCTCGCCGACCCTATGGAAAACATCGTTCGCCGGGCAGATTGGCTGATGTATCAGGCAAAGTGCCGCAAGAATGCCGTCATGGTGGAGGTTCCGGGGCATGGCCTGGCGGCTTTGGAAAAACTTTTGCAGAACAAGTCACAGATCTTACTTGTGGATGACTCCGCAATGAACCGCATGATGCTGACAGAGATCCTGGGGGATAGTTACCATGTCCTGGAAGCAGAAAACGGACGGGAATGCATGGAAAAATTGCAGGCAGAAGCCGAAAACATTGCACTGGTGCTGCTGGACATCAATATGCCCGTTATGGACGGCTTTGAAGTGCTGAAAGCCATGAATGCCAACCACACCATCGAGGATATCCCGGTCATTATGATCTCCAGCGAGGACTCCGATGCGACGATCCGGCGTTCCTATGAGCTGGGCGCAAGTGATTATGTCAATCGCCCCTTCGATGCTCATATCGTGTACCGCCGTGTGACCAACACCATCAAGCTGTACGCCAAGCAGCGGCGGCTGGTGCAGATGGTCTCTGAGCAGATCCGCGCCCGTGAAAATAATACGGATATGCTGGTAGGTGTACTGAGTCATATCGTAGAATTCCGCAACGGCGAAAGCGGCGCCCATGTGCGGCACATCCGTATCATCACCGAGCTGCTGCTCCACCGTCTATTGGAGATCAGCAACAACTACTCGATTTCTGCAGAACAGCAGGATCTGATTCCGCTGGCCTCTACCCTGCACGACATCGGCAAAATCGGGATTGACGAAAAGATCCTCAACAAGCCCGGCAGGCTGACCCCGGAGGAATTCGAGGTCATGAAGACCCACAGTATGCTGGGAGCCAAGATGCTGCATGATCTGGATAATTTTGCAGAGCAGCCGCTGCTGCAAACGGCCTACGAGATCGCCCGCTGGCATCACGAACGCTGGGATGGGCGCGGCTACCCGGATGGGCTGAAGGGCGATGAGATCCCCATCAGCGCACAACTGGTCTCGCTGGCTGATGTGTACGATGCACTGACCAGCGAACGCTGCTACAAAAAAGCCTTCTCCCACGAAAAAGCCGTGCAGATGATCCTGAACGGCGAGTGCGGAGCGTTCAACCCGCTGCTGCTGCAGTGCCTGACGGATATTCAGGCTGACCTGAAAGAAGAATTACAGCAGCGCAACTGAGCAATGGATGCAATAAAACAGGAGAACAAAAAGCCCAAATGAAACACAGAATCTCACGCCGTGCATTTCTGCGCGGCTGCACGCTGCTGGCGGCATCTGCTGCCGTCGGCAGTCTGACTTCCTGCGGCGGAACGAACGCGAAGGACAGCGGTCTTCCGCAGCTCATTGTGGGAAGCGATACCTATCCACCCTATATTTATCTGAACAATGACGGCATTCCCGCCGGGATCGACGTGGAGATCGCCACCGAAGCGTTCCGCCGCATGGGATATGCTGCCCGGTTTGAACCGATCGATTGGGAGCAAAAAACAAATCTGGTGGAAAGCGGTACCATCGACTGCATCTGGGGCTGCTTTTCCATGGATGGGCGCGAGGAGGTATACCGCTGGGCGGGACCCTACATGGTGAGCCGTCAGGTGGCTGCGGTGGATGCCGACAGCAGCATCCGGACACTCGGCGACCTTGCCGGAAAGACCATCGCCGTGCAGAGCACCGGCAAGCCGGAGGAGATCTTTCTCAGCGGCTCCGACCCGCGCATCCCACAAGCGGTCGATGTGTTCAGCACCGAAGACCGCAGCGTGCAGTATGCGATGCTGGCCTGCGGCTATGTGGATGCCATCGCTGCCCATGAGACGGCCATCCTGCAATACATGAAGGACAATTCCGTGGAGTTCCGCATCCTCGAAGAACCGCTGCTGGTCACCGGGCTGGGCATCGCCTTTGCCAAAAACGACAACCGCGGGCTGAACATCCAGCTGAACGCTGTTCTTGCGCAGATGCGCACAGACGGCACACTGGAGCAGATCCTTGGCAAGTATCTTGAACATGCTTCACAGTATCTGGAGGTGGACACCATTGGCACATAAAAACAAACCCATCTCAGATACATGGAGATGGGGGCTCTATCTGGTCATCGGCGTGCTTTTTATGGCCGGCGTCGTTTTTTTCTCGAGTTGGCAGGCACTGCGCGCAACGGAGGCTCGTTTCTGCCAGACCCTTGATTTTGTCAAATCCCAGTCCACCAGCTTTGAAAAGTACAACGATACGGTCGTGGCCAAAGCGCTCCGCCGCGCGGCGGTATCGGTGCATCAGCTGGCACAGGCCCCTGCGCTCGACCTTTCCGACCCGCAATGCCTGAACAGGCAGGCAGAGCTGCTCTGGCTCACAGGTATTTCAGTTCTGTCTCCGGACGGTACGCTCCTGTGCGAATCCACAACGAACGGCATCGGCTATGCCCAGTTTGGAGAACAGCTCAAAAATGATGCCGTTCTGGACGTTTTCTCTTACCCGCAAAAAACCTATCTGAAGCGGGTCCTGCTGGAGGATGGGTCTGCCGTGGATGTTGCGGCACACCGGGCAGAAAGCAAAGAGGTGATCCTGCTTGCCTACCGCTATACCCCGGCAGAATTTGTAGAGGGAACGGCTTTGTCCATTCAGAGTGTACTGGACGGCTACTCGGTTGAGACCAGCGGCACATTGTTCATCGTGCAGAACAATCAGGTCATTGCCTCTAACCGCCCGGAACTCATCGGGCAGAATGCTGCGGACAGTCCGCCAGTGCAGGAGATCCGCAAAGCCGGGGCGGCCGAAACGCTGACCCATACCCACGATCGGAACGGCTCCGGCTGCTATGTTGGAATGTACTGCCACGGAAGGTCTTTCGATCTCTACGCGTATACGGATGAAAAATCCGTCTTCCGTGAATCGTTTCCGTTGATTTTGATGGCGCTGGCCGGTTACATCCTGCTTGTAATGGTCCTTCAGGTGCTGCGCAGACGCTCCGTGCAGGAGATGGAGCAGCAGAAGAAAGAGCAGGAGAAGAAGTATCAGGCTCAGCTGGAGGAACAGAACCGCAAACTGGAGATCGCACTCCAGCACGAGGGTGCGGCAAACCGTGCCAAGCGGGAGTTCCTGTTCAATATGAGCCACGATATTCGCACCCCCATGAACGCCATCATCGGCTTCACCTCGCTGGCTGCGACCCATATTGATAATAAGGAACAGGTGCTGGACTACCTGAAAAAGATCTCTATCTCCAGCCATCATCTGCTTTCCCTCATCAATGATGTGCTGGATATGAGCCGCATCGAGAGCGGAAAAGTAAAAATTGAAGAAAAAGCGGTGCATCTGCCGGACCTCGTCCACGATGTGCGCTCCATCATCCAACCCGATGTTTCGGCAAAGCGGCTGTCGCTTTTCATCGATACCATGGACGTGGAGAACGAGGACATCATCACCGACCCGCTGCGGCTGAACCAGATCTTGCTGAACATTTTGTCCAACGCCATCAAGTTCACTCCCACAGGCGGTACGATCAGCATCCGCATTTCCCAGAAGAACGGTGCGCCCAAGGGCCGTGGCTGCTATGAGTTCCGCATCAAGGACAATGGCATTGGTATGAGCGAAGAATTCCAGAAGCACATCTTTGAGGCATTCAGCCGGGAGGAAAGCTCCACCGTCAGCGGCATTCAGGGTACCGGCCTGGGCATGTCCATCACCAAGAACATTGTGGATATGATGGGCGGCACCATTGCGATTGAAAGTGAACCGGGCAAGGGCAGCGAATTCATCGTAGATCTCTGCTTCGCACTCAGCGGACAAAAGGTGGAGCCCAGGCAGCTCCCACAGTTGGAAGGGCTGCGCGCATTGGTAGCAGACGACGATACCGACACCTGCCTGAGCGTCAGCACCATGCTGTCCAAGATCGGGATGCGGCCGGAGTGGACGATCTCCGGCCGGGAAGCGGTGATCCGCACCCGATACGCCATGGAGCAGGGCGACGAATTCAGCGTCTACATCATCGACTGGCTCATCCCCGATATGAACGGCATCGAGGTCGTGCGGCAGATCCGCAAGGTGATCGGGAAAAGCTGCCCTATCATCATTCTGACGGCCTACGATTGGACGGATATTGAAGAGGAAGCCCGCGCTGCCGGAGTGACCGCATTCTGCGAAAAGCCGCTGTTCCTTTCCGAACTGCGCAGAGTGCTGGCAGAACCGTACGGTGCAGAGCCTGCCTGTAAGCCAGCGCAGCCAGCTGCCGCCGAGCTCAAGGGAAAGAAACTTTTGCTGGTGGAGGACAATGCCTTGAATCGCGAGCTCGCACTGGAGATCCTGAAGGAAGCGGGCTTTGCGGTAGACACTGCTGAGGATGGCGAGATCGCTGTCCAGAAGATGAAGCAGGCGGCCCCCGGGCAGTACGATTTGATCTTAATGGACATCCAGATGCCCAAGATGGACGGTTACGAGGCGACGCGGCAGATCCGTGCCCTGCCGGATGCTGCAAAGGCAGACATTCCCATCTTTGCAATGACGGCAAATGCCTTTGAAGAAGACCGTCAGAGTGCATTGAAGGCCGGTATGAACGGCCACATTGCAAAGCCGCTGGATATTCCGCATCTGCTGCAGGTCCTCGCAGATGTACTGAAATCATAACGGCTGCCAGCCGACAAAAGCAAAAGCACCCGCAGCATTCGCTTCCAGAGGTCAAGAGCCTCTGCGAAGCCTGCTGCGGGTGCTTTATTTATTTTTTGTCTGACAGGCGTTTGGCTTACAGAATCTTGTGCAGCTCCTGCACAAGGTCGCCGATCACGATGGGCTTGGACAAAAAGCCGTTCATGCCGCTTTCCAATGCGTTGCGGCGGTCCTCGTCGAAGGCGTTGGCGGTCATGGCAATGATCGGGAGCTTTGCCCGGGCAGGGTCATCCAGTGCGCGGATCTTCCGGGTGGCGGTGTAGCCGTCCATCACCGGCATCTGCACATCCATCAGCACCAGATCATAGCTGCCCGGCGCTGCGGTGCTCACCTTTTCCACCGCCACTTCACCGTTTTCCGCCGTATCGACCCGGAAGCCGTACTCGCGCAGGATCTCCTGCGCGATCTCGCGGTTCAGCTCGTTGTCCTCTACCAGCAGGATATGTCTGTCCTTGAAGTCGGCGTTCTTTTCCGGCAGAATCTCCTGCGGCGCATCTGTCAGCTTCTGGCCGAGGGCGCTCATCAGGGTCTCGCGCAGGTCAGACATGAACATGGGCTTGGAGCAGAAGGCGGTCACACCGGCGGCCTTTGCCTCTACCTCAATGTCAGACCAGTCGTAGGCCGTCAGGATGATGATGGGGGTATCGTCGTTCAGGCTGCGTATCTGGCGGGTGACCTCGATGCCGTTCATATCCGGCAGCCGCCAGTCGATGATATAGGCGTGGTAGACATCGCTCATCTCGATGGACTGCCGCGCGCGCAGCACCGCTTCCTTGCCGGAAAGGGTCCATTCCGCGCGCATTCCCACCTTGACCAGCATCTTTGTCACACTGTCGCAGGTGTTGAAATCGTCGTCCACCACCAGAGCCTTCAAGCCTTCCAGCTCAGCGATCTTTTCCACCGGGCGGTGCTCTGCCTGCACCCGCAGCGGCACACGAATGATAAACTCGCTGCCCTTGCCCTGCGCTGTCTGCACCTCGATGGTGCCGCCCATCATATCCACGATGTTTTTGGTGATGGCCATGCCAAGACCGGTGCCTTGGATACGGCTGACCGTGGAGGTGCGCTCCCGCTCAAACGGCTCAAAGATTTTTTTGGCAAATTCCGGGCTCATGCCGATGCCGTTGTCCTTGATGCGAAACTCGTACTGCCCGCAGCCGCGCACCTGCCCGGCAAGCTGGCGTACTCGCACCGAGACCGTGCCGCCCGCCGGGGTAAACTTGATGGCGTTGGACAGCAGGTTCAGCAGGATCTGGTTCAGCCGGGTCTTATCGCAGTAGACATCCTCGTCGGTCACGTCTATCGCGTCCATATAAAGCTCCAGCTGTTTTGCGTAGATCTGCCCGCTGACGATGGTTTTCAAATCGTGCAGCACATCCGAAAGGTTGACTTCCACCTCTTCCAGATGGATCTTTCCGCTTTCGATGCGGCTCATATCCAGCACATCGTTGATGAGTGAGAGCAGATGGTTGCTGGAAGCAAGGGTCTTGGCCAGATAATCCTTCACCCTCTCCTTGTCATCGATATTGCTGATCGCCAGTGTGGTAAAGCCGATGATGGCGTTCATGGGGGTGCGGATGTCGTGGGACATATTGGAAAGGAAAGTGCTCTTGGCGCGGTTGGCCGTCTCGGCGGCGGCAACGGCATCCGAAAGCGCCTGATTTACCTGTTTGTCGGCGGTGCGGTCGGACATGACAAGGATGTATTTGGTCCTGCCCTCCACCTCGCTGCCTATGGCGATGTTATGGAACCAGCGGCGCTCTTTGGTTTCCAGATGCTCAAACTCGAGATCCCATTCCCGCTGCTGCCCGCTGAGAAGCCCATCCAGAAAGTTTTCGCCTTGCTCCAGGGCGCCCAGCTTGTCCAGAGCAAAGGCATTTTGCCGGACTTCTCTCCACGGGATGCCCAGCAGCCGCTCAATGTTCGGGCTGACATAATCCACCTTGGAGGTCTCTGCGTCCAACATCAGGAAAACGTCGTCCACGTTCAGCGAGAGCTTCTGGAACAATTCATCCCGGTAGGAGATCTCGGTATCCTTCCGGCGCAGGGTCATATGGCTTCTGCGCACAATGAGCAGAATGACCAGCACCGCAAGACCTGCGGCGATGCCCGCTACGATCTGTATCGTATGGAACCACAGCTTATCCAGATTGGCATTGACGATTTTGACCGGGACAAGTCCCAGCATCGTCCAGCTCTGGATCGCCGTGCCCTCGTAGACCAGATAATAACTGATGCCGCCCAGCTTTACCTTCATGTTTCCGCTGCTGCCCTGTGCAAAGGCATTGGACAGATCCAGGATCTGCGCCTCGGAAAGGTCGGAATGGTCGCGCAGCATCGCAATGAAGTTGTAGACCGTTTCCTTGCGGTTTACGGAATTGTCGATGACCACCCGCCCATCCGGGTAGATGACATAGTTGCTGGCATTGCCCTGAAAGGCAGAATTGTCCAGTAATCTCAGCACCTCATCATTGTAATAGGTGATGGCAACGGCATCGTAGGCAAAACCCCGGTAGCTGCCCTGCGTTTCGGGACAGATGAACGCCAGCATCTGGGTTTTGCCGGGCAGAGCCGTATTCATCACAATATCGTTACCGCTGGCAAGCTCTTCGTCCAGATTTGTCTGCAGGCCAAGGTAGCCCGTTTCCCCGGTCACAGTCATGTAGTTGCCGTCATAGGTAAGAAAGTAGAATTCGGCAAACCCAGCCTTCTGCTGTGCCGCCCTGATATACGCCTGTATTTCGGCCTCATCCGAGGTACTTTCCAGAAAGCCGTTGTACAGATGCAGGTAGGTCAGGTTTTTGCGCACCATCTCTTTCAGCATATTATTGGATTTATGCAGAACCTCTTCCAGATGCGAGGTGCTTTCCTGATAGATGGTCTGGGACACAAATGAGATGTACTGAACGCTGAAACCTGCTATCAGCAAGACCAGAAGAAGGATGGCAGCAACAGGGAGCCATTTTTGCCGGGGATGGCAGTTTCGTTTGGATTCGTGCTTTTCGTCTGCCATCCTGCTCACCTCAACGTAATGTAGTTTTCAGGTTCTGCAAGCGCTGCGCCGCCGCCGGAGACATGATCGCTCCATGTGTTTTTTACCCATGTATCTCCGTCCAAAGGCGTGCCGCTCTCGCTCGCAAGCAGCGCTTCCATCTGTTTTTCCGCTGCCAGACAGGTCACGGTAACGGTGTCGTCGTCCCGGAGCGGCTGTCCGTTCCGGGTGATGCCGGTCAGAGTATAGCTGCCGCCTGCCTCTTTGACCTCCACGGCAATGCCGCTGACCACCGGCAGAGAGCCGCGGTTGAAGGGCACAAACCCTCCCTCGCAGCCCTCCACAAAGGCGCGGACGGTCTCCTTCAGCTCTGCGCCGGTCATGGTGCGCTGGCGGGACATCAGACCGTTGGGCATGATCATGGAAGCGGCCATTTTCTTGTTATAGTCTGCCCGCAGTATACTGCCGGTAAAGCTGTTTGCGGTGGCAAGCAGCACATCGGTGCCATAAACGCCCCGCAGCGTGTTCGCCATAACGGAGAAGGAGGCGCTGCCGCCGTTTGCGTGGAAGACATTGGAATAGCTCTTCCCGGAGGTCAGCACGATCTCGTCATCGGCAGGCGTTTCTTCGGCAAGAAGCCGGGCATTGAACGCACGATAAGCCTGCTGTGCCGTGTACTCGCCCGCGATCATTTTGGAGACAACGTCCTTGGAAACGGCAAAGAAATCGTTGGAGGCGATGCGGATATACATGTGGTTTTCTTCCACCACATCGCGCACATCCTTCATGTACTCGGTCAGGCGCAGAGGGACATTCTGGCTGTAGCTCAGCACATCCTGCCCGTCGGCAACGATGCGGCTCTGCGCCTCCTCGGAGAGCATGACGTTCAGCACCTTCATGGCTTTTTCGCGGCGCGCGGTGTCCTGCTCGAGGTCACGGTTCAGAGCGATCTGGAAATACGGGGTGGTCATGATCCACTTTTCGCCGTTCTGGCTGAAGAAGGGCAGGAAGATCGTGTCGATGCCCTCATCCTGAAACATCTTGACACCGGCAGAGCTGCCAAAGTACATGGCAACTTCTCCGTTCCGGAACATCCCGGTCACATCGTCGTAATTCAACGCAAGATCGTCTGCCGTGAGGTGGGTATCCTGAATGAACTGCGCCATCCGCTCAAACGCCCCCGGCCACACGGTGTCGTCCAGACCCACCCGTGCGGTGCTGGCAGGGTCGCTGTAAGCAGTGCGCCACTTGCGCCCATCAGTCGTGGTAAGCTCGGCAGCGGAAAGCCCCTGCAGCGTTTCCATGCAGGTGTAGTCGTAGGTATAATCGGCGGTAAAGCCGCGGATGCCTGCTTTTTCAAAGGCCTGACAGGCCGAAACGAAGCTCTCGTAATCGGTGGGCAGAGGAATACCGTACTGCTCAAAAAGGCTGCGGTTGACCACAAAGCCGTGGGCATCGGCGCAGACCGGCAGCCAGTTCACGCTGCCGTCCTCGTTTTTGAAGCTGTTGAGGTAGGTGTTGTACACAGCGCCCGCCTCGTTGGTCAAGGCAAGGTTCATCAGGCTGTCCTTCAAGGGAGCCGCATCGTGCAGCGAGAAGCGGCAGCTGGTGATGATATCCGGCAGACCGCCGTTCTCCTGCAAAAACTTGTAAAAGTCCAGATCGTTGTTTCCTGCGATGAATTCAATATTTACATCCGGCAGCTGGGACTGGATATAGGGCGCATAGGTTTCATACAGGTTATTCGTCCACAGATACACCTGAATGGTCTGGGCGTCCTCCTTCTTTTCCACACTTTCGGCGTTTTTTGTTCCGCAGCCGGTCAGCAGGGAGACCGCCATCACCAGTGCCATAAGCACGGAAAACAGGCGGCGCAATGTTCTTTTGTTCATCAAATCGTTCTCCTCACAACTCTTGGGCAGCTGCCGTTCTGCACTCCCGAATACCACAAAAAGGCATAGGTACAGCACGACAGAGATATAAGATTATATTACCACCGCCATGAGGGATTTTCAATAAAATTTCATGTATTGATACCTAAAAGCAGCGCGCGTCCGATTTCTTTGCGCCAGTCGATGCAGCTTTTTGTATCAACGCACAGGGTGAGGCGGGCTGCCAGTATTCTTATGTGCTGCTGCCCTCTGTCCGCATCAGAGATATTTCTGGATGGTCGGCACAAGGACATTCATATTGATCGGTTTTGCGATATGGTCATTCATCCCGGCATCCAATGCCGCCTGTTTATCTTCGGAGAAGGCGTTTGCCGTCATGGCGATGATGGGGATGTCCGCCTTTTGGGGGTCATCCATCCTCCGTATCTTTTTTGTCGCATCGTAGCCGTTCATCACCGGCATCTGGATGTCCATAAAGATCAGCTGATACGTTCCGTTCGCCGCTTTTTCCAGCATATCCACACATTCCACGCCGTCTTTGGCTCGGTCTACCGTGCAGCCCTCTTCCTGCAGCAGCTCGACGGCGATCTCCGCATTGAGGTCGTTGTCCTCGGCCAGCAGGATCTTCACGCCGCACAGGCTCTTTTGGTCCGAAGGGCCAGTCTCCCGTTTCGCCTGTATTTCATCCTCGGACGCAATGCGGCAGGGAATGGTCACAGTAAACGTGGAGCCAACACCGATCCTGCTCTCCACTTCCACGGTGCCGCCCATCAGCCCGACCAGCTTTTTCACGATGCCCATCCCGATGCCGCTGCCTTCCACCTTGCTGATGGTGGACGTACGTTCCCGTTCAAAGGGTTCAAAAATGTGCTTCTGGAACTCCTGCGACATCCCGATGCCGTTGTCGGCAACCGTGATCACCATATTGCACCAGCTCTCTTTTTCGCCGGGCTTCTGCGTAACATCGCAGCGGATCGTGCCGCCGGCTCCCGTGTATTTGACCGCGTTGCTGACGAGGTTTGTACAGACTTCGGTCAGGTGCGGAATATCCGCATAGATATACGGATGCAGCAGCTGTGTTGTCACCATAAGCGTCTGCCCCTTGCTGTCTGCCAGATTCCGGAACATGGCAATGCAATTACGGAAATCCTTATCGATATCCGAAACAGAATACTCCATCTCCGTCTTATCGTTTTCGATCCGGGCAAGATCCAGAACATTGTTCAGCAGCATCAGCAGGTTCTGTCCGCACACCTGGATGTTCTCCATGTATTTTTTCAGCTTTGCAGGGTCGTCCGAATGCCGGGAGGCAAGGTCTGCGTAACCGATAATGACGTTCATGGGGGTGCGGATATCATGCGACATATTGAACAGGAAGGTGGATTTGGCACGGTTCGCGCTCTCGGCGTTTTCTACGGCGACCTGCAATTTTGCATTCAGCTCCTGCGTATCGTTTGCAGCTTTCTTTGCAGCAGCTTCGGCTTTACGCGCCTTCCGCAGCAGCTTCAGGATCGTGAGCAGAATGACTGCAACCGCAATGCTGCCGACCAGCAGCACCATGACAAAGTTATCCTTTATAAACTCGCTCAGGGTGACCTTCCGCAAAGAGCTCTTATGCATCGCCAGAGAGCTGGTAAGCATATTGGCTGGCATTGCCTTGATCGTTTTGTTCAGGATGGACAGCAGGCTGCGGTTTCCGCTATTGACCGCAAAGCAGGAATTGGCAGGGTTTGGCAGCGGAACGCTGTAAAACCCATGATTCTTGCTGTATTTCTCCTCGCTGATGACCCCTGTGATAAAACAGTCTGCCTGTCCGTCCTTGACCAGTTTTATCGCATCCTCCTGTGTATCGCAGTCTACGATCTCCCACTGCGGATAATAAAACGCAATGTACCTTGTCAGGGAAATCTTGTTTCGGGGAACGGCAACGCGGTTCACTTTGTTTTCAGTAAAGAGCTGTTGGTTCGTGACCACCATCATATTGGCGGTCCACGTTGTGTTGGTTCTGGCAACGCGATATTCTTCAGCCAGATTGGGACTCTGGTCGAAATGGAAGATCATGTCGATCTCGCCTGATTTCAGCGCATTGAGTTCCGCCTCTTTGTCGTCATAACCGACCAACTGAAATTCCAGCTCCTGATTTCCCAGACAATCTGCGGCAAACTGAATATAGTCTATGATTGTTCCGGTAATCTCCCCGGTGGCAGGGTCATAGGTGCTGACGCCGCTATCACTCGTCAGAAAGCCCATCCGGATCGCGCCGTGCTTTCTGAGCCACGCCTTTTCCTCACCCGTAAGGATGGGCTTATAATCCAGCGAGAAATACCTTTTACACAGATCCGCCGTATAAAAAGGAGCCTCTTCGTCCAACGTGCTCATCGCATTGTCCAGTTCTTCCTTGAGATCAGAACGGTCTTTGTTGAGCGCATAGTAGATGCTGGATTTTCCCACGCGGGTTATGGTCGAGATGCCAAGATCTGCCCAGTAGGATTCTTCCAGCGAAACAAAGCAGTCGATCTCGTGATTGGCCAGCTTTTGCTTCATATCCTCGTTGTTGGAGATGTTGACGTGCTGCGTTTTTATGCCGTGTTTTTCCTCCCATTCGGTCAGCATCACTTCCGGCTCCGTTCCCATCAGAACACCGACCTTTTTGCCGTCCAGCGTTTTGAAGTTGGAGGCGGAGATGTCTGTGCGCGAGAGATCGACGTAGAGGTAATATTTTTCCTCCCCCATCGGTTCGTCCGAAAACAGCATCTCCTCAGCGCGATCCTCCGTATAAGAAATACCGCCCATGATGTCGATCTCGCCGTTTTCAAGTTTTTCAAAGCAGTCTGACCAGTCGCAGGTCACATACTCGAACTGCCAGCCTGTATAGCCGGATAAGGTCTGCAGTAATTCGTAGCCGTAGCCCTTTCTTGCGCCCTTCTCGTTGCAATAGTTGAAGGTGTCCTCAAACGAACCAACGCGGACGACCTTTACAGGGGCGGTTTCTGCGGCAGCCTTCACAGGGAGCACGGCTGACAGCAACAGCAGCAGACTCAGCAGCGCACAGACGCTTTTCCGTGTCAAGGTCTGCATGGCTCTGCACGTTCCGGAGTTTTTCATGATCCCCCAATCTTTCTCCGCCCCAGGCGGTCGCATTCCGGTTTTATTTCCATTGCACAGATTTCAAAAAGTTCATTGCAGCATCGATCCCGTCAGATCGTCAGCAGCTTTTTTGAACAGTATATATACCAACGTATACAATATGTAGTGTAATATTATAATAAAAGCATTTCAAGAGTTTATGCTTGTGAATACTGCTTATATTCTATTATTATCGCAAGTCAGGAAATCAGCGCAGCATCAAAAAGGCCGTCGAGGATGCCTCCCGGACCAGTTCCTGCATCTCGCTCCGTGCCTTGCGGCAGTCCGGGCAGGCAGCTTTGGCCAGTTGGGTTATTTTGCTCCCCGTGGCCCGAGCAGGCCCTGCGGGCCAACATCCACTGCCAGATCTCGCTGGCTCTCAACCGCATCTACACCGAGTGGTATCCCAGCAAGGGCTACAGTTTCAACATCACCAACTCCACCAGCTACGACCAATACTACGTCCATGGCCGGACGGTGTTCGACGTCATGGTGCGGCTGACAGACGACATCTTCAACACCTATATCCGCAAGACCGGCACCGTGAACCCCTACTACGCTGAATATTGCGACGGCAAATCCGTCACCTGCCCCGGCCTCAAGCAGTGGGGGACGGTCACGCTGGCCAATCAGGGCCGCAACGCACTGAGCATCCTCAAATACTACTACGGCAGCAACATCGAGATCATCCGCACCAACAACATCCAGTCCATCCCCCAGAGCTACCCCGGAAGCCCTCTGCGGCAGGGCAGCACCGGAGCGGCGGTGTTCACCCTGCAGCGGCAGCTCAACCGCATCACCAAAGACTATCCCTTCCTCGGCCTGCTGACGGTGGACGGCATCTTCGGCCGCAAGATGACCGAGACGGTCAAAAAGTTCCAGAGACAGTTCAACCTCACCGCCGACGGCGTGGTGGGCCGCAGCACCTGGTATAAGATCAGCTATATCTATGTCTCGGTGAAGGACCTCGCCGAGCTGACCAGTGAAGGCGAGACATTCAGCGGCACCCTCCCGGACAGCTCATGGAACCTCGGCAGCAGCGTCCTCAAACAGGGCTCCACCGGCAGCGAGGTAGAGCAGATGCAGTTCTGGCTGAGTACGCTGGCTCAGTATGAGAGCAGCATCCCCTCTGTCACGGTGGACGGCGTCTACGGCAGCGGCACAGCGGCGGCTGTCCGGGCGTTCCAGCGGCTCTACGGCCTGACGGTTGACGGCATCGTAGGCCTCACCACATGGACCGAGCTGTACGACCAGTTCCGCAGCATCCAGTCCGACAACGGCACCCCCAACGCCTACCCCGGCACCGCCCTGCGCCAGGGCAGCAGCGGCCAGAACGTCCGGCTGGTGCAGTTCTGGCTGAAGATCGCACGGACGGTCTATTCCAGTCTCAACAACATCACCGTGGACGGCATCTTCGGCTCGTCTACCGCAGCGGCCGTGCGGCGGTTCCAGACCTACTTCGGCCTCACCAGCGACGGCGTCGTGGGCCGGACGACATGGAACAAGCTCTACGAAGTCTACAACGACATCGCCAACCGCCTGCTTTCGCCCAGCCTGCGGCCCGGCGAGTACCCGGGCGTGCTGCGCAATGGCTCCACCGGCACCGCCGTCCGAGAGCTGCAATTCTACCTCTACCTCATGAGCGCCTACCAGAGCAGCATCCCCTCTGTCTCCATCGATGGCCGTTTCGGCGCGGCTACCGAGGCCGCCGTGCGGGCCTACCAGCGGTTCGCCGGGCTGACGGTGGACGGCATCGTAGGCCGGAAGACATGGGATTCGCTCTACGGCAAAGCGTCGGCCCTCCGCTCGTCCGGGCCGGTGGTCACCCTCAAGCGTCTCCCCTACCCCGGCACACCGCTCACCGTCGGCACCGACAGCAGCGCCGTGCTCTACTACACCCTGCTTTTGCAGCGCATCGCCTACTACTACGACAGTGTAGCGTCCCCCGCGCTTTCCAGACAGTACACACAGGAGACCGCGGACGCCACCGCCAGCGCGCAGGAGCTTCTGGGCCTGCCCGCCACCGGCGTGGCAGACGCCGAAACGTGGACAGCAGTGGAAGCCCTCAGCTTACAGCTGGCGGCCTTCACCCCCAACCCCGACCGGCATCCCGAGCAGGGGCCGGACTACCCGGGCCGGGCCATGAAGGAGGGCAGCGCAGGGCCTGACGTCAGCCTCATCGAGGGCTGGCTCAATAGCCGCTCCAAGCTCTACTGCGAGGAGGACTACGTCGCCGACAACGCTGTCTTCGGCCCGGAGGACACCGCCGCTGTGAAGGAGACGCAGCAGCGGGCGGGTCTTGAGGCAAACGGCGTCGTGGACCGGCCCACCTGGGCCGCACTCCGCGCCCAGAGCCATACTGCCTGCGACAACTGCACCAAGGAGGGATGAGAGATGGCACGCTTACTGGTCTATGACGCCTACGAGAACAAAGTCTACACCTATTCGAGCCTGCGCGAGAACGACCCCATGCCCTACAGCACCGGCAAGACTCTGACCGTGCGGGAGTTCCGGGGCAAATCGAACAGCCCGGTGCTCTGGACGACCATCGCGGCAATGGAAGCATGGAACCTCACCCGCCGCAAATACGGCAGAGGCATCCCGGTGGGATACGCCTTCCGCCGCATCTGGGAGGGAGGCCACGGCACCCGCAGCCAACACTATGCCGGCGTGGCCTTCGATGTGGGGCAGAGTCTCAGCCAGACCCAGCGCACCGCCATCTACAACGCCGCCCGCTCCACCGGGGCGTGGGGCTATGTCGAGCCGCTGAGCCAGACCCCCACATGGGTCCACTTCGACCGGCGCTACGGCACACCTGCCTGCAGAGGCACCACGGCAGGCTACCCCACCCTCCGCCGGGGCAGCCGGGGCTGCTACGTCATGATCCTCCAGGACGCCCTCTCGACGCTGGGCTACCAGACCGGGAACCGCATCGACGGCATCTTCGGCAGCCGGACGGAAGAAGCTCTCAAGGGCTACCAGCGGCGCACCAGCCTGCAGCCGGACGGCGTCTGCGGCTGCAACAGCTGGAAGAAGATCTCCACCGCCGTGCTGGGTGTTGGACGGACGAAGACGACCATTGATTGATCTTTCTGCAGACAAAATGGGAGCCCCCGGCACTGCCGGGGGCTCCCATACTTCACTCCTCCACCACAATATCCTCGCTGAGCACCTGTCCGATGGGCTTTGCAATGCACAGATCGGCCTCGGCGTCCGCATTCGTAGGCTGCATATTGATGACCACGAGGTGGTCGCCCCGGAAGTACCGGATGAGTCCCGCCGCCGGGTAGACCACAAGGCTGGTACCGCCGATGATGAGGGTATCAGCGCGGCGGATAGCCGAGACAGCGCCGGACAATACCTGCTCATCCAGCCCCTCTTCGTAGAGGACGACGTCCGGCTTAATGATACCGCCGCATTTGGGGCAGCGCGGCACACCGGTGCTGTTGGCGATAAAGTCCACATCGTAGAACGCACCGCACTTGACGCAGTAGTTGCGCAGGGTGCTGCCGTGAAGCTCGTACACCGTCTTGGAGCCTGCCGCCTGATGGAGGCCGTCGATGTTCTGGGTGATGACGGCTTTCAGCCTGCCCTCCCGCTCGAGCTTCGCCAGACGCAGATGCGCCGCGTTGGGCTTTGCTCCCTTGACGATGAGCTTATCGCGGTAGAAGCGGTAGAACTCCTCGGGGCGCTCTTCCCAGAAGGTGTGACTCAAGATCGTCTCGGGCGGGTAATCGTATTTCTGATGGTAGAGGCCGTCCACACTGCGGAAGTCCGGGATGCCGCTTTCAGTGGACACGCCCGCACCACCGAAAAAGACGATGTTCTGGCTCTGCGAAATGATTTTTTCCAACTTTTCAACCATATTCAACACCTCTTTTGTATCTATCGACGAAAATCAGTGCAAAATTTTATGTATTCTGCATTTTGTTTTTCACATTTCAACGGTCATTTTCCGCAAATATCTGCCCCAGATGGGAGAAAATATCCTGCGGGAGCATTCCGTACTCGCCTTTTTGGCGGGCGGCATGGTCAGCGGCGGCACCGTGGAGCCAGACCGCACAGGCGGCGGCTTCGCAGGCGGACAGACCGCAGGCCAGTAGGGCCGACGTCATACCGGCCAGCACATCGCCGCTCCCGCCCCGGGCAAGACCTGGATTGCCGGTGGGGTTGACGCAGACGCGGCCATCCGGCGCGGCGACCACGGTCCGCGCCCCTTTCAGCACCACCACCGCATTCCACTGAGCGGCATACCGCCGGGCGACGCCCTCCCGGTCGGCCTGAACGGCCTCCACCGAAAGCCCCGTCAGCCGGGACATCTCCCCCGGGTGGGGCGTCAAGATCAGCTCTTTGGCCGGGCGCGGCAGTTCCTCACCCGCGTTCATGAGGCTGGCGGCGGCGTTGAGGCCATCGGCATCCAGCACGGCACTGCCCGAAAAGCCGGTGAGCAGCTTCTTCACCAGCGTCCGCGTCTCGGCGGCACGGGCCGTGCTCTGGGCAAGATAGCCCAGTCCCGGCCCGATGAGCAGGACGGTGGCCTTCTGCCGGAGGATGCGGGGGATGCTCTGGGGGGAGATGCCCCCTTCTGCCCCCGGCTCACAGGGGCAGAGACAGCATTCCGGCAGGCGTGCCGACACCGCCGCCAACACCGGCTCGACGCTTGCCAGTGTGACGATGCCTGCGCCGGTGCGCAGGGAGCCCTCGACGGTCAGCGACGCCGCACCGCGGTAGCAGGCACTTCCCGCCACAGCCAGCACCGCGCCGAAACTGCCCTTGTTGCTCTCCCTCGGGCGTTTTGGAATATGTGACCAGACAAATTCAGCCGTAATTTCGGGTGCCATGCTCACGCCTCCCCCTGAATGCAGCGCCTTATCTCTTTTTCCACGTCCTGCACCTCTTCGTGGAACATCCGGGCCGAGACGCGGAGGGCGCCGTGACCCAGAATGATGACCTGCTCCATGCCATCGGAGGTCGCCACCCGCACCCGGCGGTTTTTGCCGATCTCGTGGGTGACGCGCTCGATGAACATATCCGCCGTTTCGGCCTCTTTGGTGTAGACGACGTGGATGTTGTGGTACTGCTCGATGCTGCCGGGACTGCCCGGCACACGGTAGGCATCGAACACGAGGATGAGGACGCACTTTTTGAAGCCCTGATAGTTGCAGAGAATGTCCATCAGCCGGTGGCGGGCGGCGTCGAGGCTCTCCTTGGAGAGGGCGTTCAGCTCGTCCCACGCAAAGATGATGTTGTAGCCGTCCACCAGCAGGTATTCGGGGGCGATTTCCCACTGCTCGGCGGCGAAATCGGGCCGTTCCCGCTTCTGCACCGGGCGGAATGCCGCCAGCGGGTCGCGTTTGATGGGGCCGTAGGTGCGCTCAAAAATTTTCAGCAGTTCGGCGTCCTCTTCCAGCGTAGCGCGGTAAGCCGCCATCCGGCGGGGACGGGCAGCGGTTTCTTCTGCCGTCGGGGCGGTGCGGCCCCAGCCGCTGTCCACGTGCATATGGCTGCGCACCTGCTCCCACGGCACCACAAAGCCCGCACCGTGAGAGCAGAACACCGAGTCAGCGGGGTTGTCCAGGTCGTGTTCCGGCTCATAGTCCACTGCCTCGATGACCTCTGCTGCGTTGTGGCAGGGGCGGTATCCGTCCAGCGTCAGGTTCAGGTGTCCCCTGCCCCGGGTGTAGCTGACCACCTCCATGGGGTAGCTGCGCATGGTGGCCACCGGTGCAAAACCGGTGAGGGTGGCCGTCTGGCCGTCCGGTGCCGTCTCGGGCGGGTCAAAGCTGCCCTCCATCCGCTGGACGTCGCTCATGGCGCGGCCAATGTTCTCCGCAGGCACTTCCAGCCGGAAGGAATACCACGGCTCGAGGAGCTGGGTCTTTTTGATTTGGTTTGCCATCATGAGGCCCTGCCGCACGGCGCGGTAGGTGGCCTGCCGGAAGTCGCCGCCCTCGGTATGTTTGAGATGGGCGCGGCCCGCGATGAGGGTGATCTTCATATCCGTCAGCGGCGCGCCGATGAGGACGCCGAGGTGCTGCTTTTCTTCCAGATGGGTCAGCACGAGGCGCTGCCAGTTTTTGTCCAGCTCTTCCTCCCGGCAGTTGGCGGCAAACTGCATCCCGCTGCCCCGGGGCAGCGGCTCGAGCTTCAGATGCACCTCGGCATAGTGGCGCAGAGGCTCATAATGGCCCACGCCCTCGATGGCCTCGGTGATCGTTTCCTTATATAATATGCCGCCGGAGTCGAACTCCACGTCCAGCCCGTACCGCTCGGCCAGCAGGCTCTTGAGCACCTCGAGCTGAATCTCGCCCATGAGCTGGACGTGTATCTCGCCCAGCGTCTCGTTCCAGACGACATGGAGCTGAGGTTCTTCCTCTTCCAGACGGTGGAGCTTGCCCAATGCGGCATGAACATCCGCGCCCTCGGGCAGACACACCCGATAGCTCAGGACAGGTTCCAGCACCGGGAGGTCACTGTCCCGCTCGGCCCCGAGGCCGGTGCCGGGCTTCGCCCGGGTCAGTCCGGTGACGGCGCAGACCTGCCCCGGGCCGATGGCCTCTGCCAGCGTATATTTTGCGCCGGAGTAAAGCCGCAGCTGGTTGGCCTTTTCGGCCCAGGGCTCGCCGTCCGCTTCGCCGGTGAGCTGGGCTTTGACTTTCAGCTCACCGCCGGTGACGCGCAGCCAGGTCAGCCGCTCGCCCCGCTCATCCTGCGAGACTTTGAACACCCGCGCACCGAAAGCTTCCAGCGCCGGGGCGGCGCGGGTGTATTCGTCGAGGCCGGCCAGCAGCTCGTCCACACCCTGCAGTCCGCCGGCATTCTCCCTCTGCAGGGCCACGCCAAACCAGCAGGGAAAGACGTGCCGCCGGGCGATGGCCGGGATGATGTCCTCCGCCGTCAGGCTGCCCGCGTCCAGCATCTTTTCCATCAGGCGCTCGTCGCAGAGGGCCAGTGCCTCGTCCCGTTCGGCCTGCTCTGCGCCGAAATCCACGAATCCGTCGCCCAGACGGTGGGAAAGCTGGCTCAGCAGCGCATCTTTGCCCGGGCCGGGCAGGTCCATTTTATTGATGAACACGAAGGTCGGGATATGATACCGCCGCAGCAGACGCCAGAGTGTTTCGGTATGGCTCTGGACGCCGTCGGTGCCGCTGATGACCAGCACTGCATAGTCGAGCACCTGCAAAGTGCGCTCCGTCTCGGTGGAAAAGTCCACATGGCCGGGGGTGTCCAGCAGGGTGATACTCGTACTTCCCGTTTTCAGCAGGGCCTGCTTGGAAAAGATGGTGATCCCACGCGCCTTTTCCAGCGTGTCGGTGTCGAGGAAGGCATCTTTGTTATCCACCCGGCCCAGCTTGCGGATGCTGCCCGCGCGGTAGAGCATCGCCTCGGAGAGGGTGGTCTTGCCGGAGTCCACATGGGCAAGGATGCCCACCACCAGCTGTTTTTCGCTTTTTTCTGCCATGTCCGCTGCCCTCACACTGCGCCTGCGATGAGGCCGATGATGAGCAGCGCCCCGCCCAGGATGAGATTCGAGAGCATACTGCAATAGGTGCGCTCTTCCGGTTCCAGCTCCTCGAAGGAGACGATGCGCTCATCGGCAAAGTCCACGATGGACTTGGTGGAGTGGAACTTCTTCTTTTTGCCCAAATCCTTAAACTCTTCGCCCAGATGATGGATGGTCACGCCGTCCAGACGGAGGTAGTTCACCCACGCCCACGCCAGCAGCACAACACCCAGCAGCAGGGCCGGGGCCTGCCACATGGTAAACGTGCCGTCGCTGACGTAGCGGTCCCACAGCAGCATCAGCACAGCCACCACCGACACCCGGGTGACAGATTTATACAGAATGGGGCGGAACATATATTTTTGATACATCGAAACCAGCTTTTTCATCCGTGTACTCCTTAATATAGGATTCATTCAGTAGTATTGTAGCATGATTTTATGAAAAAAGATAGCCGCTTTGTGTTTTCCAACTTTCGTTGTATCCATTCGTCATCTTGTAAAGGTATGACTTCTTTCCATTCTTTACCGTTTTTTTGCCGTCATTTTTCAGAAAAAAGCATCCGTTACCATTTTGTTTCTATTTCAGCGCTGTATGTCATTGACTTCTTTTGCCCACAATGTTAGAACACGAAAGGTGCGGTTCCGGGCGCTTTGTGCGTTTTTGGCACCCGGAGCGCGCCATTTTTTGCATTTAGGATAGGAAAAAAGGAAAACAACATCTCGGAGGAGCGTATCTCAATGAACATCGATTTTGAGTCCCGCAACATCACCCGCCGCAGCTTCCTGAAGGGCGCAGGCGTCGTGGGTGCCGCCGGCCTGCTGTCCGCCTGCGGTGGCAGCAAGTCCAACAACTCCGGCAGCACGGCCGCTTCCGGCGCGGAAGCCCCCAACTCCACCGGTGCCACTCCTCTCAAGGAGTATATCTCCTGGGAGTCTGCCAACCGTGAGATCGAGAGCTGGAACCTGCTGTACAGCCAGACCCTCAGCGACGCCAACGTCGTCACCAACCTGTGGGACGGCCTGATGAGCTTCGACTGCTACGGCAAGCTGGTACCCGCCATCGCCACGAGCTGGGAGGCCAACGAGGACTCCACCGTCTGGACCTTCCACCTGCGCGACGATGTGGACTGGGTGGACTGCAACGGCGAGGTGAAGGAGCACATCACCGCCACCGATTTTCTGGTCGGTCTGGAGTGGGTGCTGAACGCCTCCAAGAACGAGGCCAACAACACCTCCATGCCCACCCTGTACATCGTGGGCGCTGAGGAGTACTACGAGAAGACCAAGGATATGGGCGCTGCCGCCGCCGACCTGCGCTATCAGGATATGCTGGACGCAGGCGTGGGCCTCGAGGCTCCCGACGACTACACTCTGGTGTTCACCTGCAAGGACCCCTGCCCCTACTTTGATACCGTGGCCTCCTACACCAGCTTCTACCCCGCCTCTCAGGTGCTGATCGACGAGCTGGGCATCGAGACCTTCCGTGGCTGCGACAACACCAATATGTGGTACTGCGGCCCCTATATCGTCGAGGAGTATATCCAGGGCAACACCAAGAGCTATATTCCCAACCCCCACTACTACGATGCTGCCAACGTCAGCCGCTTCGAGCGTCTGACCGTGACCATGATCTCCGATCAGGCCATCGCATTCCAGCTCTACCAGAACCGCGAGCTGGACGAGATCGACCTGAACGAGAGCACCATCACCACCATCACCTCCGACCCCAACAACGAGTACAACAGCCAGCTCTGTGAGAAGCGCGCCCGCCCCTCTGCCTACGCCATGCACTTCAACTACCAGAAGAACAACGCCGACGGCACCCCCGATGTGAACTGGAACAAGGCCATCGCCAACACCGCTTTCCGTCAGTGCTTCTACCGCGGCCTGAACCTGAAGGCATGGTTCTCCCGCTACAACAAGATCAACCCCCTGAAGTGCGAGAACGACTACTACACCATGAAGGGTCTGTGCTACAACACGCAGGGCGCTGAGTACACCACTCTGGTGGCCAAGGAGATGGGCTTCGACGCTGAGAAGTACGACGGCGAGACCATGATCCGCCTGCGTGCCAACGGCGGCGACATCTCCGCCCTGAAGAAGCAGGCCATGGAGGAGCTGAGCGCCATCGGCGTCACCTTCCCCGTCAAGGCTACCTACTTCATCATCGCCAGCAGCACCTCTGCACTGGACAACGCCACCATCCTGAAGCAGTGCTTCTCCGACAGCTTCGGCGATGACTTCATCAAGCTGGACATCCAGACCTACGTTTCCAGCCTGACCCAGGAGGTCCGCACTCCTCAGCTCCAGAGCTTTGTCATCAACGGCTGGAGCGCCGACTTCGGCGACCCCGTCAACTTCCTCGGTCAGGAGATTCTCCACGATGACAACGCCTACTACGCACACTACTACTCCAACATCGCCCGGGTGGCTGAGGCTCCTGCCGACTACCAGAAGGACCTGATGGATGCTTTCGAGCAGTACACCGATCTGGTCAATGCCGCCAACGCCATCGTCAACGACACCGACGCCCGCTACGAGGCCTTCGCCAAGGCTGAGGCCTATATGCTGGAGAACGTGCTGGTCAGCCCCACCTACTACGACATCGCATGGTCTCTGACCCACGCCAACGAGTACAGCAAGATCAACGCCATGTACGGCAGCTGCAACTACAAGGCCGTCAACTGGGAGACCAGCGAAGAGGCCTACACCACCGTCCAGTACGAGCAGTTTGCCAAGGCATTCGAGCAGGCTTCTCAGGGCTGATCCGGCGCGAACAGCCATTCCATTTCAGTCAGCACATGAAATCTTTTCATTTTTATGTGTTTGCTGAATCAATAAGATTCAATCCGTACCAGAGTGTTTTTTCTTGACTTCCCGCCTGTGGGATGATAGAATATTTGCAATCGATACGGGTTCTGCAATGGCGCAGAAACAGATCAATAAAATCTGTCTCTGCGCCCTTTTTGTACCCTTTTTAGGTAAAGTAGTATGGACAGGATAGGGATTTGGGAAACGCAGAGCCGTACCAATCATTACAGGAGGGAAAGAATATGTACCACGATTTTGAGTCTCACACCATCACCCGCCGCAGCTTCCTCAAGGGTGCCGGCGCTGTTGGCGCAGCCAGTCTGCTGGCTGCCTGCGGCGGCTCTTCTTCCAGCACCGCAGCCAGTGCTTCGTCGGCTTCTTCCGGTGCAGCTGCTTCCAGCAAAGGCCTGAGCGAGCTGTTTACTTACGAGACTTCTGGCCGTGAGATCGAGAGCTGGAATATGCTCTACAGCCAGCAGGCCATCGACTTCAACGTGACGACCAACATCATCGATGGTCTTGTCAGCTTCGACAACTACGGCAAACCGGTGCCGGCTCTGGCTAAGAGCTGGGAGCACAACGAGGACTCCACTGTCTGGACTTTCCACCTCCGTGACGATGTGGACTGGGTGGACATGAACGGCGAGGTGCAGGACCACCTGACCAGCAAAGACTTCCTCGTAGGCTTCGAGTGGGTGCTGAACGCAAAGAAGAATCAGGCCGCCAACACCTCCATGCCCTCCACCACCGTCGTGGGCGCAGCCGATTACTACGACAAGACCTATGCGATGGACGACGCAACCGCCGCGGCCCTGACCTACGACGATATGCTGGCCGCAGGCGTCGGCATCGATGCACCGGATGATTACACCGTCGTCTACACCTGCATAAATCCCTGCCCCCTACTTCGACACCGTGGCTTCCTACGTCTGCTGCTATCCGGCACCCCCGGCTCTGGTGGAAAAGCTGGGCGTCGAGGGCTTCCGCGGCGTGGACTACACCCAGCAGTGGTGCTGCGGCCCCTATCTCATCGAGGAATTCGTCTCCGACAACTCCAAGCGGTTCATCCCGAACCCTCATTATTATGCAGCTGACGAGTGCAGCCGCTTCGAGCGCGTGTCCCTGAGCATGATCACCGACCTGACCGTCGGCTACCAGCTGTATCAGAACCGTGAGCTGGACGAGCTGGAGCTGAGCGAGAGCACCCTGACCACCATCACCTCCGACACTTCCAACGCCTACAACGACCAGCTCTGTGAGAAGCGCCCCACCAAGTACGCCTACGACTTCCATTTCAACTTCTACTGCCTCAACACCGACGGCACCCCCAACGAGAACTGGAACAAGGCCGTGGCCAACCGGGCATTCCGCCGCTGCTTCCAGGAGGGCCTGAACCTCATTCCCTACTATGCACGCTTCAACAAGATCAATCCCCTCAAGTGTGAGAACAACTACTACACCATGAAGGGCGTCTGCTACAACTCCAAAGGCACCGATTATGTTGATCTGGTGGCCAAGGAGCTGGGCATCGACGGCGAGAAGTATGACGGCGAGACCATGGTCCATCTGCGCAAGTCCACTGCCGACTCCATCGCCGCCCTCAAGAAGCAGGCTATGGATGAGCTGACCGCCATCGGCGTCACCTTCCCGGTCAAGGCTCCCTTCTTCTTCGTGGCCGGCAACACCGTGGCTCAGGACAACGCCACTGTTCTGAAGCAGTGCTTCACCGACAGCTTCGGCGACGACTTCATCCAGCTGGACCTCGGCACCTATGTTTCCAGCCTTGCAAAGGAAGTCCGCATCCCCAAGCTCCACGGCTTCGTCATCAACGGCTGGGGCGCAGACTTCGGCGACCCCGTCAACTTTGTGGGTCAGGAGATCCTGCACGACTCCAACGCCTACTACGCCGTCAACTACTCCAACATCCAGCTGGTGGCGGAGGATCCCGCCGATTACCAGAAGGAGCTGGTAGACGAGTTCGAACAGTTCACCGACCTGGTTAACGCGGCCAACGCCATCGTGGACGACACCGACGCCCGCTATGAGGCTTTCGCAAAGGCCGAGGCCTACATGATCAACAACTCGCTGGCCGTCCCCTGCTACTACGATGTCCGCTGGTGCCTGACCCACGTCAACGAGTACACCAAGATCAACGCCATGTTCGGCCCCTGCAACTTCAAGTACGTCAACTGGGAGACCAGCGAGGACGCCTACACCACCGCTCAGTACGAGGAATTTGCCAAGGCTTTCGACGCCGCAAAATCTTAACTTTTTCTTAACTCTTTTCCGCCGGGAGTTCCTGCTTCCGGCCCGTATCCCACACACGGGAGCTGTTCTTAACCCAAGAACAGCTCCCGTTGTTTTGTTTTTGGGCCTGTTTATCTTATTTTCGTCACTCTTCATCACAGTAAAGTAAATTTATTTCATCTCTATGCAGGGTACGGCTTTCTTTTAGAAGAAAAAGCGATTTCCATTCCATTGACAACCATTTATTTCGATGGTACAATATATGTCGTGTTAAGGATTTTACGGGAGGAGCACAGACACAGACAGAGGGGTCTGTTTCTGCGCTCTTTTGTATTCTCTGGTAATACAGAGGGGCAGATAATCTCGTAGGAGTGGGAAATCGGCAGGGCAAGGTACCCTGCGCCATAGAGCCGAGACACGAAAGAATAATTGGGAGGAAAACACAATGAACGCAAATTTTGAGTCTCATTCCATCAGCCGCCGCAGCTTCCTCAAGGCTTCCGGCGTCGTGGGCGCTGCAAGCATCCTGGCCGCTTGCGGTGGTTCTTCCAGCAGCACTGCTGCCAGCACCTCCGGTGCTGCCTCCGGCGCAGCTGCACCTGCAGCCGACGCCATCACCGATTACGTCTCCTTCGAGACTGCCAACCGTGAGCTGGAGACCTGGAACTTCCTGTACAGCCAGTCCGCTTCCGACCTGAACGTCACCACCAACTGCTGGGACGGCCTGCTGAGCTTCGACTGCTACGGCAAGGCAGTGCCCGCCATCGCATCCAGCTGGGAGCACAACGAGGACTCCACCGTCTGGACCTTCCACCTGCGCGACAATGTCGATTGGTGCGACGTCAACGGCGAGGTCAAGTCTCACCTGACCTCCAAGGACTTCCTCGTGGGTCTTGAGTGGGTCCTGAACGCCCTCAAGAACGAGGCTTTCAACACCTCCATGCCTTCTGAGACCGTCGTGGGCGCTGCCGAGTACTACGACCTGACCAAAGACAAGGGCGACGCTGCTGCTGACATGACCTACGAGGATATGCTGGCTGCCGGTGTCGGCGTCGAGGCACCGGACGACTACACTCTGGTCTTCACCTGCAAGAACCCCTGCCCCTACTTCGACACTGTCGTTGCCTACAACAGCTTCTACCCCGCCTCTGAGGACCTCATCAAGGAGCTGGGCATCGATGGCTTCCGCTCCTGCGACTACTCCACCATGTGGTACAATGGTCCGTACCTCATCGAGGAGTACATCCAGCAGAACACCAAGAGCTTCATCCCCAACCCCAACTACTACGCCGCAAACGACTGCACCCGTTTCGAGCATCACACCATCACCATGATCCCCGACCTGTCCATGGGCCTGCAGCTGTACGAGAACGGCGAAGTCGATAACATCGACCTGACCGAGTCCAACCTGACCACCATCACCTCCGACCCCAACAACGAGCACAACAAGTTCCTGTGCGAGAAGCGCCCCACCAAGTTCAGCTTCCAGATGCACCTGAACTTCCAGCGCAAGGATGAGAACGGCAATCTGGACGAGAACTGGAACAAGGCTGTTTCCAACCGCGCGTTCCGTCAGTGCTTCTACAAGGGCATCGACTTCACCAACTACTACGCCCGCACCAACAAGATCAACCCCCTGAAGTGCGAGAACGACTACTACACCATGCCCGGTGTCTGCTACAACACCAAGGGTGAGGAGTACACCACTCTGGTCGCCAAGGAGATGGGCTTCGACGGTCAGGCTTACGACGGCAAGACCATGATCCGCCTCCGCGACAACGGCGGCGACATCGCTGACCTGAAGAAGCAGGCCATGGAAGAGCTGAGCGCTATCGGCGTCACCTTCCCCGTCCACTGCCACCACTACATCAAGAGCGGCGATACCACTGCTCTGGATACCGCCACCGTTCTGAAGCAGTGCTTCTCCGACAGTCTGGGCGATGACTTCGTCGTGCTGGACATCGGCACCTATGTCTCTTCTCTTTATAAGGAAGTCCGTAACGTCCAGCTGCACTCCATCCTGCAGAACGGCTGGGGCGCTGACTTCGGTGACCCCGTCAACTTCCTGGGTCAGGAAGTGCTGAGCGACGACAACGCTTACTACGCTCAGACCACCTCCTGGATCGCAGCCGTTGAGAAGGATCCTCAGGATTACCAGAAGGACCTGCTGGCTGATTATCAGGAGTTCACCGATCTGGTCACCGCGGCAAAGGCCATCGTCACCGATACCGATGCACGCTATGCCGCATTCGCAAAGGCTGAGGCTTCCATGCTGAACAACGCACTGTGCATCCCCTGCCTGTACGAGGTGCTCTGGTGCCTGACCCACGTCAACGAGTACACCAAGATCAACGCCATGTACGGTCCCTGCAACTACAAGGCAGTCAACTGGGAGACCCGTCAGGGCGACGGCTACACCACCGAGGAGTACGAGGCTTTCTCCGCTGCTTTCAATGCAGCAACCAAAGCCTGATGATTATTTTATAAAGGTTTGGTTATCATGTTAAAATACACCGTCAAGCGGCTGGCTCAGTCGCTCGTCACGATCTTATTGATCGCAACCATCGTCTTTTTGCTGATGCGCTGCCTGCCTACGGACTACTACTTCACGGAAGAACAGCTCATGAAGTTTACCGAAGAGCAGAAATACGCCGCGCTGGAAGCCGCCGGTCTGACCGACCCCATCGGCACCCAGCTGCTGCACTTCTACAACGACCTGCTCCATCTGGACTTCGGCACTTCCCGCCGCATCCAGAATGGCGCTTCCGTCGTGAAGGTGATCGGCAAGAAATTCGGCGTCTCCATGCGCCTCGGCCTGATCTCCGCCGGCATCTCTCTGCTGGTGGGCATCATGCTGGGCATCCTGCAGACCGCCTTCAAGGACAAGGTCTTTGACTGGATCGGCACGGCCTACACCGTTTTCGTCAACGCTGTGCCTTCTCTGGTCTCCTATTCGCTGGTGCTGGTCTTCGGCTCCAAATACCTGGGTTTCCCCACGCTGTACTCCACCCGTAATGTCGGCCCGTCCAGCGTGCTGCCCATCGTCTGCTTGTCGCTGGCGTCTATCGCAGGCTACGCTCTGTGGACCCGCCGCTACATGGTGGACGAGCTGACCCGCGATTATATCAAGCTGGCCCGCGTGAAGGGCCTGAGCTCCAGCGAGATCATGTTCAAGCACGTGCTGCGCAACGCCATGGTCCCCATGGTGCAGTATATCCCCCAGTCCATCCTGCTGACGGTCGGCGGCTCTCTGCTGATGGAGCGGTTCTTCTCCGTTCCCGGCATGGGTCCCCTGCTGACCGACGCCATCCAGCGCTATGACCTGAACGTCGTCCAGACTCTGGTCATCCTCTACGCTGCACTGGGCATCGTGGGTGTTTTCCTGGGCGACGTGCTGATGATGCTGGTTGACCCGCGCATTACTCTGACCGGAAAGGAGGCCGCACGCTGATGGCTAAAGCATCTGATTTTGAGGGCAAGAAGCAGGACGAACTGTTCTACTTCGTCGATTACTCTCCGGAGGAAGCCGAGCGTGTCGGCTACTCCAACTACAGCTACTGGGGTTCTGTCATCCAGAACTTCCTCAAGCACAAGGCTGCTGTCGTCTGCCTGTTCCTGTTCCTGTTCCTCGTCATCTTCTCCTTCATCGCACTGGCCATCGGCAAGTACGATTATCAGACGCTGGTGACGGATTCCTCTCTGGCCTTCCGGAAGCCCAACAGCGAATACTGGTTCGGCACCGACAACCTTGGCCGCGACTACTGGTGTCAGGTGTGGTACGCCACTCAGGTGTCCATCCGTCTGGCTCTCATCGTTGCCGTGGGCGAGAGCATCCTCGGCGTCATCATCGGCCTGATCTGGGGCTATGTCCGTAAGCTGGACCGCTTCTTTACCGAGCTGTACAACCTCATCGACAACGTGCCTTACATCATCTACATGACCCTGATCGCACTGGTCGTCGGCCAGAGCTTCACCATCATGGCCGTCTCGATGATCGCCATCGGCTGGCTGGTCATGGCCCGCCGCGTCCGCAACATGGTGTTCATGTTCCGTGACCGCGAGTACAACCTCGCGTCCCGCTGCCTTGGCACCCCGCTGTGGCGCGTTCTGACCAAGAACATCCTGCCCTATCTGGTCTCCGTCATCATCCTGCGCATGGCGCTGAGCATCCCCGCCACCATCAACCTCGAGTCCACCCTGTCCTATCTGGGCATCGGTCTGGGCATCGAGACTCCGTCTCTGGGCCTCATCCTGAGCAAGGTGCGCGGCTTCTTCCTCGATTATCCTTACCTGCTGGTCTTCCCCGCATCCATCGTGTCCATCATCTCCATTTCCTTCTATATCATGGGCAACGCTTTCTCGGATGCTGCTGACCCGCGCAACCACGTTTAACAGATGGGAGAGAAAATCACAAAAATGGATAGACAACCGATCATCTCTGCCAAAGACGTGGAGATCACCTTTAGCCTGCGCGGCAAGAAGCTGAACGCGATCCGCAAGTGCTCGCTGGACCTTTATGACGGCGAGACGCTGGCCATCGTGGGCGAGTCCGGCTCGGGCAAGTCCGTATTCACCAAGACCTTCGTGGGTATGCTGGATGTCAACGGTAAGATCACCGGCGGCTCCATCATGTACGAAGGCCGCGACATGACCAAGTTCACCGAGAAGGACTGGCTGGGCGTGCGCGGCAAGAAGATTGCCATGGTCATGCAGGACCCGATGACCAGCCTGAACCCGCTGAAGAAAATCGGCAAGCAGATCCAGGAGAGCATCGAGCACCATCAGGGTCTGAAGGGCGCGGAGGCTAAGAAGGCCGCCATCGAGATGCTGGCCAAGGTCGGCATCCCCGACCCGGAGCGCCGCTACGAGCAGTATCCGCACGAGTTCTCCGGCGGTATGCGTCAGCGTGTCGTCATCGCCATCGCTGCCGCCTGCCGTCCGCAGATCCTCATCTGCGACGAGCCCACCACCGCTCTGGACGTGACCATTCAGGCACAGATCCTGCAGCTCATCCGTGACCTGCAGAAGGAGCTGGGCATGTCCGTTATCTACATCACCCATGACCTGGGCGTTGTGGCAAACGTGGCAGACCG
>ENA-OWOU01000282-OWOU01000282.1-gut-metagenome-genome-assembly--contig:-NODE-282-length-34738-cov-4.744381_pt1 | contig 34738 bp, 23 predicted proteins | sample MGYA00248248_ERZ651801 | MGnify/ENA primary metagenome ERZ651801 (study PRJEB26908, sample SAMEA4031710) | gut metagenome | biome: gut; feature: normal infant; material: stool | place: China | collected 2015... | reverse complement strand
TCTAATGTGCGGAGTGTAACGGTCAGCATCTTTTGTGAAATGTCCGGTATTGTCTTCTGTAGCTCATTAAACCGCATTACGGGGGCCTGTGTCAAGGTGAAAAGTGTCAGTATAGACCATTTATCACTGATGCGGGCCAGTATCATCCGGATAGGGCAATCGGCATAAGAGCTATTTTGTATATCTGTTCTATTCATATTGCTTTGATTTATAAAACACTATACAAAAGTAACTAATATGCCGATTGTATGCAAATGTTCTTTAGATTTCTTAGTGCAGCCCACCCAACCATTCCACCATCTTCGGGTCACGGTGAGAGAAGAAACAACTTGTCTTAGTGTCCAATGCAGCTATTTTCTCCATATCTTCTTTAGCCAGTTCAAAGTCGAATACATTGAAATTTTCAACGATGCGTTCTTTGCGGATGGACTTTGGAATAACCACTACATTTCTCTGTATCAGCCAGCGCAACACCATTTGGGCGATAGATTTGTGATACTTGTCCGCAATTGCCGCCAGCATTTCATTCCGGAATAAATCGTTCTTTCCTTCGGCAAACGGCGCCCACGATTCAATCTGAACTCCTTTCTCTTTCATGAATACTTCAGCTTCAATCTGCTGATTGAAAGGATTGGTTTCCACTTGATTGACGGCAGGAACGATTTCGTTGAACTGAATCAAGTCAGCCAAGCGATCCGGCATGAAGTTGCTGACGCCGATGGCACGAATGCGACCTTCTTTATACAATTCCTCCATCGCACGCCATGAACCGTAATAGTCATTGAACGGCTGATGGATGAGGTATAAATCCAGATAATCGAGTTGCAGGCGCTTCATGGATGCCTCAAAGGCTTTCTTGGCCTTATCATAACCGGCATCCGAAATCCAGAGTTTGGTAGTGATGAACAAATCTTCACGGGGAACTCCGCTATGTTTGATTGCTTTTCCCACAGCCTCTTCATTATAATAAGCGGCGGCTGTATCTATGGAGCGGTAACCGGCTTCGATGGCATCATATACACATTGTTCGCAGAGGGCTTGGTCTTCAATCTGATAGACGCCAAAACCCAGAATAGGCATTTCTATGCCATTATTTAATTTTACAGTTTGCATACTATATCTTTTTATTGGTTTGTTATAAAAACAATTGATAGCGTTGTTAATCCTCGGACATTGCAGATTATTGTATTAATTTAAGTCCTTTCAACCAGCTTTCCACTTGCGGACGGGCGGATGAGGCTTGTCCGCCACCGATAAGGAAACCTTGCTTGCTGTCTGCCTTGCCGATGTGCTTCACGAAATCCTTGAAACAGTTTTGTTCGCCGCCTCCACCATGCGTGCAGAAGGGGATTACCACTTTGCCATTGAAGTCATAGGATGCCATGTTCTCAACCTTGGTTTTGAGGGTTGGTCTTGCATTGTCCTCTTTTTCTTTCTTGGCTACTTCCGTGCAGGCATGGTATTCCTCCGGATACGGTTTGGCTACCTGAATTTCGAACATATCTCCTCCGGTGAGGCTTTTGATGTGGTCGGCTACTGCGCGTGTGTTTCCCGAACGGGAGAAATAGGCTACCAATACTTTTTTGTCCGTAGAGGAGTCCTGTGCTTGTACATTCATACTTAATGTTGTCATTGCAATTACGATTAGTGAAATAATTCTTGTTCTCATACTATGCTAATTTTAAAGTTTGATTCTATCAAGAGATAGAGGATTATTCTTTATGTTTTTGATGTTGCAAAGGTAAGCTGTGAGATAGCGTTTGTAAATAGACAGATTACTGCTTTGCAAACCATAATTACGGTTTCAGAATCTTTCTTGAATACTTGAAAATGAGGCGTATATACAGATTACAGTTTCTCATACCAATATTACAGATTTAATGATACGGATGTTTGAAAGCTAAGAGAAAACCTCTATTTTTGTCATCGGATAAAATAAAGAAGAATATGGGAGCAATCGTAAAGTTGAATACAATTCATGAGTATAATATGGCGGTAGGAGTGGAGACATTGCATCCGCTCGTTAGTGTGGTCGACTTTTCAACACTGAAGTCATTAAAGCACGGGCGCAAGAATTTCGGCTTTTATTGTATCTTCCTGAAACAGCTTAAATGTGGGGAGTTGTCTTATGGGCGTAGCACCTACGATTATCAGGAAGGTACGCTGGTTTTTGTCGCTCCGGGACAGGTGGCAGGTGTGGATGATGACAAAGAAACATTGAATCCTCAAGGGTGGGCGTTACTATTCCATCCTGATTTATTGCGGGGCACATCATTGGGACGCAAGATGAAAGACTACAGTTTTTTCTCTTATGAAGCGAATGAAGCTTTGCACATGTCCGAGCGTGAGCGTCAGATTATCCTTAACTGTTATCTGGAGATACAGGAGGAACTGGAACGAGCCATAGATAAGCATAGTAAAAGTATTATCGCTTCTACCATTGAACTTTTGTTGAACCATTGCCAGCGTTTCTATGACCGCCAATTCATTACCCGTGAAAGTCTGAATAAAGATATCCTGGTTCGTTTTGAGAATCTGCTCAGTGACTACTTTGAATCAGACCAGCCGCAAACAGTCGGTTTGCCGTCTGTGCAATATGTCGCGGACAAACTGCATCTTTCTGCCAATTACTTTGGTGATTTGATTAAGAAAGAAACCGGAAAGTCTGCTCAGGAGTCCATTCAACTCTTTGTGATAGAAAAAGCAAAGGAACGGCTCTATGATGAGAATAAAACCGTCAGCGAAGTTGCCTATGAACTGGGCTTCAAGTATCCGCATCATTTAAGCCGTTTGTTTAAGAAGGTGGTGGGGGTAAGCCCGAATGAGTATCGGGCATAACTCCTTTTAACTCATCTTCAGTAAATGCCATTGCTCCGTTGATTTTTTATATAACCAAGTTCTGTCTTTACCAAAAAAATCTTTCGCAATATACGATAAAGAAAAAACTTCTTGTATATCTTCCAGTCCTTTTTATATTCCTATGAACTTTGGGAGATTTAGTTGCCTTTCTTTCTGCCATAATTTCCCAGAGATATCTTAATACTATAAATCATTCCCCTTAAGGAAACCGTCGTTTTCGTGAGGGGCGCATAGCGGGTTATGCAATGAGTAAAAACAGGTAAACGGATAGAAAAAAGCTAAAAAACAGCTAAATAAGGAACTTTTTGAGGAAAATTTGCAGGCGCTAAGTTCTTTTTATTATAATACTGGAAGTAAGTTTGTTATAAGAACAATATTAATTCATAAGTTAAATAGCAATAAGATGACTTCTATAAAAATAAAATTCAGACAATCGAAAGTATCCCAAAAGAGAGGAACCTGCTTTATTCAAGTGATCCATAAGCGGAAAATGAAAACGATTGCAACAGGAATGAAGCTGGAGAAAAATGAATGGAATACTTTCAAGGAGCAGGTGGTTATTCCGAAAAACAATCCGAATCGGAAAAAGGAACTATTGCTTATCCAGCAATATCTGGATAATGTTGTCTTGGCACTTAAGGATATCATTATCCGGCTGATGACCTCTCAATCGTATGTAACGACCGACATGATTGTGCAGAACTACCGTGATTTGGATTACACCAAAAGTTTTTTCACCATTATGGAAGGGCGTATAGAAAATTTGGAGGAAAACGGGCAGAAAAGAACCGCGACCAATTATGGAGGCGCGCTGCGCATATTCAGGAAGTTCAGGGAAGACCGGGATCTGTCTCCTGATGAGATAACCGGAAGACTGATGAAAGAATTTGAACTTTACCTGAAAAGAAAAGGCAATTCGCTCAACACCATCTCTTATTATATGCGTATCTTGCAGGCAGCCTACAACTATGCGGTAGAGAAATGCTGGGTAAAGAGGAATACTTTCCCTTTCAAGAACGTGTTTACTGGTGAGGAAAAAACCGCGAAAAGAGCCGTCGAGCTGAAAATAGTACTTGAATTGGAACAACTGGATTTGGAATGCCACCCCATACTCGACCTTGCAAGGGATGTTTTCATGTTCAGTCTCTACACCCGTGGCATGGCCTTCATAGATATAGCCTATTTGAAAAAGGAAAATCTGAAAGGGGACACACTGGAATACAAACGTCACAAAACTGGACAACTGATACAAATGAAGTTACCCGAATGTGCTGTAGTTCTTATAAAAAAGTACATGGTAATAATGGGAGATGCGGACTACCTGTTTCCCTTACTCTATCATCCCGGAAGAAAAAAATATAGCTCTTATGACAGTGCATTAAGGCTGCATAACCGCAGGCTGAAAGAAATATCCCAAATTATGAAATTGCCCGACCCCTTGACCTCATATACTGCGCGCCACACTTGGGCAACCTTGGCCAAATATCTGGGAATTGCCACCTTTATTATCAGCGATGCCATGGGGCATACTTCGGAAGACACGACAAAAATTTATCTGGATAAAATCAACAACACCCTGTTGGATGAAGCCAATAATGCCGTTGCAGCCATTATTAAAAAGACGAATTAATGTTAAAAACAGGCTGTCTATACTCTAAGAGAACGAGGCTTTTATTAATTTTGTTTCAAATATCTATAATATCACCTCTTACCAAGAGGTAGAAATATACTGTTATTTCCTTTTATTAGCGAGGGCAAAGTTAGGCAATAGTGGTGGAAGGGGCATTCCGAAAAAAGCTCAACGTTTTCGGTTTTTAGCCCAAAATGTTTCTATCGGGTATTTACATCCCGGTTTCACGCAACTCCTGAGGAGATTTCCCGAAATGTTTCTTACAGAATTCCGTAAAGTAGCTGGAGGATTGGAAGCCATATTCCTGGCCTATCTCCGGAAAAGGTTTGTCGGTCAGAAGTATATCCTTATATAGCCATTCTGTTTTTCTTTCAGTGATCCATTTATGTGCGGATTGGCCGAAAGCCTCCTGAAAGTGTCGCTTGAAAGTATTCAGGCTCATATTGGCTTCCATGGCAAATTCTTGCAGGTTAGGAATGCGCAGATAATTGCTCAATACGAAATCCTTGAAATCTATGTCCTTTCCAATCAGCGGATAGAAGAACATGGCAAGTTCCTCTTTCGTGTAATAAGCACGAAAGAAGATGAATAGCTCACGTTCCATCAACTCATGGAAATGCAGGCATCCCAGTTTGTCATTCAGGCAATGCCTTAAAATGGTCAGGAACTCGGCGATTCTTTCCCGAATCGGTAATATGGTAAAGTCGTAAATAAATCCCTTTGGAACGGAGTCTATTAATTTTTGGAATGAGAACCGGTTACAGAAATCTATATCCTGTATGAACGCGCAACTGATAATGGTACACTTTTTCTTTACCTTAATGAAACAGCAACTGTTTCGTGGAACCAATACTATTTCCCCTTCTTTGTGAAGTCTGTCTTTATAACTTCCACAGGTGACCAATGCTTCCCCAAAAAGTAAAAATATCAATACCGACCTATCCACATTTATGGCTTGAGGAATGCTGCCTTCCTCAAAATGGAGCATACTGAAATTGGCTGATGTCGGCAGTTTGTAGTTGTAGCATGTTGTATGTTCTTCTTTGTAAAACAGGCTCATAGACTATATGTTTTAAATTTGTTTTAAATACAACCTTCTTTCTATCTCACTATCACATTTGTAATACATTACATACTAAATAATTAATCCGATAAAACTCCCAATACTATATATTATTGTTTTAAAAATTGCTTTAAACGCTATTCTTTTGTATGTTTATACTATTGTTAATCAATGATATATGTGTGCTAGTTTGTTTGTTTTCACCTCTTGGTAAGAGGTGGAAATATATCTTCTACACCTTATTATTATAAAGGACAAACAAATGAAGAAACTATTCTTATTTATCCTATTCATATCCGGATGGCTCTGTAAAGCCTCCGCGCAGAACGTAGCGGTGAAGACCAACGGACTTTACTGGCTCACCACCACCCCGAATGCCGGAGTGGAATTTGCCCTAAGCAACAAGGTGACGCTGGATGTATCCGGGGCATACAATCCCTGGACATTCAAGAATGACAAGAAAATGCGTTTCTGGCTGGTTCAGCCGGAAGTGAAATACTGGTTTTGCGAGAAGTTCGAAGGGCACTTCGTGGGGATGCACCTGCACGGGGCGCAATACTTCGGAGGGTTCAAGGACAAACGGTATGACGGCTATCTGGCGGGCGGAGGTTTCACCTATGGCTATAATTGGATTTTGTCGGCACACTGGAATTTAGAAGCGGCTCTCGGCATTGGTTATGCCCGCCTGTGGTACAAGGAAAGCGACCGCATCCCCTGCCTGAAGTGCTACGAGGATAAGCACAAGAATTATTTCGGACCGACAAAAGCCGCCTTGTCACTTATTTATGTATTCTAAAATCCGATTGATCGTATGAAAACCAAGATACAATATGTTACACTTCTCACAGCCGCAATCGGTTTGCTGACAGGATGCGCTGCTTCAAAGAAACAGGCTGAAAAGGCTGTCACGGCGACTTCCCACCCGTATGTGCTGACACCGGACACCGCCAACCGTATCAAAATGGATATGGTGTTCCATGTGCCGGAACATTACCTTGCAAGGCGCAACCGCCTTGTCATCACCCCGCAACTGATGAATGGTACGGAACTGAAAGAAGAATATATGCCTATAGTGCTTGATGCGCCTATATATAATAAGAAGATAAACCGGAAACAGGTATTGGACAATTATATTGACCCATACGGGAAACAGGCCATGAAAGCGGATAAGGCGGGACGTTCATTCAGTCTGCCTTATACACAAACCGTTCAACTGCCCGATGGCACGGAAAGCGGGCGAATCGTAGCGGTTATCTCGACCGACGGATGCGGTGAATGCAGCGGCATTGACACGATAGACATTGCCGCCATCAGCAATCCGATCACGCTGATGGGCGACGTGAAAGAATCCCTGCAATTGACGTGGATAGAACCGGAGTTTGTCATACGCCCGAAAGTGTATGAAGGACGTGGAGAAGCGAATTTGCAATTCGTCATCAACCGGTCGGATATCAACTTGGCTATGGGAGACAATCGGAAAGAGATGGAAGGAATGCTGAATGCCCTGCAACCGATATTGAATGACACGCTCGCCATATTGAACAGTGTCACCATCACCGGGCTTGCTTCCGCCGACGGCTCACTGGCATTCAATACGACATTGTCACGCAACCGTGCGCAATCTGCCAAAGACTGGTTGGCCGGCCGGCTTCATCTGAACGCTTCTGCCCAACGCGCCTTCAAGGTCAGCTCACGTCCGGAAGGATGGGAACCTGTGCTGGCAGCTATGACAATGGCCGGAGACAAGGACTCCACCGCAGTAAAAGAAATCCTGAAGAAATATGCCGGTGAGAATGACGATGTGCAGGAACGTTACATCCGTCGCCTCGCTTGCTGGAACAACATCAAAACTAACTATTTGCAGAAAGACCGTAAGGTGGAGTATGTATATACCTATACCATGAAAAGTTTTACGACCGATGCCGAGTTACTGGAGATGTACGACTCACGCCCCGACGCATTCAACGAGGAGGAGCTGCTGAGAGTGTCTACTTTGAAACAAGGAAATGAAGAAAAGAAAGAAGTATACAGAACTATCCTCAAATATTTCCCACAGTCGCAGACAGGAGCCAACAATCTGGCCGTGCTCTTGCTTCATGAAGGAGATTCGCAAGGAGCGATAGCTGTACTGGCAAAACTTGCCAAACACTCGCCGGAGGTGCTGAACCTGACGGCTGCCGCTTATGCATATCAGCATGATTACGAGAGAGCGATAGAGTTGCTGCAAAGCGTAGACCTATCATCGGCCAAATATAATCTGGGGCTCATCAAGGCGCAGCAACGCAAGCTCGCTGAAGCCTACGCCTTACTGAAGCCTTTTGCCGATCTGAACAGTGCCATCGTGGCTTTGAGCGTCAATGAGAACCGGGAAGCCGAAAAGATATTGCTTCCTCTGAAAGATGAACGCCCGGTGGCGGAATATGTCCGTGCACTGACCGGAGCCCGGTTAGAGAAAGACCGTATGTTCTACGGCCACATCGAGGCGGCTTGCCAAGACGCCAATCTGAAAAAACGTGCCGCCGGAGAAGTGGACTTCATACGTTACCGAAACGATAAAAAGTTCGAGAGTCTCATAAAGTAAGGCACGGTAAAAATAAAAAGAAGAAGATGAAAAATGTAGGTTACATACTGCTGTTATCAATCCTGCTGTTCTGTTCGTGCGTGCGTGACGAGATAGAGCCATGTCCGCCGCTGACGGTAAACATAGCGGTGAAGGACAAGAACTATTTCGATGTGGACAAGGTGGAGCTGGAGGAAAAAAAGAGTGAAGACCTTGCCTTCAAAGAATATGTGCCGACACTCTATTACCGGCTTTGTGACGCAGTTACGGGGGAAGTGGTAGAAGAACAGGGAGTATTCCACGTGACAGGAGACGAGAAGACTTTCCCCGTCACATTCTGCGAATGCATTCCTCACGGAAAATATGTGCTGACGGTGTGGGGAGGGTTAAGAGATAATACTCCGTTGGGGGACGACCCGCTCACAGCTATTCTTCATGAAGAGAATACAGAAGGCGGAGACTACTACATGACCAATGACACGCTGGTGTATGACGCATGGAATTACGATTACACAGTAGAAATGGAACGTACCAAAGGCAAGCTTATCATTCAGGTGGAGAACCTGTCGGAGGAGGTGAACTATTCGGATAAAACAGTGAACGGCCTGCATGAACAATTGAATTATGTATTCCAATATTCCGATGAGACCTTCGTCCGTACAGAAGCGGAATGGGAGAAAAGTTCTGAAGTGATAACAAAAACGATTCTCTCCCCTTCGATAAAAAAGGACGGGTCGCTGGTGAGCATGAATTTTTATGATATGCCGGACAGGATTACGCCGGTTCTGACACCCGAAGCGGTAAACATCACCATGGAGAGAAACAGGCTGACGGTGCTGAGATATGTGTATGACAGCAACGATTTCACCATTTATATGCTGGTGAACGATAATTGGGAAGAGATAAACGGACTGATAGTAGGAGAATAAAGACGAGATAAACTAACATAATTGTTTCATTAAAATTCATAAGAATGAAAAAGTATTTAAGTATGGCAGCGGCAGGTTTATTCCTGTTATCTGCCTGTAGTAATGATGAAGAATTTATTAATGGTAATGGTTCCGAAGCCGATCTGACCGGACAGGAACTGGTGTTTAAAGTAGCAAGTACAGGCGATGGACTGACCACGCGTGCCAGCCGTCCTTTGTATAGCTCGGAAGCGGGACAGACGATTGACAAGGTGAAAATAGTGATCTTCTCTTTGGGTGAGAATGGCGCTGTTGGGAAGTGTGTATATGTCAAAGAATATACAGAATGGAGTACAAACGATGGAACAAACTATGGTGGAATAAATACGAGTGGTGAAAATGATCATGGTAAGTATGCTTCTCTTAATTTAAAGAAAGAAATTTCAAATGAAACCACGTCAGGATTGGAGCCGGGAGACTATATGGTATATGCAGTGGGTTATAATGGTAGTAGCGATCAGGGTGACATTACACCCTATGGATTCACTCCGTCAATGGACGATTTGAAAGTGGGCTATCCTGAAACTGGAACTTTTAGCTTTGTAACAGCAAACACAAAAACTAAAGCAGAAGAAATATTCGCAGGCTCCATTGCTAAGATCACAGTAAATAAGGATAGAAATTTCGACATCAAAACAGGCGGCATGAACTCTAACATCCTTTACTTGCACCGCCAGGTAGCCGGTACATTCGGTTATTTCATGAATATCCCTGCTGTAGGTCCTGACGGAACAGCTGCTACGCATTTACATCTGGTAGCCTCCTGCAAAAATACGGATTTGCAGATGACGAAATTCAATAGTGGTTTCAGAACGACTGATGATGCAAAAGTTCAATATATGGTAAACGGAACTACTCCCGCTGACGCGGATGCTAAGTTTGCGGCTAGTACCAGTGGCAATGATGCCTTCACTGTATATAGTATTAGATTGAGTGATTGGTTTACCGGTACACCCTCTATGGATGTAAATGGTGATGGTGTCTTGAATGGAACAGATGCGGAAAATGATGGATGGAAGATTCCGGATACAATGAAAAAACACTTCAATGCCATCCCGGGTACTGTATTCGGCGGTGAATTCGTCATTCCGTTCTTGAAAAAGGATGCGGCTCGTACTTTCGAGCTTCAACTGATTAACGATAATGAAGGCAACGTAACTATCCTCAGAAGCTGGACGGTTGCTTTAGGTAAAGCACAAAAAGGTGTAGCAAATACAGTAAATGATAACAAGATCGAGTCTGAAGCAGTTGGTACTTTAGAGTATAGTATTGTCCGCAACCACCTGTACACTATCGGTAGAAAAGACTTTGCAAAGCCTGAAAACCCTACAGAGCCTGAAGAGCCTGAAGAGCCTGAAGACCTTAGCAAAGGCCAGATACTTACCATCCGTGTAAACGATAACTGGGAAGTTCTTAACAAATTGGTTGTAGAACCGGAAGTATAAGTATATATGGCATTTCACAATTGCCATTCATACATGAAATAATGTATTCTCAGAGAGGTGGGGTATGCAAGGAGAGCGATTGTCATTTTTCGCTAACCCCACCTTTTCTATTTAATCTTAAAAAAAACAATTTTCAGAAGCAGGTTTCAGTTGCCCGACAACGACCTTGTTTTTTTCCCAATTAGGAAAAAATAGTTTCCCGGTTAGGGAGATATTTTTCTGGCTTAGGAAAAACTTTTCTTCCGGCTTCTGAAAGTTAACTTCAGGTAAACTAAAAAAGAATGAAAGATATACGTTATGCCATAGCAGGATTTTTCCTCCTGTTGCTGTCAGCTTGCACCACCCATCAATCCCCTTATCCCGATGGTGACGGCGAACAGGGAGCGGGACAAGTGCTTATTGCCTTCTCGGCAGAGCCCACCGTCACTACGCGCACCACGCTGACAGGTTCGGACAACCTGCAACATGTCACTTACGTACACCTGTATATCTTCAAAGGAGATAACCCCGACGCACGCTGCATAGCCAGCGAAAACGTGGAATGGATGCGCCCCACAGGAGCCACCGCTTCACAAATCCATTGGGTAAGAACCCGTATCAATTACGAGGAAGGAACCGTCTATACTTTTCTAGCCGTCGGTCTGGATTGCCAACGGAAGGGTTCTGAAATTGAATTTACCACCGGCTCTGCCGGAACCTATAACTTGCCCGCTGCCATTCAGTCCGGAGACGGATTATCAACGGGTACCAAACTTTCCGAAGCCTATGCCCGGCTGGCTGACGGCAAAGGACAAACAGACATCGCCACATCCGAGCTTTTTGCCGGATACGTACAATCAAAAGTAAAAAATGATGCCGGAAATTGGTTCACCATCGACCTGCATCGCCGCGTGGCAGGCGTATTAGGATATTTTGTAAATATACCTACCGGCGTGGCAAACATTAAATTGATAGCAAACACCCCCCAATATACCGCCGTCCCGCTGCTACGGCCTAAGGACGACACTGCCGATTACGGTGACGAGAACACCGATAGGTTTCCGGAAACCGCCGGATCAGAAATCGTACTGGACATACCCGTAACGGAAGAGGAACTGCTGAAAGAAGTCCTCACGGCAGACGATGGCTCCACCTACACCAAGTATCCGGGCACGGTGCTGAAGGCTGTGTATATGCTGCCCATGCGTAGTCTTGCGGGCAAATCCACTTTCCGGCTGGTGACTTATGATAAGGACGGTGCGGTGCTGAAAGCCTATAAGGTGAAGTTGGAAGATAAAGTGACTGCCGATTTCCCCATTCAAGCCAACCGCTTCTATAGCTTGGGCATCAAGAACAAGGACACCGATGAGCCCATCGACTTGGGCGGAACGGATGGGAAACTCATTATCCGTGTAGACGGCAGTTGGCAGGCGGATGTAGATATACCTATGTAAACAAAGGAGAAAACCGATGAAGATAAAGATGATGAATGCCTATATGGCAAGCTTGTTGTTGCAGATGGCTGCGGCATTGATGGCCTGCACCCGCGATGCGGAAGAACCGGGGATGGATTTGCCCGACACGCCCGCTGAGTCTGCCCGTATTTATATCTCCGGTGGAGGTTCTGATGAACTGACTGCGAATACCAAGGGCTCTGTGGGGGCGGGAGACGATGATGAACCTGAAGACGCCCCCGATGTAGATGGGGTTTGCAGGGCGGATGCAGTGGATATCAGGGTATATGCTACGACCACTTCCGGAATGGGTGATTTTCCCGCTGATGACAAATATCAATTGGAGACGAAGATTACGAAGACTGCTATAAGCTTATTGGGTAAAGATCGGTGGACGGAAGCGTCCGCGACTTATACGCTGGGGAATATAAGCGCCCTTTATGATTATAAATATCTTAAAACTAAAGCACTTGCTTATTCGGATATAGATAAGGATAAGTTTACGGCGGTTATGGATGGAGCTATGCCCGCCTCTGCCTTGTCTGTCGTCAATGACGTAACTCCGGAACTCTACTATGGAATGATCCGTGCGGAATCAAACGCAGACTATGATGCACTTAACGAGTGCTTTTGGTGGAAAAATGAAGGATTGGGAGATGTTACTGTCGACGTCTCTTTCTACGGCCGCATCTACCGCATGGTCAGCCAAGTTAATCTGAAGATAACGGATATTCCTACCGGTTCAGTGGATAAAATAGCTCTTTACATGAAGAATTATCCCCGAAAGGTGGGCTTGCACGGCACTCACGGTAAATATTATCCGCTTACGGCGGTAACGGATATAGCCGATACTTCCGGTGAGACTCCTGTGCTTTTGGCTTCGGAAACAATCACCGGCCAAAGCACTGTCACCCTGTCTTCTTTCTTGCTTCCCAGCGAAGTGGGCGGGAAGTTGGTTTTGTATGTCACATACAAGGATGGCAAAGAGGCTAAGGGTTATCCCTTGCGTCCCGGCAAAAGTTATTTCTTGACGGGCAGTGACGCGGGAGTCTATAAGGTGGGCGAAGAGTTGAAAAATGGAGACGACTGCTACGTCTACGATAACCGAAAAGGCAAATTCTGCTTTTACTCATACGCCAACGTGCGGGTGAATCTGAGCGGAAAGTTTGAGAATGTGGCGGTAGAGACCGGCGAATCGAACATCGTTATCGAGGTGGAACCTAATTTTGAGAAGATTCATGACTTTGAGATAATCTAAATGCTATAAAGGGAAAAAGATGATGAAAACTTATAAATATATCTATACCGCCTGTGCGGGAATCCTCTGTTGCCTGTTGGTGTCGGCTTGCAGTGCGGCGGACAACGGTTTGATGGAACCGGCCGAAACGGATGGCACCGTAAAAGTCCCCATCAACATATCCATCGGAAGTGTATGGTTTGTCGACCAATCGGATACGAAAGCCGCTCCGCCCGAACATGACACTTCGTGGGAGGTGGACGGAAGTGAGGAAATAGAAGGAACCGATAAGGTGAAGATCTTTGTTTTCCGCCGTAAGGATATGGATGATATTGAGGAAGGAGAAAATCGGGCTCCTTTTATATATGATCCGTCCAACGAACAGATTGTAGATTGTGCCAAAAACTCTCCCGAAGCACACCGGCTGACGGCGCAGGGCACACTGAAAAAAGTATATGGATATGAATATCGGGTGGTGGCTGTAGCTTATAACTCTACCAAGGTTCTGCCCAATAGCGGAGGTAAGTTTACCGGCACCGGAGAAGATAAATTGTTCAAGCTGGATGCAACGGACATCACGACCTATGATGAGTTTATGCTGGATATAGAGACAGGTGGTGTGTGGAAGGACTTTTTGAATGGGGGAGCCTCTTATGATCAAGATACGGGTGGCCTGAGTAAGCAATTGGCTTACGGTCCCCAACTTTTTTATGGCTTCTGCCATCTTGCCACGGATAAGAATCCGATCATAAAGTATTCCGTAGCCGATGCGGATGATGGACAGGTGAATAATCTGCCTTTGACGGGAGTGCTGTATCGGGCGATGGCAAAGGTGGAGGTAAGGCTGAAATCATTGCGGCATGCAGTGAATGGATATACAGAGCGAGATATGCTGTGGGCAAGCTTATTGGCCGACAATGTTTACACGCAATCAAGAATGTCCGATTATGATGACTTTTTGAATCCGCAAGCTCCTGTTGGGAGTGGATATACGCTGATTGATTATAGAGACGGCTTTACAACGGGAGATTCTATTGTGCTGACAGCCTATTTGCTTCCTACCAAAACCCACCTGGCTTTGAGGTGTAAGTTTAATGCCACCGTTGAGTTCCGTATGCACAATGGACAAATCTGTGTGAAAGACGCTTCCTTTGCCGATAATGCCACCGGAGTTATCTCTCCCGATGCGCAAGAGAGTCTGTTTTATTTCCGTCGTAATCATAAATATGTGTTGCGCGGTAACACGGAGACTATATTGAAAGACCATGCATTTTAACTAAAAACAAAGCCTTATGAAACGTTTGTTGCTACATATCATCATTTTGTGCTGCACCCTCTGCCCGTGTTTGTCGTTGTCTGCCCAAGACCTGACCGATCCGGATGTGGCTGACAAGACCAAACCCATTTATCAGGAAGACAGCCCTACAGGCAAAAACTATTTGAAGAACCGCAAAGCACTGGTAGGCAGGCATTGCGTGGTGAACAAGCTGATAAACGTGGTAGGCGTGGGCAGTTGGATAGAAGACCTCAACAACCTGACGGACGAAGACCTGAACAACGTGGCAACCTTCCCGAAAATTGTATCTGTGGGTGTCACTGCCAATCCTATTGTGAGCGTGCGAGACATGAGTGCCTATTATCTGTCCGGCACGGAAGCCGGTTTCTGCATCGTGGCTTCATCGGGCAATAGTGTACTCTCGCTCGACGTAATCAAAGCCCTGTCCATCAGTCTCTATCGCGACGGAGAGTTTCAGGAAACCATCTCTGTGAAAGAGGGGCAATCGGCAAGCGGTGTCGGCCTTTCGCTGATAACGATACCCGGTTCGGACGATGCTTGCGTCAATCTGACTGTGAAATCCAACAAAACCTTTGATGAGATATGTCTGGTGGATGCCGGTGGAGTAAACCTGTCGGTGGGCGATGTGGTCAAAATAAAATATGCCTTTGTGGGCAGGGTGAACGAGACACCTCTCACGAATAACGGAATGACGGCCTTCGGAAAGGAAACGGGAAGAGAGGGCGCCTATCTGAAAACGGCGAAAGGATGGAATCCGGTGCTGTTGGGCATTCCTTTTCCCTTGCTGGATTCGGAGATTGAGAAACTGACGAATGACGATTTGGGAGACTATGCCGCATTGACGCCTATTCTCACCGTGGGATATCAGGGAGGCGTGAAGCTGGTGGCTTCTCCGTCAGGAGGAGATCAGGACCGGTCGGAACTGTTTAAGGCAGGCAGCGAGATGGGATTCAAGTATATGAACGGTAGTGCCCTGAACCTAAGTGTGGGTTCGTGGATACGTATCCTGCTGTTCGATAAAGACGGAAATACGGTGCAGGAAGAGACGGTGTCGGCCGGCGTGGTAAACCTGGGTATAGCAAGCGGCGGACAGGGTACTTCGTCCATTATTTCCAAAGTAGACTTCTCGGGTGCGGAGATTCGCTTCCATACCGTGCTGTCGGTGGACGTGGGAGCCATGGGCGTGTACTATGGTTTTGTGCGCGAGAAGCCGGATGTGGCGCATCACTGCGACATCAACCCCACCGTCGATACCAATATCTGCAAGGAGCAAAGCTCTTTCCAGTTGGAATCGAATCCGGAATTGTCCGTCACGTGGACTTTGAAGGAATGTCCCGAAGGTTCGAAAGTGGCGGTCACCCCCGGCGGATATGTAACCAATATGGACTTGGAAGGAAAATACATTTTCCGGGCCACTGCGGAAGATGGCTGTTGGGAAGAGGTGACGCTGACGCACGGAGGATTTGAAGGTGGGGGAAGCATTTGCGGGGAACCGTTGGTGAACATCGACAGTGCCGTGAAGGGGCCGTATGAGCTTTCTGACGAAATCTATGGTTCCAGCGGAAGTCTTATTTCTATTACAGAATTGACTAATCCGGAAAATATCTTGAATGCGAACTATGATGATTGTGCCGAATATGTATCCGGATTGAGCGTTGCGAACGACTTACGCATCATCGGCGTGAAGAAAACGGACGGATTGATATACGATGGCGGTGCGTCCGATGCCCGGAAGACCAAGGTGGGGTTTGTGGTGGAACTGACGAGTGAGGGATTGAACGTCAGTGCGCTGGAGTTTTTCCAAATTCGTCTTTATAACAAGGAGAAAGAGGTCTACCGCCGCGTGATAGACGAGACAGACGTGGTGTCGGTGGGGCTGGCAGGCTCCAACCGGAATCAGAAAGTGCGATTCAGTATCGAGGTGGAACCCAATGACAAAGACGGCAATCCTATCCGGTTTGATGAAATGATGTTGTGGAAGTCGGGTGTGCTTAATCTGACCGTATCTCTGCTGAAGATTTATTATCCGTTTATAGAAGATCCCACGGAGAATTGCAGTGATCCGTTGGGATGCGGGACAAACGTCTTGTCGGCCGACTCAACCGGCACTACCATCAACTCCAACGCGACGCAGATGATAGGAACGATAGCGGTGGCCGCCGTAGACGATAACCTGAGCTTCCTGGTAGACAATAGCCTGGATACGTATATGGCCATTGTCAGTTCCGTGGGAGTGGGCACCGGTTCGGTGATTGCCGTGAAGATGGGACGGACGCTGGACTATCGCCATCAACTGGGTCTGGTGGTGGACAACAAGACTTATGTGGCGGGAGTGCAGGTAGGAGGGTGGCTGACGCTGGCTACTTACTACAAAGGAGTACCCACCGGTGATGAGTTTACCGACTGGGGAGTGGTGGGAGTGAACGTCATTGGCTATGGCGACAAGAACTTCCTGCTGATGCAGCCCAAACAAATGTATGATGAAGTGCGTCTCACCATAGCGGGGACTGTATCGGCGCTGGATATACAGAAGTTCTATGGCTTCTTCTTGCGGGGCGACATAGACAATGACGGAACCCCCGACTGCCAGGACCCGGAATCGTGTTTCACTGATATCGAGAACATCAAGGTCAATGACATCTGTGCCGGCGAGGAACTCGTCATCAGCGGCACAGGCACGGGAGGAACCGACTATATCATCGCCTTGCCCGAACAGGATATCGTGGAAAAGTTTCAGACGAATCCGGACGGAACGTTCACGAAAAAGTATGTATTGAGCCATACCGGCAGATACACGATGTTCTTCCTGGATGCAGGAGGCAACCTGCTGAACACCTTCACTTACATCGTGCATCCTAATGTGACCACCTGGAAGACCAGCCCCGTGAATGCTGACTGGAACGAATGGGCCAACTGGACCAACGGGTCGCCCTATTGCTGCACCGATGTGGTGATACCGAGTGGCGCCAAGCTCTATCCCTCTTTGGACGGAACCGTCAGTGAGGATAATGCGGATGAATATTGCTGCAAGGACATCCACTTCGAACCCCATGCGGCGGTAGAGGTTGCCCCCAGACTGAACTATGCCAAAGCATGGGTGGAAATGGAACTGAAGCCGAACCGATACTATATGTTGTCGGCACCGCTGAAGAATATGTACACCGGTGATATGTTTGTGCCGGCAGCCATGAAGGGGGTGCAGACGGGTGACTACTTCACGCCTCTTACAGCCGACAACACCCCGCAAAATCGTTTCAATCCGCGCATCTATCAGCGCTTGTGGGCGCATGCCGCCAAAGGTCGGCTGATGGACGGAAGTGAAGTGCCCATTGCCATTGCCACAACGAAATGGTCTAAAAATTTCAATCATCTGGCTTACAACTACCCGTCGGGCTATGGCTTCTCTCTTTGGGTGGACAATGGCAACTTGCCTGACACGCAGAAATTCCGTTTCCGCTTCCCGAAAGAGCATGTGGAGTATAATTATTACAGCGACTATGATGAGGCGCAGTTGGAGGTGAAGGAAACCAACCTGGCAAGAGACTATGCAGGCCGCTTCACCTACGAGGAGGTGAAGGACGGAAATGTAACTATGGAATATAAAGAAAAGACTCGTACGGTTTATACAGGTATCTTCCCTTTAACGGTGCATTTGGAGGCCGAACAGCCCACCACTCATTTCTTGGCAGGCAATCCTTTCATGGGGCATATCAATGTGACGGAGTTCCTGAATGAAAATAAGGACAAGGGAATCGTAGCTATCAAAGTATATGACGGCAATACGCTCAATACGGGAGCTTTGGCTGATGGTGAATTGCTGAGCAGCAGTACCGACCTGGTGGAGATTGCTCCGATGCAGTCGTTCTTCGTGCAGGTTGAGGGCGAGAAGACGGGGTTGAGCGTCACGTATACGGAGAATATGTTGAGAAGCGTGGCTGTCAATTCGTTGCAGGCTGCATTGCCTGAAGATGCCCGGACTCAGGCTGCCTTGAAGATTGGTGTGGAGAGCGGCGCACAGTCTGCCGGCACCTTGCTGTTGGAGGGCGCTCCGGACGAATGGGAACGGATAGAGACGTTGGTGGACAATGAGGTGAAACCCACGTTAGCCGTCTTCACCCTTTCTGAGGACAGGGCTTGCGATGTACTTTATGCGCAAGACTGCGAACGGATTCCGTTGGGAATTTATCTGGCAAAGGCCGACACAGTGACTTTCCGTTTTGAGGCATCTTCATCGTTTTGGTCGGAAAACTATGTGTTGAGAGATAATGAAACAGGCGTCAGTTATCCTTTGGAAGAGGAGGTTTCTTGCTACCTTCAGGGTACCAATATCAATCGTTTTGAATTGATAGCTGCCAATGGAAATACCGATGCGCCTACGGAAGAAAACGTGTACGTATCAGTCTACGGTAACCGGGCTATTGTGAAAAGCTTTGAAAACAATTTGGCTGCCGTAAGCGTGTACGACTTGAGCGGGATGCAAAATTACTCCTGTTCTTTGTCCGGCGTGAATGAAGCGGAAGTGCCGTTGCGGAAAGGTGTACATATCATCCGGGTGACATTGACTGATTGTAGTACGAGGAGCTTTAAGGTGGTCAGCTATCCCTTATAAGGAGAAATGGTAAGTTAATTTCGTTTTTATCGCCTGTTTTTTCGTTTTGTTTCTTTTGCTGCTGCCGCGTCTCGATAATTTTGTTTTTCTTTGCAGAAAAGAAGAAAAAATATATGTCCTCATTTGATACCTACATAAGCCGTAAATTGCCGCTGGTCAGCCTGATTAGTGCAGTTTTCATCATATATCCCAATATAGCCTGCCTCCCCTGGGATATAAAATTCTGGGGAGTTTGTGCGGGCTTTTATTGGTATTTTGCCTACCGTTTCTTTTTTTTCTGGGGACTGATTAGTTTGTTGATACGCTATAATCTGCGTCGACTACCGGATGCACAGTTTAAGGAACGCTTTGCCCGCAACTTCGGCTATTCGTTGCTTGCCTACGCGGGGTTTGCATCCGTTTCCTACTGGATTGCTTCGTATGGTATCCGCACCGACTTTCTGGGTAGCACCCTGCTTTCCCAATTCTTCATCCTGTGTTCCCTCTGCACGCTTATCGGCCACATCTCCATGCTCTACTCCAAACAACGGGAGAAGGAACATGAGATTGAGCGCCTGCGCATAGAGAACCTGCAAAGCCGTTGCGATGCATTGGCCAACCAGATAAACCCGCATTTCTTTTTTAACTCACTGAACGGAGTGCAATCGCTCATCCGCAAGAAGGATGACGAGAAAACACTGATGTACGTGCATAAGCTGTCCGACATCTTCCGCTACATTCTTCAGAGTGACAAGAAGGGGCTCGTCACGCTGAGGGAGGAACTGGAATTCATCCAGTCTTTCCGCTACGTGATGGAGGTGCGCTTTGCCAATAAGCTGATGTTTTCCATCCGGGTGGACGAGGCTGTGCAGGATGAGCTGACATTGCCGGTGCTTTCATTGCTCCCACTGGTGGAGAACGTGACCGTTCATAATATGATAGACAGTGAGCATAAGATGGAAATATCCATCAGTCTGAACGAACAGAATGAGTTGGTGGTGTCCAATCCTATGTATCCCAAACTGTCTCCGCCCGATACCAACGGAACCGGATTGAAGAATCTGGAAAGCCGTTTCGCTTTGCTGATGAACAAGCAAATCCGGGTGGAGTGCGATGAAGAAACATTCCGGGTTTATCTCCCTTTAAAATAAAAATAGAATCAATATCAAAACAAAAGAGTAGCGATATGAGAGTGCTTATTGTAGAAGACGAGACTGCCGCTTATGAGAATCTGGTAGATATTCTCAAGGAAGTCTCCTATGATATTCAGATTTCCGGTAATACGGAAAGTGTGACCCAGACTATCCATTGGTTGCAATCCAATCCGACTCCGGATTTGATATTCATGGATATACATTTGTCGGACGGCTCGGCATTTACCATCTTCGATAAAATGGAACTGGAAACCCCCATTGTTTTTACGACGGCATACGACCGTTATGCGATAGAAGCCTTTAAGGTGAATAGCGTGGACTACCTGCTGAAACCGGTGAAGGTGGAGGATGTGAAGCATGCACTGGATAAGTATAGCAAGCTGACCCGTCAGGATATTCTGCAATACTTGTCTCAGTTGAACCTGTTGGCACCGGTGCCCAGATATAAAGATAAGCTATTGATTCCACGAAAAGATAAATTGCTGCCTGTCAGTCTAAGGGATGTTTCGTGTTTTTATACGGTGGATAAGAATACGTGCGTGTATCTGAAAGACGGGACTCTGTATCCGTATTCCAAGACGTTGGAACAGATAATGTCCTCTCTGAATCCCGCTGACTTTATCCGGGCGAATAAGCAATTCATCATAGCCAGAAACAGCGTGACGGATATAACCATCTGGTTCGATAGCCGCTTGCTGGTGACGCTCGATGTGGAGGTTCCCGAGCGTGTCTATATCAGCAAGAACAAAGCATCTGAGTTCAAGTCGTGGCTGGTGAGTAATAACGGTTAGGTTACAGGACGTTAATCAGTAATTTAGGTATGTACTACTGTAATTTGTCTACAGGTTCTGTAGGCAACAGTCCCTATATTTGCAACCGAAAACTATTATAGAATAAAAAGAGTGTTTTTAAAGATGAAAAAAGAGAGAACGATACTTGCATTATGTACTGGCTGCCTGATAAGTGCGGCAAGCCTGCAAGCACAAACCGGCAAGGACAGCACACAGGTGGCGAGAAGCTACGCTATCAATGAAGTGGTGGTGACGGGCACACGCAGCGAAACGGATGTACGCCATCTGCCCATGACCGTATCAGTGGTGGGACGTCCGCAACTCGAAGCGAGCCAACAGGCTTCCGTGCTTCCGGTGCTGAACTCCCAGGTGCCCGGTTTCTTCTCTACTTCACGCGGTGTGATGGGGTATGGTGTAGCTACAGGTGCATCAGGACAGATGTCGCTGCGTGGAATCGGAGGTCCGGCACAGGCGGGGTTACCCACTACCGGACTGTTGGTTTTGATTGACGGACATCCATAGAATAAAAAGAGTGTTTTTAAAGATGAAAAAAGAGAGAACGATACTTGCATTATGTACTGGCTGCCTGATAAGTGCGGCAAGCCTGCAAGCACAAACCGGCAAGGACAGCACACAGGTGGCGAGAAGCTACGCTATCAATGAAGTGGTGGTGACGGGCACACGCAGCGAAACGGATGTACGCCATCTGCCCATGACCGTATCAGTGGTGGGACGTCCGCAACTCGAAGCGAGCCAACAGGCTTCCGTGCTTCCGGTGCTGAACTCCCAGGTGCCCGGTTTCTTCTCTACTTCACGCGGTGTGATGGGGTATGGTGTAGCTACAGGTGCATCAGGACAGATGTCGCTGCGTGGAATCGGAGGTCCGGCACAGGCGGGGTTACCCACTACCGGACTGTTGGTTTTGATTGACGGACATCCTCAATATATGGGTTTGATGGGACATCCCATCGCCGATGCTTACCAAACGATGATGGCGGAGCGAGTAGAAGTGCTTCGTGGCCCGGCATCAGTGCTTTACGGTTCCAATGCTATGGGTGGCGTCATCAACATCGTCACCCGCAAGATGCAGGAAGACGGTGTGAATACAAGCATTAACATCGGTGCCGGCTCTTATGGAACCTTGCAGACCGAAGCTACCAACCGCATCCGGAAAGGACGTTTCAGCACTACGGTGACAGCTTCTTATAATCGCACAGACGGGCATCGGGCCGATATGGGCTTTGAACAATACGGCGGTTATGCCAAGTTGGGTTATGACTTCACGGACAACTGGAAGCTGTGGGGAGATGTGAATATCACCCGTTTCAATGCCACCAATCCGGGGTCGGTAAGTCGCCCTTATATCAACAACGACCAGCGCATCACTCGCGGTATGACCTCTTTTGCTCTGGAGAATCATTACGAAAAGACCTCGGGAGCATTGAGTTTCTTCTATAACTGGGGCGACCACTGGATAAACGACGGCTACCAGCCCGGCGGAAAACCGCTTGACTACCGCTTCAACTCCAACGACCAGATGCTCGGTGTATCATGGTATCAGAGCCTGCAACTTTTCAAAGGGAACCGGGTGACTGTAGGAGCCGATTATTTTCATTTCGGCGGTGAAGCATGGAATAAATTCTCTGATGGACATCGTGAAACCTCGGCGGACAAATCCCTGAATGAAGTAGCCGGATATGTAGACTTCCGGCAGGACATCGTCACCTGGCTCACACTGAATGCCGGTGCACGCGTAGACCATCATTCGCAGACAGGGACGGAGTTTATTCCACAAGCCGGTCTGGCTTTCCACCTCCCGAAAGATGCGGAAATCAAGGCAATGGCAAGTAAGGGATTTCGCAATCCAACCATTCGCGAAATGTATATGTTCCCTCCGCAAAACCCGGATTTGAAGCCCGAGAAACTATGGAATTATGAACTTTCCTTCTCGCAGCGCCTTATGGAAAACCGTTTGTCATACGGTGTAAATGTGTTCTATATCAATGGCGAAAACCTGATTCTGCGTCTTCCCAATCCGGCCGGCAGCGGCATGTTGAACCAGAACTCCGGTGAGATTGAGAACTGGGGAGCGGAAGCCAACATAGGATATCGGTTCAATCCGGTATGGGGTGTCACGGCAAATTATAGCTGGCTTCACATGAAGAATCCTGTGCTGGCATCTCCCGAACATAAACTTTACGGAGGCGTGAACTTCAGGAAAGGACGTTGGAGCGCATCTACGGGCATCCAATATGTGAAAGGACTCTATACCGACCTAGATGCGGAAACCAAGGAGAACTTTGTGCTGTGGGATATGCAGGGGAGCTTCAAAGCGACCCATTACCTGTCGTTCTATGTGCGTGGCGAGAACTTGCTGGCACAACGTTACGAAATAATAGCCGGCTATCCTATGCCGAAAGCTACTTTTATGGGTGGAGTAAACATTAACTTTTAATAAACATATAAATTATGAAAACAACAACTATCAGACTGTATTCTCTGGATTACGGCAATGTGAAAACGTATTTTGCCGCAGCCCTTTTCATTCTGGGTAATCTGGTTTTGCCACAACTTTGCCATCTTATTCCACAGGGTGGTCTTACTTTGTTACCGATTTATTTCTTTACGCTTATTGCTGCTTATAAATACGGTTGGAAAGTTGGATTGCTGACAGCCGTTTTCTCACCGGTTTTGAACCATCTGCTTTTCGGTATGCCTCCTGCAGGAGTATTGCCGGCCATCCTTTTTAAATCCGTTTTACTGGCAGTGGTTGCCGGATATGCAGCTAATCGTTTTAAACGTATCTCTATTCCTGTTTTAGCATTAGTAGTACTGGCTTATCAGTTTATCGGAACGCTGGGTGAGTGGGCAATGGTAGGCGACCTTGCACTTGCTTTCCAGGATTTCCGCATCGGCATACCAGGAATGGGATTACAGATTCTCGGCGGTTATCTGTTTATCAAGTATTTGGTTTATAAATGATATTCCATAAAATAAAAGTATGTTACGAAAAATCAGACTAACGTTTGCCATATTTTTTTTCGTGCTGATCACGCTTTTGTTTCTCGATTTTACGGGTACATTGCATGCTTGGTTCGGTTGGATGGCTAAAATTCAGTTTTTGCCCGCTTTGTTGGCTTTGAATGTCGGGGTTGTAATAATCCTTATTGCATTGACACTGCTCTTTGGGCGTGTGTATTGTTCCGTAATCTGTCCGTTGGGCGTATTTCAGGATGTAGTTTCATGGTTGGGTAAAAAGCGGAAAAAGAATCGCTATTCGTATTCACCTGCACTTAATTGGTTGCGTTACGGAGTGCTGGGAGTATTTATTTTGGCTCTGATAGGAGGAGTTGGTTCATTGGTTGCCTTACTGGCACCTTATAGTTCGTACGGACGAATAGCTTCTAATCTGTTTGCTCCGGTTTATCAGTGGGGAAACAACCTGCTTGCTCTTTTGGCCGAACGGGCAGATAGCTATATGTTTTATTCTGTAGATGTCTGGATGAAGGCTATGGGAACTTTTGTGATAGCTGTTCTGACATTTGTTATTCTGACTGTGCTGGCCTGGCGCAACGGGCGTACATATTGCAATACAATTTGTCCGGTAGGAACAGTATTGGGATTCTTTTCACGTTTTTCTTTGCTGAAACCGGTAATCGATACGAGTAAATGTAATGGCTGCGGTTTGTGCGCACGCAATTGTAAGGCGGCATGCATTGATTCTAAAAATCATAAAATAGATTATAGCCGCTGTGTGGTTTGTATGGATTGCATCGGTAAATGTAAGAAAGGAGCTATCCGTTATGAGCGTCCTCATAAGGAAGTGCAGAAACCGTTAGCTGCTGAAAAAGTAACTGGTGTGTCACCGGAACAGGTGGACAATGCACGTCGTGCTTTCTTCTCTGCCGGCGCCGTGTTTGCTGCAAGTACATTGCTGAAGGCACAGGAGAAAAAAGTGGATGGTGGATTGGCTGTCATTGAGGATAAGAAAATACCGGAACGGACGACACCTATTGTACCGGCAGGTTCATTGAGTATTCGTAATTTTGCGCAGCATTGTACGGCTTGCCAGCTTTGTGTATCAGTGTGCCCTAACCAGGTTTTACGTCCATCCGGTAATTTGATGACGTTAATGCAGCCGGAGATGTCTTATGAACGTGGTTATTGTCGTCCGGAATGTACCAAGTGCGCTGAGGTATGTCCGGCAGATGCCATCCATCCTATCAGCCCGGCAGATAAATCGTCTATCCAGATCGGTCATGCCGTATGGATCAGGAAGAATTGTGTGCCGTTGACTGATGGAGTAAATTGCGGCAATTGTGCCCGTCATTGCCCGGTAGCGGCGATAGAAATGGTTCCGTCTGAGGTAGATAATCCGGATTCTCCAAAGATTCCGGTTGTCAATGTAGAGCGTTGTATTGGTTGTGGTGCCTGTGAGAATCTTTGTCCGGCACGCCCTTTCAGTGCTATCTATGTGGAGGGACATGAGAGACATCGAGTAATATAAAGGTGGTAATGTGATAGGGTGATAAAGTGATAAATGTTAGAAGAACAGATATGGAAGAACATAATAAAAATATAAACCGTAGGGATTTTCTGAAAATTGTGGGCATCAGTGCCGCTACGACAACGGCTGCTGCTACTCTTTATAGTTGCAAACAGAAGGATGGGGTGATTCCGGGAGGCAGTGCATCGACTCCGGTGCCCACTGATAAGATGACTTACCGTACTTCTGTGGCTCAGAAAGACCGTGTTTCACTTCTGGGTTATGGTTGTATGCGTTGGCCGACAGTTCCTTCGCCGGACGGGAAAGGAGATATAATTGATCAGGATGCTGTGAACGAATTAGTAGATTATGCTATTGCGCACGGTGTGAATTATTTCGATACATCTCCAGTGTATGTACAGGGATGGTCGGAAAAATCTACTGGTATTGCATTAAAACGTCATCCGCGCGAGAAACTGTTTATTGCTACAAAGTTATCTAACTTTAGTAATTATAGCCGTGAAAACTCCATAGCCATGTATCGTAAGTCTTTCGAAGATTTGCAGACAGATTATATCGATTATTATTTGCTGCACTCTATTGGTAATGGTGGAGTAGAAGCGTTCAAAGCGCGATATATAGACAATGGTATGATGGAGTTTCTGTTGAAGGAACGGGAAGCAGGACGTATCCGTAATCTGGGATTTTCTTTTCATGGTACAGTGGATACTTATGACTATGCGCTTTCTCTGCATGATGAGGTGAAATGGGATTTTGTACAGATACAGCTTAATTATGTGGACTGGAAACATTCTTCGGGACGTAATGTAAATGCGGACTATCTATATGATGAATTGGTAAAACGTAATATTCCGGCAATCATTATGGAGCCATTGCTGGGTGGAAGGTTGTCTAATGTACCTACTCATATTATGACACGTCTTAAGCAGCGTCGTCCGGAAGATAGCGTGGCTTCGTGGGCTTTCCGTTTTGCAGGCTCACCGGAACTGGTGTTGACGGTGTTGAGTGGTATGACGTATATGGAGCATCTTCAGGATAATATCCGTACCTATTCTCCGCTGATTCCTTTGACAGATGATGATAAGGAGTTTCTAGAAGAAACGGCACAATTGATGTTGAAGTACCCTACCGTACCGTGCAATGATTGTAAATACTGTATGCCTTGTCCGTATGGTATTGATATTCCTGCTGTGCTTATACATTATAATAAATGTGTGAATGAGGGGAATGTACCGAAGAGCCAACAAGACGAGAATTACAGAAAGGCACGCCAAGCTTTTCTTGTTGGTTATGACCGTAGTGTGCCACGCCTGCGACAGGCAAACCATTGCATTGGTTGCGATCAATGTTCGCCTCACTGTCCGCAGAGTATTAATATTCCCAGGGAGTTGCGCCGTATTGACGGGTTCGTGGAGCAGTTGAAACAGGAAACGTTGTAGCCCTCCCTACATTGACATTTATAGAAAAATTTTCATCTTTGTAATAAATAGTGGATTGCGCTGATATTGTTGTCATATAGAGACAATGATATCAGCGTTTTTGTTATATTTGCGGCATCGTATGCAAATTTGAAAAAAAATGAAAAAGCTTTTATGTACATTGGCGTTGTTTTTTTTATGCATGACGCCTTTGATAGCGCAAGACACTATCTCAGTATCTTATGAATCGCCTAAAGATGCTTTTGTGCAAAAACTGATGGACTTTCAGGGGATCTTTGGTTTTGATGTTATAGTCAGGACATCTCACAAGAACTTGCCTTATAAGTTGTATATGGTAAGATGTACTGATGGAAAAACAGAAAGGAAGGCTTTGAATGAAGAAATTCCTTGTAAGATGGATAGTGCTCAGCATTTTTATTTCTTTGCACAGGCAGAGTCCGCAGATAGTGTTCATATCGATTGCCAGCATAGAGTAGGAACCATTTTGCATGTTCCTATTGCAACCAAGAGCTGCATTCTGATGGAAACTTTGCCAACTAAAACTTATACGCCGGCAGATCGCATTCCTTTGATGGCTTATACTACCGGGGCAAAATTTAAGATGGATTTCAATGGTCAGACAGTGGATGCTATCAATTTTTGCGAAGTGCGCTATTCCAAAACCCATCCTTCGGAATGGTATGAAAAGTTTAGTATAAAAGATTATATCTATTTTGAACTTGAGTTTCAACCATAAGAAAATAAGATTGCGTGGTTGCATCTTAATTTCGCTGAAAACAGAAAACAATGAAGCAGGAAGTCTTATTTCTTCTATTGAATGATTATGCCGATTGGGAAGGTGCATTCCTTTCTATTTCTTTAAATGCCGGAGTGTTACCGGGTAACGAAGTAAAATATATATCAAAGACAGTTGCCCCGACGCTGGATGAAGTTCGTTCTATAGGCGGGTTCCGCACAGTGCCGGATTATAGTTTTCAGACTATGCCTGCCGATTATGCGGCATTGGTTCTGATAGGCGGCATGCAGTGGCAATCACCCGAATCGGAGTTGGTGGTGCCAATTGTGCAGGATGCATTACAGCGTGGCAAGATAGTTGGAGCTATTTGCAATGCTTCTGCCTTTATGGGGGCACATGGCTTTCTGAATAATGTAAAGCATACCAGTAACACACTTCCATATCTGAAAGAGTTTGCTGGTGAACGATATACCAATGAAGACGGATACTTGGAAAAACAAGCTGTCAGCGATAAGAATATTGTGACCGCCAATGGTACGGGGCATTTGGAATTTACTCGCGAACTGTTGTTGCTTTTGAAGGCTGATACTCCGGAAAATATAGAAGCTTCTTATGATTTCTATAAGAATGGATTCTTGAAATTAGGATAAGCTATCTATTTGTTGGTTAGAAATATACTGTAGTTAATATAAAAATAGAGAAACATTTCTATGTTTAATCATATATTAACATTGGGAATTTCGTGTATATTTGCATCGAAAAACCTAATGCTATGCTGATAATGAGATATTTTATAGCCAATGCAAAAAAGAGGATACCCTTGTTCTTGTTCTTTATCGGGTTCTCTTTTTGTCTTTATGCCCAGAAAATAAAAGTAAAGGATATTCCCCACATAGATAAATTGCCAATTAATGTCATAAACACTATTTTTCAGGATAGTGAGGGGTATATGTGGTATGGTACGGAAGATGGGCTGTGTCGTGATGACGGATACAATATCCATACTTTCCGTTCTGATTTCAAGAACCCTGATATAATGTTGAGTAACACTATAACATGTCTTGCAGAAGACAGTATCATGCATCATATCTGGATTGGTACTACTCAGGGGTTATACATTCTGGATAAGCGGACTTATACGATATCTCCTGTGAAGACTGCAGATTTGGGAAAGGGAAATATTGATGCTATCAATGTGACTGCCGACCATTCAATATGGGTAAGTGTTTATCGGAAAATAGTTCGGCTTGACGCAAATGGGGCAATTCTCAAAAGTTATCCTTTGCAATGTACCTATGGACCGGGTAAAGAATTTGTGCTGTATGAAGACAGAAAACATCAGTTGCTGTTGTCTATATCCGGCAAAGGGCTGTACAAGTGGGATAGCCAAACGGATCAGTTCCAATTATTTTTTCCATATAAGGACCGCATTAATGCTATTATTCAGGATAAAGAACACGATTATTATTGGTTAGCTTCGTGGGAACACGCTATCATACGTTTTGACCCTTTAAATTCTTCCGAGGATTTACGATATATTTATCAGCCATTTCCACGGACTTCTGTCGGACAAACTGCTAAAACTTCTTTGAATCTTGTGCAAGATGATACGTATGGATACGTCTGGGTTACATCCTGGAGTGATTTATTTGCTTATCAGGTTACATCTGACGGAATGCTGGAGCAAGTGGACACCTCATCGTTTCTGCCATGCCGTAATAAAGCTCTGCAAGGGATAATCAAGGACAAGAAAGGAGACCTTTGGATTACTGCTCGGGATAATAATAATTTCATAATAAACTTCGATGAAGATAATCTATCCAGATATAACATTGCTGCGTTGGAGGAACGGACTAAATGGATGCCTACTGTCGTATCTTTCTGCAAAGATGAAAAAGGGGTATTTTGGTTTTTCCAGAGGCGTCTCGGACTTTGTATCTATCAGCCGGAAAAGGATAAAATAAGATGTTATACTGACTTTAATATTACTCGTGGTCAATCCTTTCTGGTACTTTCCTGTTTGCTTAAATCGACCAAAAAAGGATTGGTGTGGGTTGTTGCGCAAAATAGTTCCAATGTATATGGTATGAGTCAGAAAGATATGGAAATGAAAGTGGATTGCAAAATAGAACTGTCTGCTGTTTCAAAGAACTCTGATCCTATAACATTTCTTTATGAAGATAAATATGATAACCTTTGGATTGCTACTAAGAACGCTTTATTTGTATATCACATAAATGAAAGAAAACTGGAGTCTGTTCCGAATGCCCTTGGAAATGTTACTTATATGACCCAAATGGAGGATGGTGTTATTTGGGGAATTGTGAAAAATAAAGGACTTGTTAGGATTGACCAAACAATGCAATCGGAAATACTGGCGTTTCAGGAAGATTTTTTGTGTATAGCTGCTGCCAATGAGCAGTTGTGGCTAGGGACAAATAAAGGCGAAGTCTTATTGTTCAACCCTAAAACAGAAGCCGTTGAAAATTACAGTATGATATGTGGGATGAATGGAGATAGGATAAATGATATTATAGTAGATCGTTATAATCATATATGGATAGTTACCAGTCAGGAAATCAAAGAATTCAACCCTAGAAATGGGGCTTATAGGAGTTTTCTGGCTTCAAACAAAAATATTGATATCAACAGGTTTCTGCCTCAGTCTGTATATAAAGCTCCGGATGGACAGTTGTATTTCGGAGGTGTTTCAGGCATAATGTCCATATTGCCTTCCCAGCACTTGGAAAGCGTTTCGCAGCAGATAAAACCTCTGATTACTAATGTGAAAATAATGGGGCATAGCGTGTTCTTTGACACAAAACGGAATGGTGAATCATTGGATGTTATAAATATCTATCCGGAAGAACAGAATCTGGAAATCCAGTTTTCATCATTAGACTATCAGAATACTTCCCGGATTCGGTATGCTTATCGATTAGCCGGGGTGGACAATGAGTGGATATATCTTCCGACCGGCAGAAATACAGCCTTTTATAATAAACTGAGTAAGGGCAAGTATGTTTTTTACCTCAAAACAACGGATAAGAATGGTCTGTGGAGTGACCACATCACTAAGATTACCATTCACCGTTTGCCTGCTTTGTATGAAACGTGGTGGGCATATGCAATTTATGTATTGTTGGTCTTGTTGATGGCGTGGTATGCTTACCGATTGATGCGTAATCGTATCCGTTTGCGCAATGCACTACATTTGCATAAGTTGGAACAGGCAAAGGCGGAAGAGATCAACCATGCCAAATTGCAATTCTTCACCAATATTACCCATGAGTTATTGACTCCGTTGACGATTCTTTCAGCCTCGGTAGAAGAATTAAAGCAAATTGCACCAGCTTATAAGGGGCAATATAAGGTTATGACCAATAACATCAATCGTCTGATACGGCTATTGCAGCAGATTCTTGAATTTCGTAAAGCTGAAACGGGTAATTTAAAACTGCGGGTGTCACAAGGCGATTTGGCTTCGTTTGTACAAAGTAGTGTTGACGGTTTTCTTCCTTTGATAAAGAAAAAAGGTATGCAGTTTATTGTGACTTGCCAACCTAAGCCTTTCATGGCGTTTTATGATACGGATAAGTTGGATAAGATTATTTATAATCTGTTGTCTAATGCGGCCAAATACAGCCTGCCTAATGAAACGGTTCATGTTGAATTGTTCAGGCATCCTGAGAATGACAACTTTGTACAGCTTGTCATCAAAGATAATGGTCCGGGTATATCAAAAGAAGCGCAGAAAGAACTTTTCAAACGTTTTTATGAAGGGAGTTACCGGAAGTTTAATGCTATCGGGACAGGTATTGGACTTTCTTTGGTTAATGATTTGGTTAAACTGCACCACGGGACTATAACTGTAGAAAGCAAAGAAGGGTGCGGAACTTCATTTACAGTAAGTTTACCATTTGAAAAGTCTGCATATGCTCCAGAGGAGATTGATATAGATATACTACCGGAAACGCAGGAATCGGTGGACAATATAGCCGAAGCATCGGTGAGTGGGGGAGAGGAGGAAGATGTGGAAGAAGAAACTCTTCTCAGAAAGCAGGAACAAAAATATAGTTTGTTGCTTGTGGAGGATAACGAAGACTTACTGCAACTAATGGTGCGGCTTTTGTCTGTGGAATATATTGTTTATACGGCCAAAGACGGGAAGGAAGGTATTGCTGTCATTGAACAGAATGATGTTGATTTGATTGTTTCTGATGTGATGATGCCGGTGATGGATGGTATTGAATTCTGTAAGTATGTGAAGAGCAATTTTGATACTTCCCATATACCAGTGATTATGTTGACGGCTAAGAACCAGGAAGAAGACCGTGTGGAAGCCTATGAATCCGGGGCGGATGGATTCATTAGTAAGCCTTTCAATCTGAGTGTGCTTCATGCCCGTATTGTAAATTTGTTGTCTACCCGTGAACGGATGACGAAGAACTTTAAGAAGCAACTGGTCTTTGAGGCGCAAGAACTAAATTATACCAGTCTTGATGAAGAATTCCTGCAACAAGCTATAGCTTGTGTGCATCGCCATTTGGACGATCCGGATTTTGACCAGACTCAATTCGTGGAAGAACTTCATACCACAAAATCCACCTCTTTCCGCAAACTCAAGTCACTGACCGGTTTGTCATTCTCATCTTTCGTCCGCAATATCCGCATGAAAGCGGCTTGCCAGATTATGGAAGAAAAGAAACAGGTGAAGATATCAGAAGTGGCATATGCGGTAGGATATAACGATCCTCGTTATTTTACTAACTGTTTCAAAAAAGAGATAGGGATGATGCCGGGAGAGTATTTGGAAAAGTTCGTTTCTAAATAATCAATTTATTCTTTTTAGTTTTATTGTTCAGGTATTAACGAAACACTATAAAGCCTTCGTTAATGCCTGAATTTTGATTTCTGCTATGGGGAGTGCTACATTTATGCGAAAAATAGTTCAAAGGGTGTAGAAAAATCTGTCATGACGTAAAATTCCGTTGGTTTGACCTGCCGTAACATAATCGTCAATAACATTATAGCCATTTTTGCAACGCTATCGGAACGATACTCTCTCTGACTTATCATTAGAGAAAGAATCAGTTTCAATAGGTTTTGAAGTCATATAATTATAATGCTAATTTTAAATTCTAATTAAATGAAGAATTTCATTTTTGAGTTATCGTCGAAGAGGATACTTTTTTCGATGATGGTGGCAGTCTTCTTTTCGGGAACTCCACGATCTGCTTACGCAGAAAAGAATGAGGTGCAGGTAGCTATGCAAACTGTTACCATAAAAGGTACTGTGGCTGATGTAAATGGTGAACCGGTTATTGGTGCCACTATACAAGTAAAAGGTACCACTACCGGTATCATCTCTGATGTGGATGGGAATTTTACTTTGAATGGGGTATCCGATAAAAGTGTGTTGGTTATTTCATTTATCGGCTACAAGACCCAGGAAATTCCTCTCAATAGAAAAACGACTGTGAAAGTGGTTTTGCAGGAAGATAGCGAAGTATTGGATGAGGTAGTAGTTGTGGGCTACGGTTCGATGCGCAAAAAGGATTTAACGGGTTCCGTTGTACAAATTCGTCCGGATAAGCTTGCTAATGAAGCTCCAAAGACGGTTCAAGATGTATTGCGCGGTACTCCGGGGTTGAATGTGGGTATGAATGCTTCAGCAAAAGGCGGTGGAACCTTGCAAATTCGCGGACAACGTTCGGTTTATGTAACTGATAAGGATAATCCTGCGAATGATACGCATAACTCTCCGTTGATTATTCTTGACGGTATGCAATTCTATGGCGAGCTTTCTGAAATTAATCCTAATGACATCGGTCAGATTGACGTATTGAAGGATGCTTCTGCCGCTGCTGTCTATGGTGCTAAAGCAGCCAATGGTGTTATCATTATTTCCACGAAGAAAGGAAAAACCGGCAAGCCGATGATTAATGTTAGTACCGACTGGAGTTTCGCTACCATGGGGGCAAATCGTAAAGTCTATGGCCCGGAAGGATATATAAATTACCGACGTGACTGGTATGTGGCCAATACATACGGTACAAATCCTCATACTGGTGTTTATGAGGCCTACGGGGCAGCAACATGGGTGCCTAAAAAAGGCGGAAATGAAGGTGAAGGAGAATGGGTATTTAAAACACCTGCCGGTTACTATGATAATCCGAACAATTTGGGTAAATATGGCATTACCCCCGACCAGTGGCGTGCCTATACTGGTGCGAGTGCTGAAATGAGTGACAGTGAGGTATGGGGACTTCGTTTGGAAATGCAGGGAAATAACCTGGCCAATTATATGGCAGGAAAAACATTCGACTGGTATGACCATTCTTTCCGTACCGGACTGAACCAGAACTATAACTTCAGCCTGTCCGGTGCTACCGACCGGGTGAACTACTATCTCTCTTTTGGCTATATGAATAATGAGGGCGTAGCTAAAGGAAATGACTATACTACTTTTCGCTCGAACATGAAGATAGATGCCAAAGTCACCAAGTGGTTGGAAGTGGGAGCCAATGTTAACTTTCAGGAACGTACTGATGGAGATACTACTGTGGATTGGGCAAGTCAGATTACCCGAAACAGTCCGTTCGCCCAATACAAAGATGAAGAGGGCAATCTGGAAAGATTCCCGATGGGGAACGTTGCCGGAGAAAGTGGCTTTAACCACGACTATAAACAGCAATTCAAAGAAAGAGAAGCCGGTTATACGGTACTCAATACTATTTTTAATGCTAAATTGAATTTGCCATTCGGTATTACATATGCATTCAATATCTCACCGCGCTATCAATGGTATTATGGCCGCACTTCTCAATCGGGTGATGAGCCAGGTGTAGAAACCGGATCTGCTACGCGTAGCAATAACAAACGTTTCGACTGGTCGCTTAATAATACCTTGACTTGGGACAAGACGATTGCTGACAAACACCGTTTTACAGTAACGCTGGTACAGGAAGCAGAAGAACGCCGTTATTGGAGCGATAAAATAAATGCCAATAAATTGCTCCCGACCGATG
>ENA-OWOU01000280-OWOU01000280.1-gut-metagenome-genome-assembly--contig:-NODE-280-length-34832-cov-5.492850_pt1 | contig 34832 bp, 25 predicted proteins | sample MGYA00248248_ERZ651801 | MGnify/ENA primary metagenome ERZ651801 (study PRJEB26908, sample SAMEA4031710) | gut metagenome | biome: gut; feature: normal infant; material: stool | place: China | collected 2015... | reverse complement strand
TTCCATTTCATCTTTTATCGTTATCTGGAGATTATCTAATAAAATATTTGAGTAAATATATATAGTATTATCATCTTTTATAACAGTTGGGCAAATTGTAATAGAGCGATTATCTTGTTCCCATGTGTTCTTTTCTTTGGGATCATCATTCCCTGCAATTTTAGACGTTATTGAAATAATAACTTCTTCTGCCCGTATTACGGGAGAAAGATATATTACTAACAGAAAAAATATAAAGAAGTAACGTACCATAACTATTTTTTTTGTTACAAATATAAAGGCTTATACTGAACTTAAGTCATAATGGAGTACGCAAATAGTACGCATTTTTGTGAATGGGGCAATAATAGTATGCAATAAGTACTCTTCTAGTTACATTGCATGAATGAATCTATCCCATTCTTCAGAACTTCCTTCTCTCTTGAAAACTTTTTTGCATAGCCTTTTACGTATAGATGTAATCGCTTGTTTTGTATGTGCAGTTATAAATGCGATTTGTGTGGGAGATAATCTTATTTTTATTAATAGGCAAACTTGCATTTCTATAGTTTTCATTGGATAGAGTTCGAATAAGCGTTGTGTAAATTGAGGATATGTTTCGTCTATACTCTTAATCAGCTCTTCCCAGTCTTCTTTCCTTATTTTTCCCCCTTGGTCTGCCTGTATGAATTTTTTATATATTGAAGATTTCTTTAGGATTGTAATGGCATGCTCTTTTAATTCTTGTTTAACTATAATTTGTTCATTATTTTTTTTCTATATTTCTTTTCTGAAGTCTAAGCAAATCTAGTGTTAGTAGATTGCTTGTTTTCTCTGCAGCCTTTAAAGATTCTTCTAATTCTTTTATTTGTCTTTTGTTTTGTTCGATATATGATAGACTTTGGTTATATTCTTCTCTTAATATTCTTTCTATTTTTTCTTGTTGAAGTAAGGTCTCTTGTTCTTTTCTTTTGCGGTATTGTTGATAAGTGACAAAAAGAAGCATGAGGAAAAAAAGAAAAGAGATGAGAATAATGTTTCATATTTTATGATTACTGGCCTGATGCTGCAAGCGTTTATTCTCTTTTTCTTTTAATTGATAATTATATAATGAATTTATTTTGCGGACAATTTCTGTTTGAATTATGCTTCTTGCAGAATCTGTATATGCTAAATCTTTGTCTAAATACTCTAATGCTTTTTTGTATTCTCCTTTTGAACGGGCAATGTAACTTAATCCTTGGTATCCTTCTGCCTTGTAGCTGTATTTATCCATAAATGATAGTTGCGTATAATAATGGATTGCTGAGTCTAATTGATTAGTATAATAGTAATATTGTGCTGCTGTGCTATAGCGAGGAGCTAAATTAATAACATTTATTTTTTTGAAGGCAATTTGCATGCTTTTATAGGCTTCTTGATACATACCTAGTTTGGTGTAATATCCGGATAATTCACCGTTAATAATTCTTTTTAGATTTAAATTCTCTATTTTATCAGCTAACATATCTGCTTTTTTGTAATAGTATATTGCGCTGTCTACTTTCTCTTGTGTGCTAAATGCTCGCCCAATATCTCGCAAATTATATATCATACTAATGCTATCTTTTGATAATATGCTAAATTGATATGCTTTGCTAAATGCTTCGGGAGCTTTATCATATACGTTTTGATAAAGGTAAAGGGTACCTATTTGACTATAAATGCGGTTCACCAACTTGTAGTCCATATATAAATATGAAGCATCAATAGCTTGGAGAAAAAAATCCAATGCTTGTGGTGCATCTCCTAAATCTCTATATACTCGCCCTGCGTAGTAGTATACTTCCGGTAGATGTCTTTTATCCTTTTTATTTTCATAATAGTGTAATACTTTTAATAGTACGCTATCTGAGGTATGTGTGATGTATGCTTTATCTTTTGCTTTTATGGTCAGTAGTTGATAATATATTTGCGTTTCTTTAGGTTCTAGGTTTATACTGTCTTTAAATTGTTTTAATAATGCAAGAGTACTATCGGGGTGAGTGTTTACAAGAGAATTTGCGACCTTCATAGTGTAGGGAAGTGGTTTATTGTTGCAAGAATAGAAATGCGATAATAGGAAAATAACAAATAATAATTTGGTTAACTTCATGTATGTATACTTTTTGACAGTTTTTGTTTTTAATTATGCAAATATAGACCGTTTCTTGTAAAAAATGGGAAAAAGGAACTATTTTATACTAGTATTTTTTATTATTTATTATACGTAATACTGATAATATACTCCACGAGAAAAACAGATAGTATTTAAGATTAGAATTAAAGTTATACATTTGCAAAATCTGGATAGCAATAAATATTGTTCAACAAATTTCTATAGTTATTCATATAAGCTTTTAACAATGAAACAAAATACTCTTTTAAACTCCCTTACTAAATAAAACTCATCGAAGCTATTCCAAAAACTGGTTGGCTATGGATGGTGTATGGTTTCAATCGGTAAAACGAAAATACGGAATGGATGAGGCCATGCATCACGATAGGGAAGCGTGGAAAGTTTTTAATTATTTTGCTTTTACATATCTGTTGATGTCCGCCAAAAGGCATTTGCCATGCAGGTATGCACACAAAAAAAGCGTGCAAACCTTTGATAATTGGTTTACACGCTTTCGGTGAATATGTGGATAAAAACTCTTATGTCTTTAAATCGAGATAAAGCAGTCTCGTATGCAAGGGCTCTTCTTCGGGAATATCATAAAAGGCTTTCTCGTCCTGTTCCGTCTTATGCAAGGGTTTGAAGCCGTTACGGTCTATATAGTATCGAAGGGCGATGGGGTCATTGTAAGCGTCCACCACAAGGAAACGGCATCCCGTCTTATTGTCGGCATCCCGAAACCAGTCACGGATAAACGACATCAGTTGCGCCCCCACCCGGTAGTCCTTCCCCTGAAACAGCGTATTCACGCCTAAACGACCTATCAACGCCGCAGGATAACTGCGTCCACGCTTAGGATTGACAATGTGACGTTGCAAACGGTTCTTGTCCGATGGCAGCAGGGCACGTGTCTTGATGCTGTCGTTGGCAAGCGTGAAAGCGCATACTATCTTGTATGGCTGTTCCTGCGTCACCCAGCAATAGGTCTTACCCAGCAATTCCTCGGCATAAAGGTCTGCGTCTTGCAAGAAAAACTCGTCGAGGTCGTCGTTGCCGCACGAGAAGGGCATACAATTTTGCCTCGCGTCCGCATTGAGCGGCATCATCACACATTCATCATATAAGGAAAACATCCGCTTGTCCGTATTTATGATTTAAACTTGAATTGGCGTGATTTCTCCAATGCGACTTGCAAGCGGCGACGTGACTTTTCGCTAAGTTTCGGAGTTTTAAGCCGGGCATTCTTTTCTGCCTGTTCCACAAACTCGATGGCTGCCTGCCCTTCGAGTACCGGAATTGTTTTGATTGTTATTGCCATAATCTTGTATTTCTTTTGATGGCAAAGGTAGGCATATTCTCCTTATCTCCCAAACAATTACGTGTAAACCAATACGTCAAAGAGCTCTTAGATTTATGTAGCTGTTAGTTTAATATTGCATCTTGTCCAAAGAAGAAGCGTGAAAAGTGCAGTTTATCCATGCTCCATGCTATTACTATACATCCACTCACGGTGATTGCAACGGATATGATCATAAAAAGTATTCCGGTGGGCTCAAAGAATAAAAATGATAGGAACATCTTGCATAATATTGTGAAAAGAGGGGAGAAGAGAAATATGACAAGGGTATTTGAACCGTACCCGGACTATATCAGAATCGTACTTGCTCCATATGTTCTCCAGCCAGAAGTACCTCTGAGTGGAGAAAGTGCGGGGTTGGTACGGAGCAAGTATGTCTCAAGTATGTTCCGTGCAGCTTTTTGAGTTATCTTTTGGATAGAAAGGCGTTAAAAAATGTTCCTCATTTGCTTTGCTCGATATTTATTCCGTGTTTTGTATAACGTAAAACATGTAACGTAAAGTGCGTAATACTATTTATAAAAATAGAGAAGATGAAACATGCTATTAAAGTCATCGCTTTCGATGCAGATGATACCCTTTGGAGTAACGAGCCATTTTTTCAAGAAGTGGAACGAAAATATACAGACTTACTGAGTGAATACGGAAGTACTGAAGAGATTTCGGCAGAGTTGTTTAAGACAGAAATGGGAAATTTGGAATGTTTGGGCTATGGTGCCAAAGCATTCACCATCTCAATGGTTGAAACAGCTTTGCGGGTGAGTGGACAGAAGATTTCAGCAGAGAAGATACAGCAAATAATTCTTTTAGGTAAATCTCTGCTCCAGATGCCGATTGAATTGCTACCCAGTGTGGAAGAAACTCTGAAAGCTTTGAAAGAACAAGGGGACTATCGCCTGGTAGTGGCTACGAAAGGTGATTTGTTGGATCAGGAGCGTAAATTGCAACGTTCCGGACTGATGCCTTATTTTGATCACATTGAAATAATGTCTGATAAGACGGAGAAAGAATATACTCGCCTGCTGCAAGTCCTTCAGGTCGCTCCGGAAGAATTCCTGATGATCGGTAATTCTTTGAAATCCGATATTAAGCCGGTACTGGCTATCGGGGGATACGGAGTATACATTCCTTTTGAGGTGATGTGGCAGCATGAGGTGGTGGATACATTCAACCATCCCAGACTGAAACAGATGAAAAATCCAATGGAATTGTTGGGCTGGCTTTAATAATACAGGTTAAATGTTTGCGCCTATTTGCTTTATCCAATATTTATTCCGTATTTTGTGTTACGTAAAAAGTGTAACGTAAAATATGTAATACTGCTTATGAAAGCTCAGAAGATACAACCCCGGAATCCTTTTTTAGTGTATGGTTATGCGAGTCCTCGTTATTTCTGTGATCGTGAAGCTGAGACACAACAGATATTGTCGGCTTTGGAGAATGAACGAAACCTGACATTGATAGCACCTCGCCGTATGGGTAAGACGGGATTGATAAAAAATGTCTTCTATACCCTGCAAGAGCAGAAGCCGGAAGTTGCCTGTTTCTATATGGATATTTTTGCTACGCGCGATTTATCCTCTTTGGTTCGTTTGTTGGCAAAGACTGTATTAGGGCGACTTGATACACTCAGTGAGAGTGCTTTGCATAAACTTACCTCCTTTTTTCGTTCCTGTCGTCCGGTGATCAGTGCGGATGAGTTGACGGGAGTTCCTACAGTTACGTTAGACTTTGTTGCCGATAAGTCTGAACAGACATTGAAGGAAATCTTCGATTATATGGCTGCTTCCGGTAAGAATTGTTATCTGGCTATTGATGAGTTTCAGCAAATCACTTCTTATCCTGAGGAAGGCACGGAAGCGTTGCTTCGTTCTTATATCCAGTTTATCCCGAATGTCCGTTTCATCTTTGCAGGTAGCAGCCAGCATTTGATGCAGGAGATGTTTGTTTCCGCCAAGCGTCCTTTCTATCAGAGTACTCAATTGATGGTGCTTCGTGAGATTGATGAAGAGTCCTATTATCGGTTTGCAAGGAACTTTTTTGAGTTGCAGGGGCAAAAGTTGGATAAATCTGTATTTCATTGGATATATAGCCGCTTTGAGGGACATACCTGGTATATGCAGGCAATGCTGAATCGGTTGTATGAGCGAAATGAATCGGTTGTAGATGCCACTCAGGCAGAACAAGTATTGATGGGACTCCTTGAAGAAAATACGCCTGTTTATCAGAATCTGATCATTATGTTGACGGACAATCAGCTGGCGCTGATGAAAGCTATCGCGCATGAAGGGAAAGTAACGGCACCCAATAGTGGAGAGTTTATCTTGGGGCATGGGCTGAAGACTCCGAGCAGTGTCAATGCAGCTTTGAAATCGTTGGTGGAGAAAGAGCTTGTCTATAAATCTGCTGACGGATATATGGTTTACGACCGTTTTATGGGGATGTGGCTGTTGCGGAACTGACGAGCCGGTCTAATATTTACGGTCTACGTGATACTCTACTCGGTAGATATGATCGAAATGTTCCGTCCATTCGTTCGGGGCAATGCCGATTTGCAGGCCGTAAAAGCGAGTACCCTTTTCACGGTGTACACTCATTTGTTCTAATAATTCCGGTTTACATTCGGGAATGCGATAATCGCTGATAAGTAAGACATCTGCATTCATGTAGCGGTTTTCATCAAGCATTCTGAAAGTGTCTTTCAGCATTTGGGTGGCATCTGTGTCTCCACTAAAAGGATGGCTGAAGAATTCCATTAGTTTCAATCGGTCGCGTCGTATATCAATGGTTTTGGTAGACACAGAGAATGAAATCAGAAAACATTCCCTGTTTTGAAGTTCTGCAATCTCTATGAGCTTTATCAGTAGGGAATTAGCCATCTTCTCCGGTTTTCCGGTCATGCTGCCCGAGGTGTCGAGGCATACAATCATAGGGCCTTTCAGGACTGCCGGTTTTACTTCCAGACGTCTGGAGGGTTGCATGATTTCCGATTTGTAACGGAAGGTTTGCAACTTCTGTGTGAAGTATTTCAGCATAAAGACATCTTGCAGTTCATTGTCTGCATAGTATAGCAGTTCCGAGGGGAGCAGGGCATTCAGGTCATTGCCGATGGTGACACCCAGAATATCACTCTTTTGAGAGTGAGCCAGTTTGTAGGTACTGCCTTCCGTCACATATACTTGTTTGCTACCCTCATTGTCGGCTATTCGGCCCATGCGGTTGGCTACTTTCAGCAGTTCGGGGTATTCCTTTTGCAGTTTTACAATCTTCCGGATATTCTCAAAATCTATGGTATTCCATAGTCCGTTCATCATGCTCCATGCCTGATAGAACTCTTCTTTATCCACTTGGTGCTCTTCCAGATATTCCGGTATCTTATTCAGGCTGGTTTTTAGTTTCTTTTCCAGAAAGTCCTTCTTGATATCCAGGTTTTTCTCTTTCTGCTCCTGTTGTTTTTGATGAAAAGAATCTTCCCAATCTTTCAGCATTTTCTCCCAGACAGTAGAGTCATGCTGCTTATCTTTATCTCCGAACATGTGTTCGTAGAACGGTTCATCGAAAGCATTTTCTTTATAATCGTCTTTGATTTTTCTTAATAATGCTTGCCAACCGTCCCGCTTCTCCTTAACCCAGTTCAAGGCACTTCCCATTTCTCCAAGTTCAGATTGAGCTCTTTGCATCTGGAACTTTTCCTGTTCAAGAAACTGCCAGACAAACTGCGTGGTGATGTCATAGAATATGCGTGCACGGACCTCATCGCCTAACACCAGAACTCTGATGGAAGGATTGTTCATGATGGCCAGTAGATAGAGCAACAAGGGATCTTCCGTTTCGCCGTATAGAGTCTTGGCGCATTCTCCTGTTTGCACAAATTTCTCGACTATCTTTGTATAGAAGTGGATGTCATACTTCTTTTTGGTTAGCCCCGCCATATTGTTGCAAATTGAATTGTAACTTTTCCTCTTCGATCTCTACATTCCGCAGTCTTTTTAATACTTCGTCCGAGTAGCGGGTGATTAACTCTTTATCAGCCGACGTGACGAACTGGTTGTCCGTACATAAGGAACTAGTGAGGGTTGATAGTTGCTGGAAGAGTTGATTCAACTCGTTCCGGTAATTGCGAGGAGTAATCTGAGGCAATTTGTCGAACAGGCTTTGAGAGGATTTGCCGGATGTAGGGAGTGTTTTTTCTCCTTTTTTTCTTTGCCTCATCGGATATCGTACGCCGTCTATCAACAGGTATTCCGTTCCTTCCCTGTACAGGTTTACCCGTTGCTGGGAGGCAGATGATGAGGGGGTTCCGCCCGGGTAACAACGAATGATGGAACGTCCCGGATTCAATGGGTCGGGATAGATAACAGCTTGTTTCGGTGCATTTTCTTTCTTCTGTTCCTTCAGAGCCAGATAGTCTACGGCAAAGATGTATGTATGGCCTGTTCCGTGTTCCTCTACATGGTAATAGAAGTAGTCTGTAATTTCCAGTTCATTCCTGGGGGAACAGTTGTTCTTGAAGTCTTCCAAAGCCTGGCGTACACGGCTGATCCGGATGTCGCTTTTAATCGCTTCAGTGATTTCTTCCATTTTTTCCAGGCAGGAGGTGAATAGCTCCCGGATGACCAATTGATGAATCGGCTCACATTCATCTACCTCATTCCACAAACAATGGTATAGGGGCAGCAAGTCTGATGAGTTGACCTCTGTACGTCCGTTAATGAAAGCTGAGGCTTTCAGCAATTGTACAATGTTTTTCCAGCGGCGGTCGCTTATATATACGTTTCGGGCAGTGCCTTCATCATCCAGTAGAAGCCGTTTCAGTTGGCGGCGAACGTTAGTAATGTAGTGCAGAATCTCGGCAGATAGTGAAATCCGGTTGATCTGTCCGCGCCAGTCTGCATATTCTTCTTCACTGATTTGCAGTTCTGAAGGCACGTTTATTTCTTTATCGTTATCATCGAGCAGCATGTTGTAAAAAGTCTGTTCGTCCTTTACACAGGTGCAGATGATACGCAGCAGGAACCGATCCCACAGAGCCTCAAGTCCTTCGCCGTGTGCTGGTAACTCGTTACTGGCGGCAATCAGAAGTTTTAGTGGTAACTTAATTTCGCTATCGCCATTCCGATAGATTTTCTCGTTGATGGCGGTGAGCAATGAATTTTGTATGGCAGGTCCCGCTTTCCATATCTCATCCAGAAACACTACGCTTGCCGTAGGCAGATACCCATCAATGGCACGTTCGTATTTATCAAACTCTTTCAGTCGGTTGATGCTGATAGGACCGAATATCTCGTCGGGAGTAGAAAAGCGTGACATCAGATATTCAAAAGCTTTTGCTCCCTTAAAGGCAGATTTTAGTCTACGCGCCACCATGGACTTAGCTACCCCCGGAGGACCCAGCAAGAGAACACTTTCGCCTGCCAATGCTGCCAATAGTGACAAGCTGAGTTCAGTATCCTTCTCGTAAACCCCTTGGTTGATGGCGGTTAATAGTTGTTGTATTCTGTTTCTGATGTCCATAATTCTTCTTGTTTACACTTCATTTTAGGTATGAAACTTCAAAGATATGAAATCTTTATACGGAATACTGACAAATATTTTGAATTATTGCAGATAAAAAGTTATCTTTGGTGCAGTATTTCCAAAAGAACAGCATTTTACAAAAAGGATATCTAATTTAAGAATGAACAAGAGAAATGCTATGAAAATGAAGGAAGAGAGGAAACGATGGTTACATTTCTACAACCGGATATTGTCCGGTATATTGGTCTTACTGGGTTTTAATGCATGTGACGGGACGGGGGCTGATGAATATGGAACACCTTATTGTCGTTTTGAGATTAAAGGTAAGGTACTCGATGAACTACGCGAACCTGTAAAGGATGCAAGGGTTATCGTAAAGGAACTTACGTCGGATGGAGAACCGATGGGAGCTTATTACACTGATACTCTGTATACTCAAGAGAATGGAGAGTTCCGATTCTTAAATGAGCAGGCAGGTGGCTATGGTAAATACCGCTTAGTGTGTGAAGATTCACCGGGTATTTATAAAGCAGACTCAACTGACATAAAAATGGAGCCGACAGGTGGTAAAGGCTGGTATCGAGGCAGTGACACTAAAGAAGTAGATTTTGTACTGAAGAAAAAGAATGAATAAACTTTCATTACGTAAACAGCTTGCTCTGGAAATAAACCGGAAGATCTGGAATAACCTGAAAGAACTGCACCCTCTGAAGCAGCTCTTCTGGGAGTGTACTTTGCGCTGTAATCTCCACTGCAAGCATTGCGGAAGCGACTGTAAACGAATGGCGGCAGTGGAAGATATGCCTGCTGAAGATTTTTTGCGTACTATCGATTCCATTACTCCTTATGTAAATCCCAATAAAGTAAGTATCATCATCACTGGTGGAGAACCCCTGATGCGGGAAGACCTGGAAAAAGTCGGGCTGGCCCTCTACCGTCGTGGTTATCCGTGGGGCATGGTCTCCAATGGACTTTATCTGACAAAGGAACGTTTGCAACGTCTCATGGCTGCCGGATTGCATTCCATAACTATCAGTCTGGATGGTTTTGCCGAAGATCATAATTGGTTGCGGGGACATCCTGAGAGCCATCATAATGCTTTGGAAGCCATAAAGATGCTGGTACATGAACCGGAACTGACCTGGGATGTGGTGACCTGCGTTAACCGACGTAACTACCCTTATCTGGACGAATTAAAAACATCTCTTTATAAAATAGGCGTTCGCCAATGGCGGATGTTTACTATCTTTCCGGTTGGCCGTGCTGCTTCGCATCCTGAGTTCCAGCTGACAGATGAAGAATTTACCGGACTTATGGACTTCATTAAAGAAACCCGTAAGGAGGGAAAGATACATTTGAGTTATGGCTGCGAAGGCTTTCTCGGCAAGTACGAAGGAGAAGTGCGCGATAGCTTCTTCGCTTGCAATGCCGGTGTTACTGTCGGTTCTATCTTGGTAGACGGTTCTATCTCTGCTTGTCCCAGTATCCGAAGTGACTTTCATCAAGGGAATATCTATCAGGACAATTTTATGCAGGTGTGGGAAGAACGCTTCCAGCCATTTCGTAACCGCGATTGGATGAAAAAAGATGCTTGTGGCGATTGTTCCTTCTTCCGTTATTGTGAGGGTAACGGGATGCATCTTCGTGATGAAAACGGTAATCTCCTGTTTTGTCATTCAAAGAGATTAATTCCTTGATTTATTTTAGTAACGCTTAAAAAATAGTTTGGTACATCAATGATAATTTATCTCCCATTTTATTATCGGCTATTACTAAATTATTTTTCTCCTATTGGGAAAAAATAAATCAGTCTATTCTTCCTCTTCGTATTTCTTTTGTTTTCCGATTGCAGGATTGCATAAAAGGTGTATATTTGTGACATCGTATCCTGAACTTAAAGTGAATAAACTATGATAACAAACCAATTGCTTCGTCCTGCCAGTATTGTAGTGGTGGGAGCATCCAATAATGTGCACAAGCCGGGAGGCGCCATCTTGCGTAATCTTATTAACGGTGGCTATACCGGAGAACTCCGTGCCGTAAACCCCAAAGAGACAGAAGTACAAGGTGTAACAGCTTATGCCGATGTGAAGGATATTCCCGATACGGATATGGCTATACTTGCCATTCCGGCACAGATGTGTCCGGATGCCGTGGAGGTGCTTGCTGCTGAAAAGCAGGTACGTGCGTTTATCATCCTTTCCGCCGGGTTTGGTGAGGAGACACATGAGGGTGCGTTGCTGGAAGACCGTATTCTGGAAACGGTGAATAAGTATGGAGCTTCCCTGATAGGGCCGAATTGCATTGGACTGATGAATACCTGGCATCATAGTGTGTTCAGCCAACCCATCCCGCAACTGCATCCACAAGGAGTCGATTTGATATCCAGTTCCGGTGCGACCGCTGTTTTCATTCTGGAGAGTGCCGTAACGAAAGGTTTGCAGTTCAACTCCGTCTGGTCTGTGGGAAATGCGAAGCAGATAGGTGTGGAAGACGTATTGCAGTATATGGACGAGAACTTCCAACCGGACAAAGATTCTAAAATCAAATTACTCTATATCGAAAGCATCGGTGACCCCGACCGCCTGTTGTTTCATGCTTCTTCTTTAATTAAGAAAGGTTGTAAGATTGCCGCCATCAAGGCTGGCAGTAGCGAGAGCGGGAGCCGTGCGGCATCTTCGCATACAGGAGCCATTGCCAGTTCGGACTCGGCAGTGGAAGCTCTGTTCCGTAAAGCCGGTATTGTACGTTGCTACTCACGCGAAGAGCTGACTACAGTAGGATGTATCTTTACCCTTCCGGAATTGAAAGGGAAGAACTTCGCTATCATTACTCATGCCGGAGGTCCGGGCGTTATGCTGACTGATGCATTGAGTAAAGGCGGACTGAATGTCCCAAAACTGGAAGGCCCGGTTGTAGATGAACTGAAAGGAAAACTCTTTCCCGGTGCGGCTGTAGGAAATCCGATTGATATCCTGGCTACGGGAACTCCCGATCATCTGCGGCTCTGTCTGGAATACTGCGAAGAGAAATTCGATACGATAGATGCTGTTCTGGCTATTTTCGGTACGCCGGGACTGGTTACCATGTTCGAGATGTACGATGTGCTGCATGAGAAAATGCAGAGTTGCAGTAAACCTATCTTCCCCATTCTCCCTTCTATCAATACCGCCGGAGCAGAAGTTGCCGCTTTTCTTGCTAAAGGTCATGTGAACTTTGCCGATGAAGTGACGCTGGGCACAGCCTTGTCACGTATCATGAATGCTCCCCGCCCTGCTACCAATGAGATCGAACTCTTTGGTGTGGATGTGCCGCGTATTCGCCGTATTATAGATTCTATTCCCGAAGACGGATATATCCAGCCGCATTATGTACAGGCGTTGCTTCATGCTGCCGGTATTCCTATCGTTGAAGAATTTGTGTCTTCTAATAAAGACGAAGTACTGGCCTTTGCCCGTCGTACAGGTTTCCCCGTGGTGGCAAAGGTTGTGGGGCCTGTTCATAAATCCGATGTCGGTGGCGTAGTGCTTAATATAAAAGGAGAACAGCATCTGGCGTTTGAATTTGAACGTATGATGCAAATTCCCGAAGTGACGGGGATACTGGTACAACCTATGCTGGCAGGTACGGAACTTTTTGTAGGTGCCAAGTATGAAGCTAAATTCGGTCATGTGGTGCTCTGCGGTTTGGGTGGTATCTTTGTGGAAGTGCTGAAAGACGTTTCTTCCGGTTTGGCACCACTTTCGTACGAAGAGGCTTACTCTATGATTCATTCTCTCCGCGCTTACAAGATTATCAAGGGAACGCGCGGACAGAAAGGGGTGAATGAGGATAAGTTTGCTGAGATTATCGTACGCCTTTCTACCTTGCTACGCTTTGCTACGGAGATTAAAGAAATGGATATTAATCCGCTTTTGGCTACGGAGAAACATGTGATTGCAGTGGATGCCCGTATCCGGATAGAAAAGAAGTAGCTCGTAACTTGAATTCACATGAAACAGCGTATCCTGATATTCCTCATTTGTCTGATGCAGCTTCCCCCGCTTTTTTCGGAAAGCATGGATCGCTTTTTCAGCCAGTACAACTTTAAGTTTATTACTGAAACTGCAGGGTTACCCTATAGTTTTGTGAGTGATATCTTCAAGGACTCCGAAGGATATGTATGGGTTGCTACGCATTACGGAATAGGTCGCTATGACGGTTATCAATTCCTGAACTATGGCACTCAAACGGAACCGATATGTCTCAAGAACGACTTTGTTCATAAGGTCTGCGAAGATAACTTCCGGCGCCTTTGGATAGCCTCCGAGGGTGGCATTGACATTCTCAGCCTGGATACTTATGCTTTGGTGGAGTTGTCTGTTCCCTCAGACAGTCCGCTACAAAAGTTGATGAATGAAAACGTAAGTACGGTTTACAAAGACAAGCAAGGTGATGTCTGGATTTCTGCTAACAAGGATTTGTGGTGTATAGAGCTGGATACCGAAGGAGCTATAAAGAATTACTATCATCTGGAGAGTGAGTGTGCTTCTCCGGTGCATGCTGTCACCGATCTGGGGTGGACAGTTTGTGCAGGTATTGACAATGAAGTGTGCCGCATCACGAAACATGAAGGACACCTCCTGAAAGTGGAGAAACTGTCTGACAGCCTGGTTTCTTTCAGTGAAGACTGGCGGATCTCCTGTATGCAGGTAGACGGCGATTTGCTGTGGATTGGCTCTAACCGTGGCTTATTCAAATACCACCATGCCGGGCAAAGTTTGAAACGTTATCGTTACTCCACCCACCGCCCCGGGATGCTGAGCCAGGCCTATATAACGGATATCAAACTGACGGAACGGGGACACCTGATTGTATCCACCCTTAACGGACTGAATGTTTATGATAAAGACACGGATACTTTCTCGTTCATTCGGCAGACCAGTGAACGAGGGGGAGTTACCATCAACTGCAATGCCATCAACTGCCTGTTTACCGATGGTGAGACCATTTGGCTGGGTACTGAAACCGGTGGCATCAACCTGCTTTCTCCGAAGCGGCTTCAGACAAAACTGTGGACGTGTGGGAGTGCGGATACCGAAAACGATGCCCCTACGCCTGTGAATGCGGTGGATGAAGACAAAGACGGAAATCTTTGGGTTGCCCTGGTAGAGCGCGGTTTGTTGAAGTGGAATGAAGATAGTAAATCTTGTGTCCACCACCTCTTTTCTCCTAATGACATAACCTCTGTCAGCAACAATACCTTGATGGGTATCCTGATAGACTCCGATAACCGCCTGTGGGCATATACTTGGGGTGTGGGGATTAATGGGATCGACCTGAATATCCCCAATAACCGTACCTTCAAACGCTATACCCGCGAGAATATTCCTGAATTGGAAGGCGATTTTATCAACAGTGCCTGTGAAGATGTGATTAACCATGGAATATGGTTCGGTTCCACGCGCGGAGTACACTTCTACGACAAGCGGAAGGATACTTTCGTTCGTGTACTGTTCGATCAGTCTGATAATGAGTTTGAGGCCATCTATGCTTTACTGATTGACAGTAAGAAACGCCTCTGGGTAGGTACTACACAAGGTGTCTTTATCGTGGACCTTGCTTCTTTTGCCAAGTCAAATAAACGTTTTGATTATAAGTATCTCAAGTATAAACTGGATAATCCGCAGTCCACTCAACTGGAAAAGATCAACAGTATTCTGGAAGACAAAAACGGTACCATCTGGCTGGGTGGTAATGGAAGCGGCTTGTATCAGTTGACGAGTGACAAGAATAATCACTTTGTATTCAGAAACTATACGACGCGCCACGGGCTGCCTAATAATACCATTATCGGCATAGCGGAAGATGGACAGGGAAACTTGTGGCTGACTACGAACGATGGAGTGTCCCGGTTGAATATCCAGTCAATGACATTCAGCAACTATACGCAGGCCGATGGATTGCCTGCTACCCAGTTTTATTGGAATGGTATCCATTACTCGGAAAGGCATGATTTTATTTATATGGCAACCATAGACGGACTGGTTATTATCCACCCTGACGATGAGGCTTCACAGCCTGCGGATTCGCATGTGAAACTTTCTTCCCTGGCCATTGGTGGAAATATGATTTATCCTTCCAGTGGTGATTATCTGAAAAAAAATATCACTCTTGCTTCCGGTATTTTTCTGCATGAACGGGAGAACCGTTTCTCCATAGGTTTTACTACGCAGAATTATGGAAACAGTAGCCGTATCCGTTTTGCTTATCGTCTGGAAGGGTACGAGGAGGAATGGAACGAAACTCAGCCGGGTGATGGCATGGCCCGGTATACGGCTGTTCCGCCGGGAAACTATACATTGCAGGTTCGTGCAACGGATGAGCTGGGACGTTGGTCGGAAGAAACGACCGAAATAAAAGTCGGAATCACGCCTTATTTTTATAAGTCCGGTTGGTTCTACCTGCTTCTTGCCATAGCCATTTGCATTGCTATCTATTTATTCTATAAGCGCAAGACCCGGAGCTATCGTGAACAGAAAGCACGACTGGAAAAGGAAGTGGAACTGCGTACGCAGGAACTGGCTGTCCAAAACAAGCAATTGGAGACCATGGCCCAACACGTGAAAGAGATTACGGAAGAGAAGATTGCCTTCTTTACAAATATCACGCATGAGTTCCGCACTCCGGTTACATTGATTCACGGTCCCATTGAGCATGCCCTGAAGGAGACACAGGACGAGGCGGTGAAGGCACAGTTACAGATAGCTGAACGGAATTCACGGTATCTGCTCTCCCTAGTCAATGAACTGATGGACTTCCGAAAACTGGACATCGATAAAGTGGTGTTGGATAAGCGCTCCTCGAATTTTGTCGAGTTCTTATCTGAGTTGCTGATACCTTTCAGAGTTTTTGCAAAGGAGAGGCAGATTGATATATGCACTTATTTCCGATTGGAGAATCCTTTCCTGATGATTGATCCCGGATATATGCGTAAGGTGCTGGTTAATCTGGTTTCGAATGCCATTAAGTTTACGCCCGATGGTGGTCGCATTGATATATTTGTGGCATCCATTAAGGGTGAAGGCGGAGAGAAGTTGCTCTATATGAATGTATGTGATACGGGACACGGTATTGTGACAGAAGACATGGAGAAGATTTTCGACCGTTTCTATCAATCTAAGAAGAGTACGAAATATCCGGTTTACGGGCAGAGTGGTACGGGTATCGGTCTTTTCCTGTGTAAACGGATTGTATACTTGCATGGGGGAGAGATTTTTGCCCGTAATAATCCCGGGCGAGGGGCTTCATTCCGTATGTTGATGCCGTTGGTTCCCGGTGAACAAGTGGGAACAAGAGGAGAAATAGTGGAAGATCCCGGTACTGTATACCTGCCGGATACCTTACAGCCGGAAGATACACAGAAGAAAGAGACCATCTTGATTGTGGAAGATAATAAGGATATGCGCTCGTATATCCGTACGTTGCTTGTGGGCGATTACCGTTTGTTTGAGGCAGGTGACGGGCAGGAAGCTCTTGAAATAGTTCAGAAGCATACGATAGATTTAATAGTTAGCGACCTGATGATGCCTGTGATGGATGGTATGGAGTTGTCCCGCCGCATCAAGGAGAATCTGGCCACTTCGCATATTCCGTTCCTTATGCTTACGGCACTTCGCTCGGATGTGCAGGAAAAGAGGAGCTTCGAAATAGGCGTGGACGAGTATCTCTGTAAGCCTTTCGATGAAGAAGTGCTCCGGCTTCGTATTCGCAATATCCTGAATTTACGGAGGAAATATAAGAAGATGTTCTCATCCAGCAGCAATGTGGAAGAGCTGCATGTAAAGGAAGAGTCGCGGGACAAGACATTCATTACGAATGCCGTCAACCTGATGAAGGAGCACTATGCCGATGCGGAATATAACCTGGAACGTTTTGTGCGTGATATGGGATATAGCAAGACGCTCGTCAACAAGAAAATGCAGGACCTCACAGGGCAACCTATCGGACAGTTTATGAAGAATTACCGTCTGAACGTGGCGCAACGGATGATACAGGAAGGACCTGGAGACATCAATGTTTCGGAGATAGCATACGCTGTAGGTTTTAATGACCCGAAGTACTTCACAAAGTGCTTCAAAGAGTTCTTTGGGTATTTACCGAGTTCGAAACTGGGAAAGAAGGGGTAAGGTAGCTCGTTTACTATATTCGTCCCAAACTTTTCTATTTTCTCCTTATATAATAAAATAAGCGCCTACTTTTGCACATCACCCAGAAGTAATGAATACCATGAAAACCAAACTTTATTTAGTTATTTTGTTAGTAGTAGGTTTGTCTACTTATTTATCTGCCAACCCTGTTAATGGTCTGCTTGAAAGAATTGATAAGGGAGCATCTAAGAAATTTGTTATTGAACTCAATAAAGGTACGGACGACTTTTTTGAACTGGATCAGAAAGGTAGTAAAGTTGTTGTCCGTGGTAACAACTACGTGAATATAGCGACAGGTATCAACTGGTATCTGAAATATTATGCCGGTATCCAGCTATCATGGAACGGCATGCAGGCATCGCTTCCCCAAGTACTTCCTGCTGTTCCCCAGAAGGAGCGTCACGAAACATCCCTCTCACTTCGTTATGATTTCAACTATTGCACCTACTCTTATACGATGGCTTTCTGGGATTGGGAGCGCTGGGAGAAAGAAATAGACTGGATGGCCCTGCATGGCATCAATCTTCCTTTGGCCGCCGTAGGGCAGGAGTGTATCTGGTTCAATATGCTCCAAAAACTGGGATATTCCAAAGAAGAAATAAACAGCTTTATAGCCGGCCCCGCCTTCCTGGCTTGGTGGGCCATGAATAATCTGGAAGGATGGGGCGGCCCCAATCCGGACTCTTGGTATGCACAGCAGGAAGCTCTGCAGAAGAAAATATTGAAGCGCATGCGTGAGTATGGCATTAAACCTGTATTTCCTGGATATTCCGGAATGGTTCCGCATGATGCTGACGAGAAGTTGGGACTGAACCTGACCAAGTCCGATCTGTGGAATGGCTTTACCCGTCCGGCTTTCTTGCAGCCTACTGATGCTCGTTTTGCCGAGATAGCAGATTTGTATTACCGGGAGCAGGAGAAGCTTTTCGGCAAGGCGGATTATTACTCTATGGACCCCTTCCACGAAGCAGAAAATGCCGCTTCGGTAGATTTCGATGCAGCCGGAAAGGCCATCATGACGGCTATGAAGAAAGTGAATCCGAAAGCCACTTGGGTAGTACAGGGTTGGACGGAGAATCCTCGCCCTGAAATGATAAAGAATATGCAGAACGGAGATCTGCTGATACTGGACTTGTTCAGCGAATGTCGCCCTATGTGGGGAATCCCTTCTATTTGGAAGCGCGACAAAGGTTATGAGCAGCACGACTGGCTTTTCTGTATGTTGCTCAACTTCGGCGGCAATGTCGGTCTGCACGGCCGTATGGATCAGTTGCTCAACAACTTCTATCTGACAAAGAACAACCCGTTGGCAACTCATCTGAAAGGTATCGGTCTCACCATGGAAGGCTCAGAGAATAACCCCATGATGTTCGAACTGATGTGTGAGCTGCCTTGGCGCCCGGAGAAATTCACGAAAGAGGAATGGCTGAAAGATTATCTCTTTGCCCGTTACGGCGTGCGTGACGAGAAGATAGAACAGGCATGGACTCTGCTTGCCAATACCATTTATAACTGTCCCTTTGGAAACAATCAGCAAGGCCCTCATGAATCCATCTTCTGTGGACGTCCTTCACTGAACAACTTTCAGGCATCGAGCTGGTCGAAGATGAAGAACTATTACGACCCCACTGTTACGGAAGAAGCTGCCCGGCTGATGCTGGAGGTAGCCGATAAATATCGTGGTAATAATAACTTTGAATATGACTTAGTAGATATTGTCCGCCAGTCCCTTTCGGATAAAGGGCGCATTGTTTATAACCGTACCATTGCCGACTTCAAGAGCTTTGATAAATGCAGTTTTGCCCGTGACTCCCGGAAATTCCTGGATATACTGCTGTTGCAGGATAAATTGTTGGGTACACGCAGTGAGTTCCGTGTAGGTCGCTGGATAGAGCAGGCACGCAAGCTGGGCACTACTCCCGAAGAGAAAGACCTGTACGAATGGAATGCCCGTGTGCAGATAACTACCTGGGGCAATCGTGTTTGTGCTGACGACGGCGGTCTGCGTGACTATGCCCATAAGGAATGGAACGGCATTCTGCGCGATTTTTACTATAAACGTTGGGCGGCTTATTGGCAAACCCTCCAAGACCAACTGGATGGTAAACCCGAAGTGAAATTGGATTATTATGCAATGGAAGAACCCTGGACATTGGCGAAGAATCCGTATGGTTCGACTTCCGAAGGAAACTGTGTGGATGTGGCAAAGGAAGCATTTGAGAAAGTGTTTGAGAATGAGTGATTAGTGATTAACACCCTACAGATGATGGAAAATATTCAACCCCCAATTTCCGGCTATCCGCAGAAGAAGCGACTCTTGTCTCTCGACGTGTTACGTGGAATTACTGTTGTCGGAATGATTCTCGTCAATAATTCCGGTGGAAAGCTATCCTACGACTCCCTGCAGCATTCTGCATGGAATGGGCTGACGCTTTGTGACCTGGTCTTTCCGTTCTTTTTGTTCATCATGGGCATTTCCACTTACATTGCTCTGAGCAAGTTCCATTTCCAGGCATCAGGCCCGGTGATCCGTAAGATACTGAAACGTACTCTTGTCATTCTGTGCATCGGCTGGGCCATTCATTGGTTTCACTTTATCTGTGAGGGCGATTTCTTTCCCCTTGCCCATCTCCGGCTTACGGGGGTGTTGCCACGTATCGCTTTATGTTATTGTGCCGTTTCTTTCGTAGCTCTGTATGTCAAGCCTAAGTATATCGGCTGGATGATCGGTTTCCTTATTATCGGATATGCCGTCTTACTCGGTATTGGCAACGGATACACCCCTGATAGTACAAATATTCTGGCAATTATAGACCAGAATGTATTGGGTGCAGACCACCTTTATCATAAAAGTCCGATAGATCCGGAAGGACTTACCAGCACCCTTGCAGCTATTGCTCATACATTGATTGGCTTTTGTTGCGGGAGGATCATACTGGCTAAGGAAGCTTTGGAACAGAAAACCCTGAAACTGTTTGTGGCAGGCTTTATTCTGATGGCATGCGGTTTTGTGCTGACGGAGGCTTTGCCATTGAATAAGCGTATCTGGTCGCCTACCTTCGTATTGGTTACTTGCGGACTGGCTGCCATGCTTCAGGCTGTACTTATTTACTTCATCGATATGAAAGAGAAGAAGAACTGGTGCCGCTTTTTTGAGGTATTCGGAGTCAACCCTTTGTTTCTCTATGTACTCAGTGAGGTGGCGGCTATTGTTATCGGTGCCACCGGAAGCAAACCGATTGTTTACGAAGGGATACATTCATTGATAACCGATCCTTATCTGGCATCTGCCGTTTATGCTCTTGCTTTCACGTTGCTGATGGGAGCATGTGGCTATCCATTGTATAAAAAGAAAATCTATATAAAAATATAACATGAAACGGACGATCTATACATACTGCTCCCTATTATTAGTAACTGTCTTGCTGCCGGGTACCACTTCGTGCACCGGACGTTGTGGAATGGATGATGAGTCGCGGTTATCCTATATCGACACCCGCGTCGGCACTGCCCCCAGTGCCACCCATACAGCCGGATTGTTCGGCAAAGATACCGAAGAATACGGGCAAACTCTTCCAGCAGTACTCGAACCCAACGGAATGAACTTCTGGACTGCGCAGACGCGTGATACGGAACAAAAATGTATAGCTCCCTATTATTATGCAGATTCCCTGCTGCAAGGTTTCCGTAACTCCCATTGGATTGTGGGCGGATGTACGCAGGATTACGGTTCTATGACCCTGATGCCCCTCTTCGGTACATTACGTTGTCAGCCGGAAGCACGTTCCACCCGTTTCTCGCATGCCGAGGAAATGGCGACTCCCGCCTATTATAGGGTTTCTCTACCGGATGAGAATATCTTTGCTGAAATGACGGGCCGTTCGCGTTCCGCTATCTTTCGTTTCACCTACGGAAAAGCAGGAAAAGGTTATTTGGTGGTGAATCCCAACAGTGATGAAGGTCAGGGATACATCTGCATCGATACCCTCAACAATCAGATTTACGGATACAATCCCGTTCACCGCATTTATCAGGGCTGGGGAAAACCGGCAGGGTATAGCGGACATTTCATCGTTCAGCTGCAAAAGAAGCTGACGGGGTACGGTGTGTTCAGGGGAGATTCCCTGTCTCCAGGTGTCATCCGGATAGGTGATGCGGCCCAGATAGGTGCTTATGTAGAATTTAATGTAGCTGAAGGCGAAGAAGTGCTGGTAAAAGCTGCTTCCTCCTTTACCGACCGGGACGGTGTTTTGCAAAACCTGAAGGCTGAAATCCCTCATTGGGATTTCGGTCAGACTTGCACAGATTTGAGACAGATCTGGGAAAAACACCTCTCTGCCATTGATGTAGAAACCGAACAGCTTGCGGACAAGGAAATGTTTTACGGTGCTTTCTATCGTGCCTCTTTTCTGCCGCATACATTCAATGATGTGGATGGGCGTTATCCCTCTTTTGCGAAAGGAACCCCGATACGGCAACTTCCTGAAGGAGAAACGTATTATGAAGATTACAGCATGTGGGATACCTACCGTGCCCTGCATCCAATGATAAATCTGCTTTTCCCGGCCAAGGGCGGAGATATGATGCAATCTCTGGTGCATAAATATGAGCAAGGCGGCTGGTTACCCATCTTCCCTTGCTGGAATAGCTATACCGCCGCTATGATAGGCGATCATTGTATCTCCGCCATCAGTGATGCCTATTGTAAGGGCATTCGTAATTTTGATGTGGATAAGGCTTATGAAGGAATGCGTAAGAATGCTTTTGAAGCTCCTTCCAACCCAGATGAATATAAAAACGGTATGGGGCGCCGTGCCCTGACTTCTTATCTGGAATATGGATTTATTCCTCTTGAAGACGGTGTACCCGATGCATTCCACACGAAAGAACAAGTGTCGCGTACTCTGGAATATGCTTATGATGACTTTGCCCTTGCACAGATGGCGAAAGCTCTGGGTAAGACAGATGATTACCAGGCATTGATACAGCGTGCTGCCAATTATCGCAATGTGATTGATTCCCGTACCGGATATGCCCAGGGACGTCATGCCGATGGTACTTTCCTGAATGATGCCAATGCTTTCAATTTCGCCCGTTTCATTACTGAGGGCGCTCCTTGCCATTATACCTGGTATGTGCCGCAAGATCCGTACGGATTGATGGATTGTATGGGAGGCAAGGATAAGTATGTAGCCAAACTGGATTCCATGTTCAGCGAACAGCGTTACTGGCATGGAAATGAGCCCTGTCATCAGGTTGCTTATATGTTCAATTATGCAGGCGATCCTTGGAAAACTCAACGTGCCGTCCGGCATATTATGGAAACGGAATATCTGAATGAACCGGGTGGACTTTCCGGTAATGACGATGCCGGACAGATGTCGGCCTGGTATATGTTTGCCGCTATGGGGTTCTATCCGGTATGTCCCGGTACCCCGTATTATCTACTTGCCAGCCCCTCATTCCCCAGCTTTACGCTGAATCTTGAGAATGGAAATACATTCACCGTGAAAGCCCGTAATGCGTCGCAGAAGAATATTTATATCCAGTCGGCAACACTAAATGGAAAGCCTTATACACGGAATTATATTACCCATCAGGATATAGTGAATGGTGGTGTGATGGAGTTTGTAATGGGGGATGAACCGAATAAAGAATGGGGAGCGGGAGCAGAAAACTGTCCGCCGGAAGTAATGAAATAACTAACAAAAGAAAGGGAAAGATATGGCATGTTTTAAGCATATTCTATTATTCTTATTACTCCTTTGCGGTTCTGCTGCGTGGGGGCAACGGGTTTATAATATTACCGATTATGGTGCCATATCCGATACAACGCAACTTTCCACTGTAGCTATACAAAAAGCGATAGATGATTGTGCTGCTCACGGGGGAGGTACTGTATGGGTGCCTGCCGGTAACTATCTTAGCGGTACGGTTTTGTTGAAGAGTTATGTCAATCTGCATTTGGATGCAGGAGCTACGATTTATGCCAGCCGGAGAATAGAAGACTTCAGTAATCTTGCCCGCAAAGTGGGGGCAGCCGATAATGCTGAGGCTGAAATGTTGATAGGGGCAGTCAATGCCAGAGATATTTCAATCACCGGACAAGGTATGTTGAATTGCCGTGCCGTGCGTACCGGATACCGCAGGGAGCCGAAAACGGAAGTTACAGATTCTATTACTGCACGGGAGATTGTCAATGCCGGGCGTTACGGAGTGGATTATCAAAGTAAGTTCAGAAAGGTTCCACCTTGCCCGGGAGCTATCAACTTTACAGGATGTACCAATGTTCATATCCGCGATATACAAGTGATTGAATCTTCTTTCTGGTCGGTGCATCTGCAGTGGTGCGACCGGGTCTATGTGGACGGTGTCTATATCCAGTCTAATTCCCATAACGGAGTTAATGCGGATGGGTTGGACATAGACGGGTGCAGCAATGTAATGGTTTCCAATAGCCGGATTGATACCGGTGATGATGCCTTGTGCCTGAAGACAACCCGGCAGAATGGTAAAACCCAATCTTGCCGTTATATTACAATAAGCAATTGCATTCTGACCTCTTCATCAGCAGCGTTGAAGATAGGGACGGAGTCTCATGCAGACTTTGAGTATATCACCGTATCGAATTGTGCCATCAGCCGGGCAAACCGTGGACTCAACATCATTCTTCGCGATGGGGGGAATGTACGCAATGTAATCTTTTCCAATCTGACTATAAATACGGTACGCAAGGAAACATTCTGGTGGGGGAATGGCGATCCGGTTTGGTTCACCATACAGAAAAGAGGGGTCATTCCGTCAGCCGGAAGTATAGAAAATATAACGTTGAGCAATATAACAGCCTGCGGACAAAGTGGGATCCGTATGGAAGGTTTCAGTAACCGAATGAAGAACATACGCTTGCGCGATGTACAGCTTTTCATGGAGCCGGAAGATGCGGTAGATAAAAGGTCGCGTAACGGTTTTCTGTTTTATGGGATAGATGAATTGTCACTGGTGGATTGCCAAGTGCGTTGGAACGAGGAAAAGCCGGAGGCTACTTGGGAGAGTGCCTATTTGTTCCGGGAAATCGATGATCTTTCCCTTATTCGCGTGAAAGGAGAGAAGGCACCGGGAAGCAATTACGAGGCTTTCAGGTATGAAGACTGTAAGAGGATATCGACAGACAAACATTAATCAGAAAGATATTATGAGAGTAAAAGCATTCTTGTTTGCCCTATGCAGCATCTTGCTGTTAGGGGCTTGCGGTACTCCGAAGACTGGAGGAACTGTCTACAATATTATGGATTACGGAGCCAAAGGTGACGGCGTGACCGATGACGCCGCTGCTATACAAACCGCTATCGACCAGTGTTCCAAGTCGGGTGGCGGAACGGTACTTGTTCCGGCGGGGCGTACTTTCATGTGCAGTCCTTTCCATCTTGCCTCGTTTGTAGAACTGCACCTGGAACCTAATTCCTGCCTGCTTGCCAATCCCGATGAGGCTGCCTATACCCTGAGCGCTTTCCGCGATAACCGTGGTGAAGGCATGATGTGGATTTATGGTCAAGACCTGAAAGAGGTATCTATCACCGGAACAGGAACTATAGACGGAAACGGTGTCTCCTTTATGGGCAAGGAACTGGAAGATTCTTACGAGCTGAAACCGGTGACCGACTTTGATCCCCGTCCGCATGTGCTGACGCTTATCAATATAGAGAAGACAGTGATCCGTGATGTAACCATCCGCAATAGTGCCTATTGGACGGTTCATCTCATTGGTTGCAATGATGCCTCCATTGATGGTATCTCTATTCTGAACAATCTGAAGATACGCAATGGCGACGGCATCGATGTAGACCATTCCAAGAATGTGCGTATTGCCAATTGCCATATAGAATCAGGTGATGACTGTATCTGCCTGAAGAACCGCCGCGAGTTTGAGGAATACGGTTCGTGCGAAGACATTGTGGTGACCAACTGTACCATGGTCTCCCGTTCCTGTGCCATCAAGATTGGTTCGGAAAATATGGATAAGATTAATAACGTACTGTTCAATAACTGTATTATTAAGAATAGCAACCGCGGCATCGGTATTCAGAACCGGGATGAAGGAACGGTTACCAACGTAATTTTCTCTAATATGATTGTGGATTGCATGTTCTACTCGGATGTCTGGTGGGGGAAAGCGGAACCTATTTACGTGACTTCTTATCCGCGTGCCGTAGGTAATCATAAGGATGCCGGTTGGCGTTTTCCGAAGGGAGCTACCGAAGGACGTTGCGGAGAGGTGAGCCGTATTTATTTCACAAATATCAAGTGTACCAGCGAGAACGGTATTTTTGTAGGCGGGGATACACAAGACAAGGTGAACCATATCTACTTTGAAAACGTAGATCTGCTGTTGCAGAAACGTACTGCCTATGAGGGCGGCATTTATGATAAACGTCCGTGCGTAGGCGAAGGATTTATCCATGATAAGACGTATGGGTTCTATATCGATACGGCATCCGATATCCTGATAGATGATTGTACGGTTACTTGGGGAGATATCCGTCCCGATCAGGCGGCTGAAGGTATTGGACAGAAGGATGTTCGTAATCTGAAAGGTAACTTAAATTCGTCACGAAAATGAGACAATGCATAATTTTTATATTGTATTTACTGTGTACTTTCACCGCCCGTTCCCAGTCCGTATTGACGCCGGAGCAGACAGGGAGTATTTATTATGCTTATCCTGCCCCTCCATCTGTCCATACCCCTGCTCCGGCAGGATACGAGCCTTTCTATATCAGTCACTACGGTCGTCATGGCTCCCGTTGGATGACAGCGGATGAACGTTATACGGAAGTCATCTGTGTTTTTGATTCCCTTTATCAATGTTCTGGGCTTACTCCTCTTGGCATGGATGTCCGTCAGCGTCTGCACAAGGTTTGGGAAGATGCCCGCGGATGTAGTGGAAGTATTACTCCCCTTGGCGAACGTCAACATCGTGAGATAGCTGAACGCATGTATCACAATTTTCCGCAAGTATTCCGGGAAGATGCTTTCATAGACGCCCGTTCGTCCACTTCTCTGCGTTGTGCTATGAGCATGAGCTATTTTACGGAACGCTTGAAAGAACTGAATCCTGCCTTGCATGTGGAGCGTAGGGCTTACCATCGGTATATGGATTATATAGCTTACACCTCTCCCGAAGGTGAGAAGTTTTCTTCAGAGAAAGCTTCATGGAGACGTGGGTTCAGGGAATTTGAAAAGAAGAATGTTCGTCCCGGACGCCTGATGGCTTCCCTGTTTGTGAAACCTGATGCGATAGCTGATCCGGATGCCATGATGCGCAGCCTCTATTGGATTGCTGCCGATATGCAGAATGTAGAGTTGGATTTGTCTTTCTATGATATCTTTGAATACGAGGAGTTGGTGGGTATTTGGAAGACGGTGAATGCTCGCATGTACGTGTGTAATGCTGCTGCTCCGCTCAATAGCGGTCTGATGCCTCGCTGTGCTGTGCCTTTGTTGCGCAATATTCTGGAAAGTGCGGATGTTGCTATAAAGAAAGGTACTCCTGCGGCAGATCTCCGTTTCGGGCATGATACCCACCTCATCCGTCTGCTTGCTTTGATGCAAATAGAAGGATGTAGCAATCAGGAGGCGGATATGGAAAAATTCCATCTTGCCTGGCAAGATTATCGGGTCTCTCCTATGGGAGCCAATCTGCAGATTATTTTCTATCGCGATAAGAAGAATGATATACTGGTGAAGCTGTTGCTGAATGAAAATGAAGCAACCTTACCGATAAAGAGTGAAATTGCTCCTTATTATTCATGGAATGTGGTGAAAGACTTCTTGGAAAAACAGACCGGAACAAATTAAAAATGAGCTGTGGGGGGATTGTTTTTTTATAAATAGCAAATATCGATTTGCCGGGTTTGTCTTTTTTTCTCTTGTCAAAGCTTCAACAGCAAGAATGAAAGCTTCAGCTCGAGGACGTAGTAAATCTACTAATGGGGCATCGCAATAGGCAAAATCGCTGTAGTCACTGCTGTGTCTTTTGTCAAAAAGTAAACCGAAAGTAGTACTGTGTTCTAAATTGAGGCGATTGTTACGAACAAAGTGCATGGAAAGTTGTGTTTTCACGCCATTGAAATATCCGCCGCCATATAGCAAATCTGCTTCTCCAAGGGTGCTGTGTGCACGTTCCAAACGGTAATCAACCATTGCGGCACGTGTTTCGGGATCAAGTTGCTGTTTCATAATGCTATACCTTCCCGAGTTACATTTATGGTAAATGGGCTGATAAGTTGTTCCCATACACGACGAAGAACGACAAGTGCATTAATAGCTACCCCGGTTTGGGCTTCCAATTCAGAGAGGGCGACGAAGTTCAAGCTCTCTTTTGGGAGTAAGTTCTTCCTGGTCATCAAGTAAAATAAGTAGGTCAATGTCTGAATCGGGACGTTTCATCTTTTGTTAAACTCCTTTCTGCTTTTAGCAACAGTAAAAAGATAGTAATTGTTTTTATAACAGCAATGTTCCGGATGGAAGAAAGCAGTGCTTTCGATCAACAGATAGTTTTCTTTTTCTTTCCGAAATTACTGTTGTAAATAAATAAGAATGTATTAATCCCTCATTGATATGCACTTACGTATTTTCTGAAGATTAATATTTAAAACTATTTGTTTTCTATATTGAAATCTAATATATTTGCGAGTGGAAAAACAGATAAATTGTTTTTTACTTGGAAATTAAAAGTGCGAAAATCATGGAAAAACAAGATCTTACTTCAGAATACAGAGCTCCTCCCTTATAAAGATACACTAAAGTTGTGAACAAACAGCAGATATCGATCCTATGAAACACAAGTGTTTCACACGCAGAATACAAGTATTACATTTATGGAATGCAAGCCATACATACATAAGACACAAGCATCCATCATATATCAATCCATTAAAGTCAGAATCATGAACCAATTATCTTTAAAACCAACCCGCATTTGCAGAAAATGTCTCCAAGTGCTTCCCCTCAATGCCTTTTATATTAACAAAAACAGTCGGTATCCGGACTACTATTGCAAGAAATGCCGCGGAGAAAGCAATCGTATGGCACGTAAGAAACATGATCATCCACAGATCATGGACAAGCCTAAATGCTACCTGGTACTCACCCGGGTCGAAGACCGCGAACAACGGATAAAGCTTATCCGCCACGCCAAGCAAGTAGTGAGTGAAAGCATAGCACGCAAACAAAAAAGGCTCAGGGAGGCGATGAGCGATTGAATTATCAACAATCTATTACTAACCATTAACCACTAAAAAACATGTCCAGAATAAAAAAACGGGGACTTGACTACTTCCCCATAAGTACCGATTTCATACACGACCGCATTGTACGCCGAATTATGAAGAAAGAAGGAGATGCCGCCGTAACCGTACTTGTACAGGCCTTTTGCAGTATCTACTCCAACGAAGGATACTACGTAATGGCGGGCGACCTCTTCTATGACGACCTGGCAGACAACCTCTACCAGGAGGACTCCGACTACGTGCGGCGTGTTATTGCCCTTGCTGTAGAATATGGTCTTTTCGACTCTGCACTCTTTCAAGAGTACGGTTTGCTGACTTCGGCAGATATCCAGCGTCAGTTCCTCTTTGCAACCAAGCGCCGGAATGTCTCACTGATAGACACGCGCTACTGTCTGTTGTCATCAAGTGAGCTCACCCCGTCGACACAGGAAGAGAAAGAAAGCGGCAAACCGGCCCTTAAAGATGTGGAAGAAAAGAAATACCCAAAGGACGAAAATGCTGTAGTTATCCCCATAAATGCAACATTTTCTCCCGAAAACAGCGAAAATACGCACTTTGGTACACATAGCATAGCACAGCATAGCATAGCACAGAATATGGAGGAAGAGAAGGAGGAAGTCTCTCCGAAAAAAGGAGTGGCGGTCAATGATACGAAAACCACCGAAGTCGGCAGCAAACGAAAAGAATGGACCCTCGAAGAGATAGCCCTTCTACAGCCACCCCGGGACGGGATGAATCGCAACTTCGACGGCCTCATATACAATCTTGGACTTTATCCCATTCCACCCGCCGAGCAGTATGCCATTGTCTGCAAGAGTAATTTCGGTGTCATCGGGCATCCTGTATGGAATGGCTTTTATGAGCTGCGCAACTGCCATGGGAAGATCCGTCTGCCGGGACGCTACTTGTTGAGTCTGTGCCAGAGGTAAAAACAAACAATTCAAAAATAACAAATTAGAATTGGATTTCAATAATGAAATGTTTTTCTTGAACGCTTTTCCTTTTTTCATTCGTTTAGCAGCAAAAAGAGCCGTATATTTGCAGCGTAGTTAAGCTTAATACACAAACAATAAACTATTTATTTTTTAAAAACTAATTTATTATGCCAGTACTTTACAAGACTATTCAGTCTACTATGAAAACTAAAAATGGTGATAAACTTTATCATCCGCGCACCGTATACGTAGGTAGCGTAAATACAGAGAAAATAGCCCGGGAGATAGCAGAATACTCCTCCCTCTCCACAGGTGATGTGAAGAATTCCATCGACAACCTTGTCACCGTAATGACCAGGCACCTGCAATCATCCGAAGTGGTGACGCTGGACGGCTTGGGAACATTCCGGCTTGCCATGAAATCGAGGGGAAAGGGGGCAAAGACCAAAGAAGAAGTATCCGCTGCGCAGGCCTCGCTGCAGGTACACTTCAGTCCGGCTTCTACCCGCAATTCGGACCGTACCGTGGCTACCCGCTCACTGGTGACCGGTGTGAAGTGTGTACTTTACAAACCCGAAACAACTGATTCTGGAAACAGCGGCGGTGGCAACAGCGGTGGTGGAGACGGAGGCATAGAAGACGATCCGTTGGGCTAAACTGTTGCAACCAAAGACTTAAACCGGAAACTGACTAAACTATTTATTTTAGCGGCAAAATCATTCAATCTGAATTAACTAAACTATTCATTCAATACATGAGAAGTATCAACTTAATTGTGGTGCATTGTAGCGCCACCCGGGCGGATCATGCCCTTACCACAGAGAATCTGGAATCGGAACATCGCCGCCGTGGCTTCCATGGCATCGGTTATCACTACTACATCCGCAGGGATGGCACCGTCGTCCCCACCCGCCCCCTGGAACAGATAGGGGCACATGCCAAAGGGCACAACGCCCATTCGATAGGCATCTGCTATGAGGGTGGACTGGATTGCAACGGACATCCTGCAGATACCCGTACACCGGAACAAAAAAGTGCGCTCCGCCTGCTGGTGCACCAGTTGCTGAAGCGCTTCCGGAACAGCTATGTCTGTGGGCACCGCGACCTTAGTCCGGACCTGAACGGGAACGGGGTGATAGAACCGGAAGAGTGGGTGAAAGTATGCCCGTGCTTCGAGGTGGGAAAGGAACTCTGATTATTATTCAGAGCATGAAATCATTCAAAAAGAGAACACGAAAGGAGGTGTGAAACTATGGCAATCAAGAAATCAGTATGGGATATGATCCTGAAAATGGTTATCGCGGTGGCTTCGGCTATTGCGGGGGCGTTAGGGGCAAATGCGATGACGCTGTAAAGCCTTAATCTCATAAAGATATCCCGCCATTCGATACATAGAAAATGATGCAATGGTGGGATATTTTTTATCACAATCAATTATTCATTCACAACAGACAATCATTATGAGAAATATTCTATTTATTCTATTATTAGCTCTGGGCACCCTTGCCCATGCACAGGGAGGTCAGGAACTGCAACAGTTCTACACCCCCAATACGTATGCCTTTGCCCGCTACGGCGACCTGCCCGTTGACTACAGCACCGGTCTTCCGCAAATCAACCTTCCGCTGACTTCCATCAGCGACCGCGACATCAAGGTGGACGTCTCACTAAGCTATTACGCATCAGGTATCAAGGTAGACCAGGAAGCCTCGTGGGTAGGCCTGGGATGGAGCCTGAATGCAGGCGGCATGATCACTTGCCAGCTTCGGGGAGCGCCCGACGAGATGGATGCCAAGACGGGAAAGATGCGTCGTGTGAATCTGCGCTTTCAGAATTATCCTTCGGAAACCATGGACCAATACATCAAAACCGAAAGGAGCAACTGGGTGAGTGCGGCCGACCTGAGACCTAACAGCTTCGATCCTGCACCGGATATCTTCTTTTTCAATTTCTGCGGAAGAACCGGAAAGTTCTACCTGGATGAAAACGGAAAAGGGCGTATGATCAATCAGGATGACTGTATCATAGAGTTCCAGCCGGACGGCACTTTCAAGATTACGGACGAAAAAGGGGTAGTATATCTTTTTAAGGATAAGGAATACGCTTATTACGGTGCGATAAAGGATAACTGCACTTCCGGATGGTATCTTTCGTCTATTACAAGTCCTGCCGGGGGCAGCATCACTTTCACTTATGTAAGTGGCGGTACGCTGGGAACGAGCGTCATCCACCGCATTGATGATTCTTGCTATATGACCCTCAATAAAGATCTCAATACGCATGAGATTCCCCCCAGCTACCTGCGGCCTGCCATTGTCGATAACTCCAATGAAGGGATAACCGGACTTGTGGTCAGCCGCATTACTGCTTCTTCGGGAGCACACATCGACTTTACGTGCAGCAACGAGAGCCGTAAGGATGCCCACAGCATACGGGGGAGCATGCTCGAGAGTATCACTTCTTATAATTCGGCAAACGACATTTATAAAAAGTACAGACTGTTCTATGGCTACTTTGAACCGGATGAAAGGCATAAAATAGCCGCTTCATATTACCAATACCTGAACTATCGCCTGCGTCTGGAGAAAGTACAGGAACTTCCGTCTACAGGCACATCGGCACTTCCTCCCTATCGTTTTTCATATTATGGAGACGGTGGTTCCAAGACGGATAATATATATGCATTGCCTTATCGGTTGTCACCTTGCCAGGACCACTGGGGATACTATAATTATACGGATAACAAGACCATTTTTGCGAATAATGCGGCGAATGAACCTTTCTACATTGACCCGTGGTTCCGAGAATTGTCCAACAGTTATGAACTGGCAGGCATAAAGGGTTATAAAATATCAAATGGTGGTAATCGCGAAATGGATACCGAGGCTGTCAAGGCCTGTACCCTGAAGAGGATCACGTATCCCACAGGCGGTTATACGGACTTTGATTTCGAAACGCACGATACCAACTATACGTTAGGGAAAATCGGCATCGGCGGCCTGCGCGTCAAGAAGATAACGGACAATGATGAGAATGGCAACCAGAAAATCCGTAACTACGAGTATCCTTATTATTCGTGGGGAGACAGCAAGTATCATTTAGCGGAGAATTTATATCATGTCTGGTATCATCAAATGCTTGATTCGAACACTAATCTGGGGCGATGCAGGGACTATCTGGCAGGCTACGGAGTTCCTACCGACCTCATTGATTCACCGGATATCCTGCAAATCACATCTTTCCCAGCCCTGACTCTGGGTGTGGAAGGCGACTTCATGTACCCCAATGTGACGGAATACATAAGCGGGCAGGGACGCACGGAGTATACCTATACTTATGAAACGAACCATGAACCCTATATCCGACCGGGGGATGATGTCACGGCTCCCGACTGGTTCCGTTCTTCCTACATCTACATAAATTCGGGCGGGGTAATCCCTTCCACGATTTTGGGGGGCACGGCTACTTCTTACACTTTCCCTTTCATGACGGACGTCGACCTGGGCTGGATGCGCGGGCAGTTGGAGAAGCGTGAGGTGTATGGCGAAGACGGCTGGCTGGTGGAAGCTGACTATATGACCTATGAGGAGTGTCTGCTGGGCGTGGAAGCCGGAGGCAAGGCGGTGCAATTCAATGAATACGAGTTTCTCTTTGCCCGGGATTACCTGACAACCGGACGATCACGGTTGGCACAGGAGACTCATGAGGTTTATGGCGACAAGGGTGGGGCCTTACGTACCACGAAAGAATATACGTATGCCCCGGATTATCATAAGCTGGTGTCGGAAGTGAAGGAAACGGCAAGTGATGGTAGCGGGATTGTGACGAAGTATTATTATCCGCACGATTACACTTCTGCTGCCAATGCAGCCCTTCAGACAATGAAGGATAAGCACATCCTCCTTCCGGTAGATGTACGCTCGTATAAAGGTGACCGCCTGGTATCGGGTGAGCAGACCAAGTACAATGCATACGGCCAGCCGGAGACTGCTTACCGTGCGGAAACCACGGCTGCGGAGATTGCTTTCAACGGGAATACCCCTTTCACGTTCACGCCCTACCTGTGGCGTACGTATGATGCTAATCGGCTGCTTGTATCCGAGGAGACACGTGAGAATGGCCTGAAGTATACTTACTTGTGGTCGTACGGCAACCAGTATCCTGTAGCACGGATAGAAGGTGCGGATTACAGCGATGTGACCGGCTGGTTGAGCAGTGCTTTGGTCGGATTACCAAACACGCTGACCCGCCCTTCGGATATTGAGAGCCGGCTGGCTTCCATTCGAAATGCCCTTGCCTCCAAAGACGTATTGGTCACCACCTATACTTATCTGCCACAAGTGGGCATGACGGGTATGACGGATGCCAACGGTAAAACTACCGGCTACGTATATGATGATTACCGGAGGCTGTCTCTGGTAAAGAACCATGAGAGCAAGGCTGTGATGCAGTATAAATATAATCTTTACGACTAACCCTAAAAAGAAACAATGCGTATGAAACGATTTAGTATATTCCTATTATTCCTGATAGTCGGTTGTGCCCTGAATGCACAGGATGACTACCGGAACTACGTGCTCAGTCGCACGATGCTGAATGGGACAGGAACGTCCTATCTGGACAATATCACTTATTACGATGGACTGGGACGTCCTTTCCAGACGGTACAGAAAGCGGTGCAGAGTGGTTTGCCTGTAAACAAGAACCTTGCCACCCTGCAGGAATATGATGCTGCCGGACGCGAATGGAACAGTTGGCTGCCAGTGTTTGCCGGTTCTTCCGACTATCTTGCTCCTGCCGGTATCAAGAGCAGTGCACCTGGAAATTACGACAATGACAGCCGGCCCTACAGCCAGCCGGTTTATAAAGCTTCGCCGCTAAACCGCCTTACAGCACAATATGGCCCGGGAGCAGCCTGGTATAATGCCGGGCGCCCGGTAAAGACGGAGTATCTGCTGAATACGAATGCTTCCCCATTGAAGTGTATCAAGTATGGCGTAAGCTCTACGGGAGGGCTGACCGGTAATTCTACTACTTTCTATACTTCAGGTGAACTTTCTGTAGTGAAGACTACGGACGAAGACCTGAACGTAAGCTATTCCTTCACCGACAAACAGGGGCGCACGGTGCTTACCCGCCAGATGAACAACAGCGAGGAACATGACACCTATTATATATATAATGATAAGGGGAATCTTTGCTTTGTGCTTCAGCCCAAATATCAGGAGTCGGCGGATCTTGGCAAGTATGCTTTCCAGTACGAATATGACGCTCGCGGACGTTGTACGAAGAAGATACTTCCGGGTGCTGATTTTGTGGAGTATACATACAATGACGCGGACCAGCTGGTCTACTCCCAGGATGGCAACCAACGGGCGCAGGCTACCAAGAAATGGACTTATTATCTGTATGATAAGTTCGGTCGTCTGA
>ENA-OWOU01000262-OWOU01000262.1-gut-metagenome-genome-assembly--contig:-NODE-262-length-36799-cov-40.835412_pt1 | contig 36799 bp, 33 predicted proteins | sample MGYA00248248_ERZ651801 | MGnify/ENA primary metagenome ERZ651801 (study PRJEB26908, sample SAMEA4031710) | gut metagenome | biome: gut; feature: normal infant; material: stool | place: China | collected... | reverse complement strand
CGCTACACCGTGAAGCACAGTCTGATTTTTGCCAGCGTTATCGGCATTATCACGCTGTTGCAGGCGTATGTGTTTACTGGGATGTTAGTTTCGTAAATCAATAAAGCCGGATGATCGTTAATATCATCCGGCTTCATTTACATTATTCTGTCTTATTAATGGGGAATTATTTCCTGCTTTATTATCTATGAAATAATAATGTTTTACGTTCAGATAACCTGCTAAATAATTAAGAGCGTGAGAATATCTGTTTTTTTATCACGCAAAACAAGTCTGTATTAATTATGTTCGCTTGATGAGCAAACACCGTTCTATCTGTTGCTTTTGCAATCTTAATCGTTAAAACTACCAACAAATTTATATAGTTATGTTGTGAGAAATTGTTGATTTTTTGTTTGTTGAAATTTCGTAAAAATAAACAGACAGACATCAAATAGGGGTTATTCTTATAAATTTCACCTGTTTTTCTATCAGTGATGCCGTTTTCTTAAGAATGGAGGAAGTTATTAGAGAAGATAAAGCATAAAACTATTTCTCCCAGTTACGAATTTTTTAACATTGTTTTGTCACTTGCGTTATTAATGAATAAGAAATTTAAATATAAGAAATCGCTTTTAGCGGCTATTTTGAGCGCAACCCTGTTAGCCGGTTGTGATGGCGGTGGTTCCGGATCTTCCTCCGATACGCCGCCTGTAGATTCTGGAACAGGGTCTTTGCCGGAAGTGAAACCTGATCCAACACCAAACCCGGAGCCGACGCCTGAGCCAACGCCGGACCCAGAACCTACGCCGGAACCGACACCTGATCCAGAGCCAGAACCGGAGCCAGAACCTGTTCCTACGAAAACGGGTTATCTGACCCTGGGCGGAAGCCAGCGGGTAACTGGTGCTACCTGTAATGGTGAATCCAGCGATGGCTTTACATTTACACCTGGTGAGGACGTTACTTGCGTGGCGGGTAACACGACAATTGCCACCTTCAACACTCAGTCAGAAGCTGCGCGTAGCCTGCGTGCGGTTGAAAAAGTGTCGTTTAGTCTTGAGGACGCGCAAGAACTGGCGGCTTCCGACAATAAGAAAAGCAATGCGGTTTCGCTGGTAACGTCCAGTAACAGCTGTCCGGCGGATACAGAACAGGTTTGCCTGACGTTCTCCTCGGTGATCGAGAGTAAACGTTTCGACTCGCTGTATAAGCAAATCGATCTGGCACCGGAAGAGTTCAAAAAGCTGGTCAATGAAGAGGTGGAAAACAATGCCGCGACCGATAAAGCGCCATCCACTCATACTTCACCGGTCGTGCCTGTCACCACGCCGGGAACAAAACCGGATCTGAACGCTTCCTTCGTGTCGGCTAACGCGGAACAGTTTTATCAGTATCAACCCACTGAAATCATTCTCTCAGAAGGTCGACTGGTAGATAGCATGGGCAATGGTGTGGTTGGCGTAAATTACTACACCAGCTCAGGCCGTGGCGTAACTGGCGAAAACGGCAAATTCAACTTCAGCTGGGGCGAAACCATCTCCTTTGGTATCGACACCTTTGAACTGGGCTCAGTACGCGGCAATAAGTCGACCATTGCGTTGACTGAGCTGGGCGACGAAGTTCGCGGCGCGAATATTGATCAGCTTATTCATCGTTACTCCCAGGTCGGAAAAAATGATGAGCGTGAAGTGCCGGACGTAGTGCGCAAGGTCTTTGCCGAGTATCCCAACGTGATCAACGAGATTATCAATCTCTCGTTATCCAATGGCGAGGCGTTGAGCGAAGGCGATCAAACCTTTGAGCGGACAAACGAATTTCTTGAGCAGTTTGAATCCGGGCAGGCTAAAGAGATTGATACGGCGATTTGTGACTCCCTTGGGGGCTGCAACTCTCAGCGTTGGTTCTCGTTGACAGCACGCAATGTTAACGAAGGTCAGATTCAGGGCGTTATCAACAAGCTGTGGGGTGTGGATAAAGATTACAAATCAGTGACGAAATTCCACGTCTTCCATGACTCTACCAACTTCTATGGCAGTACCGGTAATGCGCGCGGTCAGGCAGTGGTGAATATCTCCAACGCGGCCTTCCCGATTCTGATGGCGCGTAATGATAAAAACTACTGGCTGGCGTTTGGCGAAAAACGCGCCTGGGATAAAAATGAGCTGGCGTACATTACGGAAGCGCCTTCTCTTGTTGAGCCGGAAAACGTTACGCGCGATACCGCCACCTTTAACCTGCCGTTTATTTCGCTGGGGCAAGTCGGTGAGGGCAAACTGATGGTTATCGGTAACCCGCACTACAACAGCATTTTGCGTTGTCCGAACGGTTACAGCTGGAACGGGGGCGTTAATAAAGACGGGCAGTGTACGCTCAGCGGTGATTCTGATGACATGAAGCACTTTATGCAGAACGTACTGCGCTATCTGTCCGACGATAAATGGACGCCGGACGCGAAAGCCAGCATGACCGTAGGCACCAACCTGGATACCGTCTATTTCAAACGTCATGGTCAGGTTACAGGAAATAGTGCTGCGTTCGGCTTCCATCCGGATTTTGCGGGTATCTCTGTTAAACATTTGACCAGCTATGGTGATCTAAATCCGGAAGAAGTTCCGTTGCTGATCCTCAACGGCTTTGAATATGTGACTCAGTGGTCTGGCGATCCCTATGCTGTGCCTCTGCGTGCAGATACCAGCAAACCGAAGCTGACTCAGCAGGATGTGACTGATCTGATCGCCTATCTGAACAAAGGCGGTTCGGTGCTGATCATGGAAAACGTGATGAGCAATCTTAAGGAAGAGAGCGCGTCTGGCTTTGTGCGTCTGCTGGATGCCGCAGGCCTGTCAATGGCACTGAACAAGTCGGTGGTGAATAACGATCCGCAGGGGTATCCGGATCGCGTACGCCAACAGCGCGCAACGGGTATTTGGGTCTATGAACGTTATCCTGCTGCAGAAGGCGCGCAACCGCCGTACACCATCGACCCAAATACAGGGGAAGTGACCTGGAAATACCAGCAAGACAACAAGCCTGATGACAAGCCGAAACTGGAAGTGGCCAGCTGGCTGGAAGATGTCGATGGCAAACAGGTCAAACGTTATGCCTTTATTGATGAGGCGGAATACACAACAAAAGAATCTCTGGATGCTGCGAAGAAGAAAATTCTGGAAAAATTCAAGGGATTAGAGGAGTGTAAGGACTCGACATATCACTACGAAATCAACTGCCTGGAATACCGTCCTGGCACGAACGTTCCGGTTACTGGTGGCATGTATGTTCCGCGCTATACGCAACTGAATCTCAGCGCCGACACTGCAAAAGCGATGGTGCAGGCTGCGGATTTAGGCACCAACATTCAGCGTCTGTATCAGCATGAGCTCTACTTCCGGACCAATGGTCGCAAAGGTGAGCGTCTGAGCAGCGTCGATCTGGAACGTCTGTACCAGAACATGTCGGTCTGGCTGTGGAATAAAATTGAATATCGCTATGAAAACGACAAGGATGACGAGCTGGGCTTTAAAACGTTCACTGAGTTCCTGAACTGCTACGCCAACAATGCCTATAGCGAAGGCACGCAGTGTTCTGCAGATCTGAAAAAATCGCTTGTCGATAACAACATGATCTACGGTGACGGTAGCAGCAAAGCAGGCATGATGAACCCAAGCTATCCGCTCAACTATATGGAAAAACCGCTGACGCGCCTGATGTTGGGCCGTTCCTGGTGGGATCTGAACATTAAGGTTGATGTTGAGAAGTACCCAGGATCCGTATCGGCAAAGGGTGAGAGCGTTACGGAAAACATCAGTCTGTACTCGAATCCAACCAAATGGTTTGCGGGTAACATGCAGTCAACCGGTCTGTGGGCACCAGCCCAGCAGGACGTCACCATTAAGTCTTCGGCGTCAGTCCCAGTGACTGTTACCGTGGCACTGGCTGACGACCTGACCGGACGTGAGAAGCATGAAGTTGCGCTGAACCGTCCGCCAAGAGTCACTAAAACCTATTCTCTGGCGGCTAACGGTGAATTGACGTTCAAGGTGCCTTACGGTGGCCTGATTTATATCAAAGGCAACAGCAACGACAATGAATCTGCCACCTTCACCTTTACCGGTGTAGTAAAAGCGCCGTTCTATAAAGACGGTAAGTGGCAACACGATCTGAACTCCCCTGCCCCGCTGGGCGAACTGGAGTCTGCGTCGTTCGTCTATACCACACCGAAGAAGAACCTGAATGCCAGCAATTACACTGGCGGACTGGAGCAATTCGCTAAAGATCTGGATACCTTTGCCAGCTCGATGAATGACTTCTACGGTCGTAATGATGAAGACGGTAAGCACCGGATGTTTACCTATAAAAACTTGACGGGCCACAAGCATCGTTTCACCAACGATGTGCAGATCTCCATCGGTGATGCGCACTCGGGTTATCCGGTAATGAACAGCAGCTTCTCGACGAACAGCACCACGCTGCCGACGACGCCGCTGAACGACTGGTTGATCTGGCACGAAGTAGGGCACAACGCCGCCGAAACGCCGCTGACTGTTCCAGGCGCGACCGAAGTGGCGAACAACGTGCTGGCGCTGTACATGCAGGATCGCTATCTCGGCAAGATGAACCGTGTCGCTGACGATATTACCGTCGCACCGGAATATCTGGAGGAGAGCAACAACCAGGCATGGGCACGCGGCGGTGCGGCTGACCGTCTGCTGATGTACGCGCAGCTGAAGGAGTGGGCAGAGAAAAACTTTGATATCAAGAAATGGTATCCAGATGGCACTCCTCTGCCAGAGTTTTACAGCGAGCGTGAAGGGATGAAAGGCTGGAACCTGTTCCAGTTGATGCACCGTAAAGCGCGCGGCGATGAGGTTGGCAATAACAAGTTCGGCAGTAAGAACTACTGTGCTGAATCCAACGGTAACGCTGCCGACACGCTGATGCTGTGTGCCTCCTGGGTCGCTCAGACGGATCTTTCGGAGTTCTTTAAGAAATGGAATCCAGGTGCGAATGCTTACCAGCTGCCGGGGGCGAGCGAGATGAGCTTCGAGGGCGGTGTGAGCCAGTCGGCGTACAACACGCTGGCGTCACTCAATCTGCCGAAACCGAAACAAGGGCCGGAAACCATTAACAAGGTTACCGAGTATTCGATGCCTGCTGAATAACCCGGATAAGGCGTTCACGCCGCATCCGGCATGAAATAAGGCGCACCGGGTTGCGCCAGCTTATCGGGCCTGGAGGAAAGCCATATGGCATACACCTGCAGGCCCGCATCCGGCAAGTTACAACAAACAACCTTTAACCATGCTTTTTGATGTTTTTCAGCAATACCCCGCGGCGATGCCCATACTGGCAACCGTCGGAGGATTGATCATCGGCAGTTTTTTGAATGTGGTGATTTGGCGTTACCCCATCATGCTGCGCCAACAAATGGCGGAGTTTCATGGTGAAATGCCGAGTGCGCAGTCAAAAATAAGCCTTGCGCTACCGCGTTCGCACTGTCCGCATTGCCAGCAGACTATCCGCGTTCGTGACAATATTCCGCTGCTCTCCTGGCTGATGCTCAAAGGGCGCTGCCGCGACTGTCAGGCGAAAATCAGCAAGCGTTATCCGCTGGTGGAGTTATTGACGGCACTCGCTTTTTTGCTGGCGAGTCTGGTGTGGCCAGAAAGTGGATGGGGGCTGGCGGTGATGATATTATCCGCCTGGCTGATTGCCGCGAGCATCATTGACCTCGATAACCAATGGCTGCCCGATGTTTTTACTCAGGGCGTATTGTGGACGGGACTAATTGCGGCATGGGTGCAGCAGAGCCCGCTCACGCTACAAGATGCAGTTACCGGCGTACTGGTGGGATTTATCACTTTTTACTCCCTGCGCTGGATAGCCGGAATAGTTCTGCGTAAAGAAGCATTAGGCATGGGCGATGTATTACTCTTCGCCGCTTTAGGTGGCTGGGTGGGGGCGTTATCACTGCCCAACGTTGCTTTAATCGCCTCATGCTGCGGCCTGATATATGCCGTTATTACAAAAAGAGGATCAACCACACTGCCTTTTGGACCGTGTTTAAGTCTGGGCGGTATAGCAACACTTTATCTACAGGCATTGTTTTAATGATAACCACGTCATTATCGAAGTGACATTTTTACTCTTATTAATAACCTTAGAGATTATTTACCATGTCGATAAAACAAATGCCAGGGAGGGTATTAATATCGCTATTGTTGAGCGTTACAGGATTATTAAGTGGCTGTGCCAGCCATAATGAAAATGCCAGTTTACTGGCGAAAAAACAGGCGCAAAATATCAGCCAAAACCTGCCGATTAAATCTGCGGGATATACCTTAGTGCTGGCGCAAAGTAGCGGCACGACGGTAAAAATGACCATTATCAGCGAAGCGGGTGCTCAGACCACGCAGACGCCTGATGCCTTTTTAACCAGCTATCAACGACAAATGTGCGCTGACCCGACGGTGAAATTAATGATTACCGAGGGAATTAATTACAGCATAACGATTAATGATACACGTACAGGTAACCAGTATCAGCGGAAACTGGATCGTACCACCTGTGGAATAGTCAAAGCATAACGTCGGGTAGATATAAATTGGCGCGGGTTGTTTTTCGTGACGCACGAATTTATCTCATTCAATGGCTGACAAAAATTCGTCACACTCTTAACCAGAGACAATCTCTTAATACAGACAAAGAGCATCTGCGAAAAATTGTACGCGCGATGTTCTGGCTGATGCTGCTTATTATTTCTGCAAAAGTGGCGCATTCACTCTGGCGCTATTTCTCCTTTTCTGCGGAATATACGGCGGTTTCCCCATCGGCGAATAAACCGCCCCGTGCAGATGCAAAAACGTTCGATAAAAATGACGTGCAATTAATCAGCCAGCAAAACTGGTTTGGCAAATATCAGCCCGTCGCCGCACCGGTAAAACAACCTGAACCTGTGCCTGTGGCAGAAACACGTCTTAATGTGGTGCTGCGCGGGATCGCCTTTGGTGCCAGACCCGGCGCGGTTATTGAAGAAGGCGGTAAACAGCAGGTCTATTTGCAGGGTGAAACGCTTGGCTCGCACAACGCAGTGATTGAGGAAATCAATCGCGACCATGTGATGCTGCGCTATCAGGGAAAAATAGAGCGCCTGAGCCTGGCAGAAGAGGAGCGTTCCACCGTAGCCGTGACCAACAAAAAAGCCATCAGTGACGAAGCAAAGCAAGCTGTTGCTGAGCCTGCTGCCAGTGCGCCAGTTGAGATCCCGACTGCCGTGCGTCAGGCACTGGCGAAAGATCCGCAGAAAATTTTTAACTATATCCAGCTTACGCCTGTGCGTAAGGAGGGGATTGTCGGTTATGCAGTGAAGCCGGGGGCAGATCGTTCTCTGTTCGATGCCAGCGGTTTCAAGGAAGGCGATATCGCCATTGCGCTAAATCAGCAGGATTTCACTGATCCACGAGCAATGATTGCTCTGATGCGGCAGTTACCTTCAATGGATTCCATTCAACTTACGGTTTTACGCAAGGGTGCGCGCCACGACATTTCCATCGCGCTGCGCTAACCGCATTTAATCCAGGAGAATCATTCATCGTGTTTTGGCGTGATATTACGTTGTCGGTCTGGCGTAAGAAGACAACTGGCCTCAAAACAAAAAAGCGTTTACTGCCGCTGGTGTTGGCAGCGGCATTATGCAGTTCACCGGTCTGGGCGGAAGAAGCCACTTTCACCGCCAATTTTAAAGATACCGACCTGAAATCGTTCATCGAAACCGTCGGCGCTAACCTTAATAAAACCATCATTATGGGGCCGGGCGTACAGGGGAAAGTGAGTATTCGTACCATGACTCCGCTCAATGAACGCCAGTATTACCAGCTATTCCTTAACCTGCTGGAAGCACAGGGGTATGCCGTCGTACCGATGGAAAACGACGTGCTGAAGGTGGTGAAATCCAGCGCCGCGAAAGTCGAGCCACTGCCGCTGGTCGGTGAAGGCAGCAACAACTACGCGGGCGATGAAATGGTCACCAAAGTAGTGCCGGTACGTAATGTGTCGGTCCGCGAATTGGCACCGATTCTGCGCCAGATGATCGACAGCGCAGGCTCAGGCAACGTTGTTAATTACGATCCCTCCAACGTAATTATGCTCACCGGACGCGCCTCCGTCGTAGAGCGCCTGACGGAAGTGATCCAGCGTGTGGATCACGCGGGAAATCGCACTGAAGAGGTGATCCCGCTGGATAACGCCTCGGCTTCGGAAATCGCCCGCGTGCTGGAAAGCCTGACCAAAAACAGCGGCGAGAACCAGCCAGCAACGCTGAAATCTCAAATTGTCGCCGACGAACGCACCAACAGTGTGATTGTCAGTGGTGATCCCGCCACGCGGGACAAAATGCGCCGTCTGATCCGTCGGCTGGACTCAGAAATGGAGCGCAGCGGCAACAGCCAGGTGTTCTATCTCAAATACAGCAAAGCCGAAGATCTGGTCGATGTACTGAAGCAGGTCAGCGGCACGCTCACGGCGGCTAAAGAAGAGGCGGAAGGCACGGTCGGTAGCGGGCGTGAGGTTGTCTCCATCGCCGCCAGCAAACACAGTAATGCCCTGATTGTTACTGCGCCGCAGGACATCATGCAGTCGCTGCAAAGCGTGATTGAACAACTGGATATTCGCCGTGCTCAGGTGCACGTCGAGGCGTTGATCGTGGAAGTTGCCGAAGGTAGCAATATCAATTTCGGCGTGCAGTGGGCGTCGAAAGATGCCGGATTAATGCAGTTTGCTAACGGTACGCAGATCCCTATTGGCACGCTGGGGGCAGCCATTTCTCAGGCGAAACCGCAGAATGGCTCCACGGTGATCAGTGAAAACGGCGCTACCACCATAAATCCGGATACTAACGGCGATCTCTCCACGCTTGCTCAGCTTCTTTCTGGCTTTAGCGGTACGGCGGTTGGCGTGGTGAAAGGCGACTGGATGGCACTGGTACAGGCGGTCAAAAACGACTCCAGCTCGAACGTGCTCTCCACGCCGAGCATCACCACGCTGGACAACCAGGAAGCCTTCTTCATGGTGGGCCAGGACGTTCCGGTATTAACTGGATCTACCGTTGGCTCCAATAACAGCAATCCTTTCAATACGGTAGAGAGGAAAAAAGTCGGCATCATGCTGAAAGTCACGCCGCAGATTAACGAAGGAAACGCGGTACAGATGGTGATTGAGCAGGAAGTGTCGAAGGTGGAAGGACAGACCAGCCTCGACGTCGTGTTTGGTGAGCGCAAACTGAAGACCACCGTGCTGGCTAACGATGGCGAGCTGATTGTGCTTGGCGGCCTGATGGACGACCAGGCAGGAGAAAGCGTGGCGAAAGTGCCGCTGCTGGGCGATATCCCGTTGATTGGTAACCTGTTTAAATCGACGGCGGATAAAAAAGAAAAACGTAACCTGATGGTGTTTATCCGCCCGACCATTCTGCGTGACGGTATGGCGGCAGACGGCGTGTCGCAGCGCAAATATAACTACATGCGCGCCGAGCAGATCTATCGCGATGAGCAAGGCTTAAGCCTGATGCCGCACACCGCGCAGCCGGTACTGCCAGCGCAAAACCAGGCCTTACCGCCGGAAGTACGCGCATTCCTCAATGCCGGGAGAACGCGTTAATGGTGCCTGTAGCACAGGAAACCACCGCTAACACCGTGCGTCTGCCCTACAGTTTCAGCCGTCGGTTTAGCCTGGTGGCATGGTGCGAAGCGTCGCTGGAGATCCTCCACGTTCATCCGCTATCGCTCTCTGTTTTGCAGGAGCTGCAGCGGGGGCTGAACGCGCCCTTTACGCTGCGGCAAATCGACGAAGCCGAATTTGAACAGCGGCTGAATGCGGTCTGGCAGCGGGACTCTTCCGAGGCCCGCCAGTTGATGGAAGATCTCGGTTCTGCTGAGGATTTTTTTACCCTCGCCGAAGAACTGCCGGAAACGGAAGATCTGCTGGAAAGCGACGACGACGCGCCAATCATCAAACTGATCAACGCTATGCTGGCAGAGGCGATTAAAGAAGGCGCTTCGGATATCCACATTGAGACATTTGAAAAGAGTCTGGTGATCCGTTTTCGCGTTGACGGCACATTACATGAAATGCTGCGTCCGGGGCGCAAACTGGCCTCGCTGCTGGTATCGCGTATCAAGGTGATGGCGCGGCTGGATATTGCCGAAAAGCGCGTACCGCAGGATGGACGCATTGCGCTGCTGCTGGGCGGTCGGGCGATTGACGTGCGTGTCTCCACCATGCCCTCCGCCTGGGGCGAGCGCGTGGTGCTGCGACTGCTGGACAAAAACCAGGCCCGCCTGACGCTGGAGCGTCTGGGGCTGAACCATGAACTGACCGCGCAGTTACGCCAGCTGTTACACAAACCGCACGGCATCTTTCTGGTGACGGGGCCGACGGGTTCCGGCAAAAGCACCACGCTGTACGCCGGATTGCAGGAGCTGAACAACCACTCGCGCAACATTCTCACAGTTGAAGACCCCATCGAATATATGATTGAAGGGATCGGTCAGACGCAGGTCAACACCCGCGTCGGCATGACCTTTGCCCGTGGCCTGCGCGCGATTTTGCGTCAGGACCCGGATGTGGTGATGGTCGGTGAAATCCGCGATACCGAAACCGCAGAAATCGCCGTCCAGGCTTCACTTACCGGACACCTGGTCCTTTCCACGCTGCATACCAACACGGCGGTGGGGGCGATCACGCGTTTGCAGGATATGGGGGTAGAGCCTTTCCTGCTCTCTTCCAGTCTGACGGGCGTGATGGCGCAGCGACTGGTCCGTACGCTGTGCCCCGACTGCCGCCAGGCCCTGCCTGCCACTGACGAAGAAAAACGCCTGCTGGGAATTACCGACGCCCGTACCGTCACTCTGTACCATCCACAGGGCTGTCCCGCCTGTAATCACAAAGGTTTTCGCGGACGTACTGCCATCCATGAGCTGATCGTGGTGGATGCCACATTGCGTGATTTGATCCACCGTCAGGCCGGGGAACTGGAGCTGGAACGTTATGTCCGGCAACACTCTGCGGGCATCCGCAGCAACGGCATTGAGAAAGTGCTCGCCGGAGAAACCTCTCTCGATGAAGTTCTGCGGGTAACCATGGAGGCGTAATGGCACTGTTTTACTATCAGGCGCTGGAGCGTAATGGTCGCAAAACCAAAGGCATGATTGAGGCAGATTCCGCGCGTCATGCCCGCCAGTTGTTACGCGGTAAAGATCTCATTCCCGTGCACATTGAAGCCCGGCTGAATGCTTCTTCAGGGGGAATGTTGCAGCGTCGGCGGCACGCACAGCGTCGCGTGGCGGCGGCAGATCTGGCGCTGTTCACTCGCCAACTGGCAACGCTGGTGCAGGCAGCAATGCCGCTGGAAACCTGCTTACAGGCGGTCAGTGAGCAAAGTGAAAAACTGCATGTAAAAAGCCTCGGAATGGCGCTGCGCAGCCGGATTCAGGAAGGTTATACCCTGTCAGACAGCCTGCGCGAACATCCCCGCGTCTTTGATTCCCTGTTTTGTTCGATGGTGGCTGCCGGAGAAAAATCCGGGCATCTCGACGTGGTGCTTAATCGCCTGGCGGATTACACCGAACAGCGACAGCGCCTGAAATCACGTCTATTGCAGGCCATGCTCTATCCGCTGGTTCTGCTGGTGGTGGCAACGGGCGTGGTCACTATTTTGCTGACGGCAGTGGTGCCGAAAATCATCGAACAGTTCGATCACCTCGGACACGCGCTACCCGCCTCCACCCGCGCGCTTATCGCCATGAGTGACGCGTTACAGGCCAGCGGCGTTTACTGGCTGGCGGGATTGCTGGGACTTCTGGTGTTGGGGCAACGGCTACTCAAAAATCCTGCGATGCGCCTGCGCTGGGATAAAACCTTGCTGCGCCTGCCTGTGACGGGGCGTGTTGCGCGCGGGCTGAATACGGCGCGGTTTTCCCGCACATTAAGCATCCTCACCGCCAGCAGTGTTCCGCTACTGGAAGGCATTCAGACCGCTGCCGCCGTGTCGGCAAATCGTTATGTCGAGCAACAACTGCTGCTGGCGGCAGATCGCGTCCGCGAAGGAAGCAGCCTGCGCGCCGCGCTGGCGGAGTTGCGCCTGTTCCCGCCGATGATGCTGTACATGATCGCCTCCGGCGAACAGAGCGGCGAACTGGAAACCATGCTTGAGCAGGCCGCAGTCAACCAGGAACGGGAATTTGATACCCAGGTGGGGCTGGCGTTAGGGCTGTTTGAACCGGCGCTGGTGGTGATGATGGCGGGCGTGGTGCTGTTTATCGTCATCGCCATCCTCGAGCCGATGCTGCAACTGAACAATATGGTTGGAATGTAATTTACGGAGTTATCACATGAATTCGTTATCCCGCACACAAAAACCACGGGCAGGTTTTACCCTGCTGGAAGTGATGGTGGTGATTGTTATTCTTGGCGTCCTGGCAAGTCTGGTGGTGCCTAACCTGTTGGGCAACAAAGAGAAAGCCGATCGGCAAAAAGCCATCAGCGATATCGTGGCGCTGGAGAATGCGCTGGATATGTACCGACTGGATAACGGGCGTTATCCGACCACCGAACAGGGACTGGAGGCGTTGATCCAGCAACCAGCCAATATGGCGGACGCCCGCAACTACCGTACCGGTGGATACATTAAACGACTGCCAAAGGATCCGTGGGGCAATGATTATCAGTATCTCAGCCCGGGTGAAAAAGGGCTGTTTGATGTTTATACCCTGGGGGCAGATGGTCAGGAAAACGGGGAAGGCGCTGGCGCAGATATCGGTAACTGGAATTTACAGGAGTTTCAGTAATCAGTGCCTGAACGCGGATTCACACTTCTGGAAATCATGCTGGTGATTTTCCTTATCGGCCTTGCCAGTGCGGGCGTGGTACAGACGTTTGCGACCGATTCTGAATCGCCCGCGAAAAAAGCGGCGCAGGATTTTCTGACTCGCTTTGCGCAGTTTAAGGACAGGGCAGTGATCGAAGGGCAAACACTCGGTGTGCTAATCGACCCGCCTGGCTATCAGTTTATGCAGCGTCGGCAGGGGCAGTGGTTGCCCGTTTCTGCGACCCGGTTATCGGTACAGGTCACTGTGCCAAAACAGGTGCAGATGCTGTTACAACCCGGAAGTGATATCTGGCAGAAGGAATATGCGCTGGAGCTGCAACGTCGTCGCCTGACGCTGCACGATATTGAACTGGAGCTGCAAAAAGAGGCGAAAAAGAAGACGCCGCAGATCCGTTTTTCGCCTTTTGAACCCGCCACGCCGTTTACGCTGCGCTTCTACTCGGCGGCGCAAAACGCATGTTGGGCGGTAAAACTGGCACACGATGGCGCGTTATCCCTCAATCAATGTGATGAGAGGATGCGATGAAGCGCGGATTTACCTTGCTGGAAGTGATGCTCGCGCTGGCGATTTTTGCGCTGGCCGCCATGGCGGTGTTACAGATTGCCAGCGGCGCGCTGAGTAATCAGCAGATTCTTGAGGAGAAAACGGTAGCGGGCTGGGTAGCTGAAAACCAGACTGCGCTGCTTTACCTGATGACCCGTGAACAACGAGCGGTCAGGCACCAGGGCGAGAGTGATATGGCAGGAAGCCGCTGGTACTGGCGAACCACACCGCTGAATACCGGTAACGCGCTACTTCAGGCGGTGGATATTGAAGTCAGCCGTCACGAAGACTTTTCGTCGGTGATTCAGTCACGACGCGCCTGGTTTAGCGCCGTGGGAGGCCAACAGTGAGAAGGATTTGCGCTGGTTTCACGTTACTGGAAATGCTGGTGGCAATTGCCATTTTTGCCTCGCTGGCACTGATGGCGCAGCAGGTGACTAACGGCGTCACACGCGTGAATAGCGCCGTCGCCGGACACGATCAAAAACTAAACCTCATGCAGCAAACGATGAGTTTTCTGACCCACGATCTGACACAAATGATGCCGCGTCCGGTAAGAGGCGATCAGGGCCAGCGTGAACCAGCGTTACTGGCTGGCCCTGGCGTGCTGGCGTCTGAGAGTGAAGGGATGCGCTTTGTGCGTGGCGGCGTGGTTAACCCGTTGATGCGTCTGCCACGCAGTAATCTGCTCACCGTCGGTTACCGCATTCATGACGGCTATCTCGAACGGTTAGCCTGGCCGCTGACCGACGCAGCAGGCAGCGTGAAGCCGACAATGCAAAAGTTGATTCCGGCGGATTCGCTCCGTTTGCAGTTCTACGACGGCACGCGCTGGCAGGAGAGCTGGTCATCAGTACAGGCGATCCCCGTGGCGGTACGCATAACCCTGCATTCGACGCAATGGGGCGAAATTGAACGCATCTGGTTGTTACGCGGGCCGCAATTATCATGATCACCTCACCACCAAAACGCGGAATGGCACTGGTCGTGGTGCTGGTATTGCTGGCGGTCATGATGCTGGTAACCATCACACTTTCCGGGCGGATGCAGCAACAACTTGGGCGAACGCGCAGCCAGCAGGAGTACCAGCAGGCGCTGTGGTACAGCGCCAGTGCAGAAAGCCTGGCGTTGAGCGCACTCAGTCTGAGCCTGAAAAATGAAAAGCGCGTGCATCTGGCACAACCGTGGGCTTCTGGCCCTCGTTTTTTCCCACTGCCGCAGGGGCAAATTGCCGTCACTCTGCGTGACGCCCAGGCCTGCTTTAACCTGAATGCCCTCGCTCAGCCGACGACGGCGTCGCGTCCTATCGCGGTACAACAACTGATTGCCCTGATCTCGCGCCTGGATGTGCCTGCTTATCGGGCCGAACTGATAGCCGAAAGCCTGTGGGAGTTTATTGACGAGGACCGCAGCGTGCAGACGCGTCTGGGGCGTGAAGACAGCGAGTATCTCGCCCGCTCGGTGCCGTTCTACGCCGCCAATCAACCGCTGGCCGATATCAGTGAGATGCGCGTGGTACAGGGAATGGACGCCGGGCTTTATCAAAAACTGAAACCGCTGGTCTGTGCGCTGCCGATGACCCGCCAGCAAATCAACATCAATACCCTGGACGTCGCGCAAAGTGTGATTCTTGAGGCGCTGTTTGACCCGTGGTTAAGCCCTGTTCAGGCGCGGGCGTTATTACAACAACGTCCGGCGAAGGGCTGGGAAGATGTCGATCAGTTTCTTGCGCAGCCGCTACTTGCTGACGTCGATGAGCGTACTAAAAAACAGCTAAAAACCGTCCTGAGCGTGGACAGCAATTACTTCTGGCTGCGTTCAGATATCACCGTGAATGAGATTGAACTGACGATGAACTCGTTAATTGTCCGCATGGGCCCACAACACTTTTCGGTTCTCTGGCATCAGACAGGAGAAAGTGAGTGAGTTCCATGCTTGAGATTTTTATCCCGCTTTGCGCCTCCGATCCCATCCGTTGGCAGCACCGTACCACCGACATGGAGCACGGCATCTGGTCTGACGTTGACAACGAACAGCTCCAGCAATGGCTGCAAACTGATGCGATTCGACTCTACATTCCCGGCGAATGGATCAGCGTCTGGCAGGTTGAACTGCCTGATATCCCCCGCAAGCAGATACCGACTATTCTGCCCGCCTTGCTGGAAGAAGAGCTGAACCAGGATATCGATGAACTGCATTTCGCCCCGTTGAAAATCGACCAGCAACTGGCAACCGTAGCAGTGATTCACCAACAGCATATGCGCAACATTGCGCAGTGGTTGCAGGCAAACGGCATCACCCGCGCTACCGTCGCGCCAGACTGGATGTCCATTCCTTGTGGGTTTATGGCTGGCGATGCGCAACGGGTTATCTGCCGCATCGATGAATGCCGGGGATGGAGCGCCGGGCGGACGCTGGCCCCGGTCATGTTCCGCGCCCAGCTCAATGAGCAGGCGTCACCGATTTCGCTGACCGTAGTCGGAATCGCGCCGGAAGAGCTATCTGCATGGGCTGGCCCAGACGCTGAACGTCTGACCGTTACGGCTCTGCCCGCCATTACCACTTATGGCGAACCGGAAGGGAACCTGCTAACAGGGCCGTGGCAGCCCCGCGTCAGCTACCGAAAACAGTGGGCGCGCTGGCGGGTGATGATTCTGCCGATATTGCTGATTCTGGTTGCGCTGGCAGTGGAACGGGGCGTGACGTTATGGAGCGTCAGCGAACAGGTGGCGCAAAGCCGCACCCAGGCGGAAAAAAAGTTCTTAACACTGTTCCCGGAGCAGAAGCGGATTGTGAATTTACGCTCTCAGGTGACGATGGCGCTGAAAAAATATCGCCCACAGGCTGATGATACCGATCTGCTTGCCGAGTTGTCTGCGATCGCCAGTACCCTGAAATCCGCATCACTTTCCGACATTGAGATGCGTGGTTTCACCTTTGATCAAAAACGCCAGACGCTTCACCTCCAACTGCGGGCTGCGAACTTTGCCAGCTTCGACAAACTGCGTAGCGCACTGGCGGCAGATTATGTTGTGCAACAGGACGCGTTACAGAAAGAGGGTGATGCGGTTTCCGGCGGCGTAACGTTGCGGAGGAAATAACATGTTACGCGATAAATTTATTCTCTATTTTCAGCAATGGCGTGAACGCCAGTTAAGCCGTGGCGAACACTGGCTGACACAACACCTGGCGGGGCGTTCTCCGCGTGAAAAAGGCATGTTACTGGCAGCGGTAGTGTTCCTGTTTAGCGCCGGATATTACGTTCTCATCTGGCAGCCGTTGAGCGAACGGATTGAGCAACAGGAGACGATGTTGCAGCAGCTGGTGGCGATGAACGCGCGACTGAAGAGCGCCGCGCCGGATATTATTGCGGCGCGAAAATCCGCCACGACAACGCCAGCACAGGTATCGCGGGTCATCAGTGACAGCGCTTCCGCGCACTCGGTGGTCATCAAACGGATTGCCGAGCGTGGGGAGAATATTCAAGTCTGGATAGAACCTGTGGTGTTTAATGACCTGCTGAACTGGTTAAACGCGCTGGATGAAAAATATGCGCTGCGAGTGACACAAATTGATGTCAGCGCAGGTGAGAAGCCAGGGATGGTGAATGTGCAGCGACTGGAGTTTGGACGGGGGTAGGTATTGCCATTTCCTTAACCCCACCTGATAACCCTTAGCCCAATGGTGAGTGCGGAACTGTCAAACCCGCTCACCGGGCTGAGTTTCGATGTAGCAAGAATTATCTCCCTCCAGACCACCACGGAATATTCGGTAACACTGAAGGAACCTGTTTTTCACCATGTAGCCTTCGTTAATCGACACCTTTCTAAGACTGTAAAGATGCTTAAGTGTTTTGACACATTATGATTATTAATAGTTGTAATGAATCATTGAGTAACAATTGATAGGTCAAAACATATAGGATAATTCTTATGTGATCTGTATTTTGTGTAGCCTGGAAATTAGTAAAATTACAGGAGATAATCAGAAAGGGAATTTCAAATAAGCATAATAATTTCCAGGGAAACTATTCGTCGATTTTAAGAAATGTCTGCTCAGGTATATCTACTGAGGGATAATGCTGGCTGTAACGCTGGTTAAAATAAATGCACAAAATAATCAAGGTGTATATTTTAATTGACGAAAATAGTTACCTTCGGGATTATTGATGCGACTTAAATAACACCATTTAAATGTGATGTAAATCACAAATATGGCTGTAAAGAGGGGGCTGTAGATATAAATAAGAAGTACACGAGTGAATTTTAAATAGGGAAATAGTTTCTCGGTGAACAATTTATTGGTAATCAATCGCGTGCGTTCTGGTTTGAAACAGATTGCAGGTGTTGTTACGCATAAAATCCATAGGGGGCATTATAATCAAGTAGTTAACAGTAATAACAAAAAATAATTTCCTGAGAAATTAACTCTGCATTCTAAAACGGCCAGTTTTCTGAAATTACCAGAAGACCGAATACATTCATGCCTGAAGAATGGATTAGAAGAAACGAGACGGAAATAGATCTATTTATCCCTGCGGAAATAATTTCTGCTGAAATTGTTTTTGGCTATTAAAAAGGTCAAGCCGTCTGAATGAATTTTATCCAGTTACAAACAAGTCAAGTATTACCTCCAGTGTATTGGTAGCTGTTAAGCCAAGGGCGGTAGCATACCTGAAGATATTAGGATCACATCATCAAATGGCAAGAAGTGGATTTGAAGTCCAGAAAGTCACCGTAGAGGCATTATTTCTACGAGAAATACGAACACGTTTTGGTAAGTTTCGTCTGGGGTATTTGTGGGCGATTCTCGAACCCTCTGCGCATTTGCTGATACTGTTGGGCATTTTTGGTTACATTATGCACCGCACGATGCCAGACATCTCATTCCCGGTGTTTTTACTTAATGGCCTGATTCCCTTTTTTATCTTTAGCAGCATCAGCAATCGTTCTGTAGGCGCTATTGAAGCGAACCAGGGGTTGTTTAATTATCGACCAGTAAAACCCATCGATACGATCATTGCACGCGCACTGCTTGAGACGCTGATTTACGTTGCTGTTTATATATTGCTCATGCTTATCGTCTGGATGGCAGGTGAATATTTCGAGATAACAAACTTTTTACAACTAGTGCTCACCTGGAGTTTGTTAATCATTCTTTCATGTGGCATCGGCTTAATATTCATGGTCGTTGGTAAAACCTTCCCTGAAATGCAAAAGGTCCTGCCGATACTGCTTAAGCCGCTGTATTTCATCTCCTGCATCATGTTCCCTCTACATTCGATTCCGAAGCAATACTGGTCATATCTACTCTGGAATCCATTAGTGCATGTCGTAGAGTTAAGCCGCGAGGCAGTTATGCCTGGCTATATCAGCGAAGGCGTGAGTCTGAACTACCTGGCAATGTTCACTCTGGTCACCCTGTTCATCGGTCTGGCGCTATACCGAACGCGTGAAGAGGCAATGCTGACGTCATGATTAAGATTGAGAATTTGACGAAGTCCTATCGCACGCCAACAGGTCGACACTATGTGTTTAAGGATTTAAACCTCGAAATCCCTTCAGGAAAAAGCGTTGCCTTTATTGGTCGTAATGGTGCAGGTAAATCAACGTTACTGAGAATGATTGGCGGCATTGACCGCCCCGACAGTGGAAAGATCATCACTAATAAAACAATATCATGGCCAGTCGGCCTCGCAGGTGGATTTCAGGGAAGTTTAACCGGACGCGAAAACGTAAAATTTGTTGCGCGGTTATACGCTAAGCAAGAAGAGCTGAAAGAGAAAATTGAGTTTGTCGAAGAATTTGCCGAACTCGGTAAGTACTTCGATATGCCGATTAAAACTTACTCATCAGGTATGCGATCTCGTCTGGGCTTTGGTTTAAGCATGGCATTTAAGTTTGATTATTATATCGTCGATGAAGTAACGGCGGTCGGTGATGCCAGGTTTAAAGAAAAATGCGCTCAATTGTTTAAAGAAAGGCATAAAGAGTCTAGTTTTTTAATGGTTTCACATAGTTTGAATTCATTGAAAGAGTTTTGTGATGTGGCGATTTACATATCAGATAGGAAATATGTAAGTTACTTTGATTGCTTGGATACAGCTATATCATCATATATAACTGAAGAAAATTTAAAGAAATAGAGAGGATAATATGAAATATCTTATAATAAATCCTTATCATAATGCATCACATGGAATTGCCAACTATATAAAAAATCTTGAAAATGCGTTGGTTGGGGTAGAAATAATAACATTTGAAAATAAAAGAAACTTGAATGCTATTGCATTTCGTGAAGAGGTGTATGATTATGTCACTAAAAATTTTGGATATGATGACGTTATAATTGAAGCACCTGAAGCTAAAGCTTCAACATTACTATTGTCTTCAAGGTACAATGTGCATATTCGATTGCATTGTCCACTTGCAATCGCTCAAAAATATGATGGTCAAAAACCAAATCAACAAGAGTTTTCCAATGAGTTGAGAGTAATCAATAAAGCAAAAATAGTATCATCTCCGTCATATGCATTGGCTAAAGAATTAAGTAGCGAAATTAAAATAGATAATGTAAGTTATTTTAAAAACCCAATCATAATCAATCACAACCAATCATATGATAAAGAATATGACATTGTATTTATGGGGCGCTTTCAAGAATTAAAAGGTACTAAAGATATTAATAAAATTCTTGAGAGACTGCCAGCTAATTTCAAAGTATTACTTATTGGGCCAAAATCAAATTTATTTAAATTGGACCCTAGTGTAAAATGCTCCGTTGAGAAGAAAGGCGAGGTTATTGGAGATAAACGATTTGAATTAGTAAAAAAAGCAAAGTGTTTAATTATGCCTAGCCAATTCGAAAACTGTAGTATGGTGATCCTTGAATCGTTAGCATGTCATGTACCTGTAGTCGCATGGGATGTTGGTGGTAATGCTGAAATAGCTAAGCCAAATATATTAAAATGCGCAAAATTTGGAGATTATGACGATTTTGCTTATAAAGTAAATGAGTTGATTTCAACACCTCCTAAAATAAAGTTTTTTCAAGAAGCTATAGCTAATATAAACACGGATTTTTCAAATGGTATACAAAATACCATCAATGAGATAAATAATGAAATACCTTCAGTTTATAGAGGGCTGAATAACAAAAAATATCATAAATATAGCAACGAAACAGTTGCGGTTTATACTAAGCCTATAAAAAAGCTTCGTGTTTTTGGAATAGCTTTTTCTAATGAACACATTGAAGAAATATGGGCGCCAGTTATTGATAAACTTGGGTATGAATACAGATATGTATGCCGTCAAAAATTAGGTTATCATACGGTCTTTAAACACACTCCATATCAAATAAATAAAAATTGGTTTTGCCAGTTTGATTGGATAAAAGATCATGATCGACTATTAAAACAAATAGTAAATTATCGGCCTAACTTTATTCTTTTTCACAATGGATCGCATCCAATTTACCGAAAAGTTTTAGAACAAGTGAAGGAACTGAAAATACCAATTGTATATTCAGAGTTAGGGTGGTTTCCTCAAAAGGATCATGTATACTTCGATAAATGGGGTACTAATGGGCAATCATATATTGCAAGTTTAACAGCAGAGCAGCTATGCAAAAGAAATTTTGATGGAGATGAAAGTACTTTACAAATCAAGGGTGATTACGCATTAATTATTACTCAATTGGAAAATGATACAAATCTTATTGTTAATTCCCCAAGGTTTAAAAATAACATCAATTTCATTAATCATGTCATTTCTAATATTGGTAACAAAACTAATATAATAATAAAACCACACCCATTAGACAAAAATATTGAAAGATATAAAATATTTGAATCACAAAATGTGAAACTCGTTACCGATATTGATACCGATACTCTTTTAAAAAATGCGCATTCAGTAATTGGGATTAACTCCACTGTATTATTACAATCTCTCAAGTTCAATGTTAATATTTATTCATTTGGTCGTTCTATTTTGGATAATAAAGGCGTGGCAATTGATTGTTCTACTGATTCTATAGATACAGTATGGACCAATATAATGAAAGGAAGTAGACAGAAAAGAGATGCTATTGTTAACGCACTTATGGAAAGGCAAATTAATTTAATAGATATTAGGGCTGGAAATACTCCTTCTATGGCAGCATCATTACCTTTAACTGAAAACTATATTTGTGATTTCACTCATTTGATTAATAAACAAAAATCACAAAAAGAATCAACTAACTTTGGTAATAGAGTATTGATGCCAAAAAATAATGAGGTAAAAAATAATAGAGGAGCAATAAAGAGAAAAACTAATAAATTAATAAGAAATCCAAAATTATTTTTTGTAGATTTGATAAAAAATATTAAAGATAATAATAGGAATATTGCATAATAATGAAAATTGTATGTTCTTTCGGTAGTTGTCTCTCCGCAAATGTAGCTACAAATTTATCAAAAATATATTCAGAATGGTATAGGTTAAGCAGTGTTCAACATAATCGTATAGATCAATTCTGTGATATTTACATAAATAAAAAGTATCCAGAGTTAAAAAAAACAGATCTAAAGTTTGAGCTAAGTAAACAATATAGCTATGTAAACACGATCGATAATCAGTTAAATGATGTAGGTTTAGGTAAAGCATTACCGAAGAAAGAAGATAAACTTCCGCTTATAAATTTCTTTGACGCAATAAATTTTGGAAAAATAGATCTTTTTATATTTGATAATTTTTCTGAATTATTATTTAAGATTTATAAACATAGAGAGTTTGGCACTCCTATGTTTATAAATGAAAATTACCTTACAAATAAGGCTGTTGAATTTCAATTTGTAAATAAGTTTATAGATGATGATAAATTATATAACAGTTATGATAATGTGTTTGACTTTTTAACACGTAAAAACCCATTGTGTAAAATTGTGTTTATACCATTCCCGATCAATTTAAAAAACAACAAAAATCTAACAGAAAGAAGTTCATCACAACACTTGCAGATTTGCAAACTTAAAAATAATCATAAAAATTTATATGTATTACCAAGAAGAGATATATCGATACATGATTTAGTAACTCATTCGGATATTTATCATTTTACTGATAAGTGTTATTTAAATTACTCACGAGAAGTTTTGAGAAACATAATTTAAGGATTAATATGTCAGTATTAGTTACAGGCGGCGCTGGATATATAGGTTCTCACACAACTTTATTATTGTTAGAAAATGGTTATGATGTAATAACATTAGATAACCTTAGCAATTCAACTAATGAATCTTTGAAAAGGGTTGAAAGGCTGACAAATAAAAAAATAAAACAATATACAGGTGATATTTTAAATTCAGAACTTTTAAATAGAATTTTTGGTGAAAATAATATAACCGATGTGATTCATTTTGCCGGTTTAAAATCTGTTAGTGAATCAATTAACGATCCTATAAAATATTATAAAAATAATGTTGTAGGAAGTTTAACTTTGGTAAGTGAAATGGTTAAACATAAAGTTACCAATATTATTTTTAGCTCTTCTGCTACAGTTTATGGTCAACCAGAGATAATCCCTCTAACTGAAGACTGTAAGACAGAGAAACCTACAAATCCTTACGGATATACGAAATTAGTAGTGGAGAATATATTGAGAGACTTGGTGAAGTCTTCTCATGACTTTAATGTTACTTGCCTAAGGTATTTCAATCCTGTCGGAGCACATCCCTCAGGAGAAATAGGTGAAAATCCAAATGGAGTCCCAAGTAATATTATGCCATATATTTCTGGTGTTGCTATTGGAAAATATAAACAGCTAAATATATATGGTTCTGATTACAATACACCTGATGGTACTGGTATTAGAGATTATATTCATGTAATGGATTTGGCGGAAGGACACTTATGTGCATTGCGAAAAAAATGGTCAACTCCATCTTTTCGAATTTATAATCTAGGTACAGGCAAGGGGTATTCTGTTTTAGAATTAGTCAATACGTTTGAACAGGTTTCTGGTATTAAAATAGCTTGTAATTATTCAGAAAGAAGATGTGGTGATATTGGGGAATGTTGGTCTAACCCAAAGGCAGCGGAAAGAGATCTTGGGTGGAAAGCAAAATATGACATTCAAAAAATGGTTTTTGATACATGGAACTGGCAACAAAAGAATCCAACTGGATATGTTTAAAAAATTATAAAACAAAAATCCTTTTTATCTCACATGGTTATTTTATAATGTGTATTAGTCGCGACTTGATCTGACACTGGGCCTTGAAAGGTTGAGAGTTACCGGTTTTGATATGGGTGTCGAATCCTTATACAAAACACGAGGTAACTCTCATGCTTCATACTACCAATCCCGTTATCAAACACAAAGCCGGTTTGCTCAATCTGGCTGAAGAACTCAGCAACGTATCAAAAGCCTGTAAAATCATGGGCGTTTCGCGTGATACGTTTTATCGTTACCGCGAACTGGTCGCTGAAGGCGGTGTGGATGCGCAGATTAATCGTAGTCGCCGCGCTCCTAACCTTAAGAACCGTACCGATGAGGCAACTGAACAGGCTGTTGTTGATTACGCCGTCGCTTTCCCGGCACACGGTCAGCACCGGACCAGCAACGAGCTGCGTAAACAGGGCGTTTTTATCTCCGGCAGTGGTGTCCGTTCTGTCTGGTTACGCCATAACCTTGAGAATTTCAAAAAACGTCTGAAAGCACTGGAAGAAAAAGTAGCCCGTGATGGCATTGAGCCAGCCAGATCGCAGCACTGGAGCGTAAAGCCAGTGATGACGAGGCCTGTGGCGAAATCGAAACGGCTCATCCGGGATATCTGGGGTCGCAGGACACGTTCTATGTAGGCAACCTGAAGGGTGTCGGGCGTATTTATCAGCAGACGTTCGTTGATACGTACTCGAAAGTGGCTCACTGTAAGCTTTACGTCACCAAAACACCGATTACCGCGGCTGACTTACTGAATGATCGTGTACTGCCGTTTTATGCGTCTCAGGGCCTGCCGATGCTGAGAATACTGACCGACAGAGGCACGGAGTACTGTGGCAAAGTAGAGCAGCATGATTATCAGCTTTATCTGGCAATAAACGATATAGAACACACGAAAACAAAGGCGATGTCCCCGCAGATCAACGGCATCTGCGAGCGGTTCCATAAAACAATCCTGAACGAATTTTATCAGGTAACGTTCCGTAAAAAACTGTACGGCGATCTTGATACATTACAGTCGGATCTTGATGAATGGCTGGCTCACTATAATAATGAGCGAACCCATCAGGGAAAAATGTGCAATGGGCGGACGCCAATGGAAACGTTACTTGATGGAAAGCGCATCTGGGCCGAGAAAAATTTAAGCCAGATGTAATCTGGCAGATACCAGTATAAATAACCGGTAACTGTCAGCTCAGGTCTGAGCTAATACATATAATGTTTTTCTTTTATAAAATCCTTCTTTGTAATAAAAAATCTATCCCCATAATAAACCCCATTAACCTGTGTCTTCACCAATAAATACCCACGAAACTTCTTAAACAGTTTCATATCTGGTTTAAAATCGGCCTGCCAGAACTGGTGCAAATGCCCTTGATACGTCAAGCCCTTGATGTCGTACAGGGCATTGCCCATCACTTTGAGTGGTTTGTTATGAACCAGCGCAGAGATCCCCGCCGTACTGTTAATCGTAACCACTGCTTTTGCGTGGCGTAATAATTCCGGCATCGGGAGATCGTGCACATAAATGACTCGCTCACCTAAACCATATTCCTTACTTAGCCGCTTAATTAATGGTCGATAGAGTCTGTGACCGCGATCCATCGGATGATGTTTGATCACCAAATAACTTTCTTTCGGCGCTTTACGCGAAAATGAGTACATGACTTCATTAATATAGTCACGCACATCGTTATAATTGCTGTGGTTACGAATCTGGCTATCGTTATATACCTGCAAAACGGCAAGATAATAACGTTGATCCAACTCGTTCATTAACCTCGGTAATACCTTACGCTGTGTTACCTTGTAAAGTTGCTTGCGCCAGTATGCACGAACCCAGCAACGAGCCTCATACCAGGGGGAAAACGATTTGTGGTGGCGGTAGCGAGGAAACTCATGACGGTAATGCCAGCCCATCAGGTAATACCACATCGCATGACCAATACGTTTCATTGTTGAAGGTGTTAAGTTCTCAACATGCGGCGCAGGCATATCTGGTAACTTACGATAAAAATCCGGATCGCGCGGTAGCGATGAATATGCGTTCACTCCGCCTTCTTCAACAGTAATAAATTGCGGGCGTAAATATCCTTCTTCAAATGCCAGGAAGCGGATACCTTTCGACTTTGCCCACCGTTTTGCTTCTTTATGCAATGGGCGGCAGTCGCCAAAGCAGAGGATAGTGTCAAAGTCATATTGTCGGTGGAGATCCCGTAACCATCCGGGGAACTCTTTCGGCGTTTGGTAGTAAGCCAGGTATTGTCGATGGCGGCAGTAAAAACGATCCCCACCGTTGAATACAACATTCACAGCGTTACGTCCTAATGACTCTAACCATTCGGCGACGTCATTGAAAAAAGGTCCCATCGGCCCCTGCAATAGCAGATATTTTTTACCGGATAATAAAACGGTTAGTGCATTACCTTGCATAAATAATTTGCGTAATAGTCAACTATGAAATTGTTTAGCCAAATCTGACCTTGCAGAACATAATTAATTTGCGGTAATAACGTATTACTCGCCCCGCTTTTTTTCTGGTAATAAACAACGGCTTGCGCGGCGTCTTGATCAAATATTCCGCCGCCTCTTCAACCGTAATAGGTTGTAGCCGTGTTGGGTGGATATAGGTTGGATAAACAATCAGCGCCTGATAGATCAAATCCGCTAACGTTAATTTTCGCTCGCGACGCGGGCAGCGATGTTCATCGACGGTTAAACCCCAACCGGCATAGAAGGGCAGGCCGTAACAATGTACGTGCTTGCCATGTAATAACGCTTCAAACCCGGACAATGATGTCATGGTGTGCACTTCATCTGCGCGCTGAATGCATTGAATAATATCTGCGTCCAGTGCCTGATAATCAGCGAGTTCAGCAATTAGTTCTGCCGGAATATCGCCCTTGCGATTCCCCACCAGTACATCTGGGTGCGGTTTATAAACAATGTAGGCGTGCGGATTACGCTCGCGTACTGTGCGTAATAACTCAAGGTTGCTCTTAATCGAGACAGTGCCTGTTTTAATAGAGGCATCGTCCTCTACCTGACCCGGCACCAGGATAACTTTTTTATCTTTGGCTTCGGCTGGTAGAGAGAAATCGGCTCCCAGGTTGTACTTACTCAGTTTGCTTTCAACCAGTCGCTGGCGTAATTTTTCAGCTCGCATCTGCTGCGCCAGCGTTAACTGGCTGTGATTAAGCAGGACTTCCAGGTCGCTGGGGCGCGTGGCGTCATAGTAGATCCCGCGTTTATCCAGTACCAACGATAGCGGCGGCAGCAGGTCAGAGCCAAGTCCGGATGAACGCAGAAAACCATCTTCCATTCGCCATAACGGCAGTGATTTTTGTTGCGCTTCGGCTAGCCATTGCTGTTCTCCCTTTACACCCCATACCACGCAAGCCGTCGCCGCAGTACAGCGGCGTGAATAACTCAGTCTGTTTGTTGCGGTACGCAAGAAAGGTTTCAGGATTGCCGACTTCCACAGCGTTAAGCCTGGCGACCATAAATAGCCATTACGCTGTTGCTGATGGTTGCGCTGTAATTGCAGCCATTGCAGTACGGTAAACAGATCGCTTGCGGCCCCCGTGAGCGGGTCGATATAGCGACAGTAACGCAGGTATGCAGCGGCAAAAAGTTCTTCCAGCGTGGCAGAACCGCGTCGGGCAGATAACAAAGCGGACTGCGGATGGCGATCGTCGGTTAAGCCCCAGCCTGCATACCAGGGCTGGCCGAAACATGTTACTGGTTTTCCTGCCAGCAAGGCTTCAAAGCCGTATTGGGATGTCACGACGTAAACCCGGGAAACGTGTCGCAACAGCGACTGCGGGCTGACATTCTCGGCAATCAAACGTACTCGTTGCGTGGCGCGCAGATCAGCGAAATAACCTGTTTTCTTTCCTTCCAGGACATCCGGATGCACCTTCACCCAAATTTCGGCTTGAGGATTTTCCGCCATCGCGGCTTCCAGCATGGCAGCAAACTCATGCGGGCCAGCATTGCCATACGTCACTGACATATCATTAAATGTCTGATCGACAACCAGAACGATGTCTGAACGTTCTGACTCATCAGCCACAAACGCAGGTGCCAGGTTATATTTCGACAAATCCCCGGTCACGATGGTGTGCATCGCTTCTCTGGCCAGGCTTATCAGAGCTGTATTTCCGGCTTTATCCTGTACCAGTTTCTCCAGTGCTGAAGGCTTGCTGGCATCGTAGTAAATGCCACAATCATCCACCACCAGAGAAAGCGGCGGCTCGCCATTGACGCCAAGATCCAGCGAACGCACAAATCCATCTTCCAGACGAATGACGGGTTTTCCCGCTGCTTTGGCGATGGCGACTGGTTTCGCCGCGCTGGGACGATGTCCCCACACGGCGATAGCATCAACTTCTTGCGGAACAGGGTGCAGCAGAGAAAGTTTCTGGCACGGTTGCGCCAGAAATTTCTCCAGATGCGGAATACGCCAGATACCGGACGAGAAAATGCCAATCATGCGTTTTCAGCCAGTTCCTGTGCCATCAGGGCGCGCACTTTTTCCAGGCATGCTGGGGTGTCGACGCCCGGACCGGTTGCGGCAACCTCAAATGTGCGGATGTTGATCCCCGCGCTCATCAACCGCAGCTGCTCCAGTGATTCTGCCTGCTCCTGCATGGACTCCGGTAACTGGCTGTAGTTTTGCAGCACATCGCGACGATAAGCGTAAATACCAACGTGTTTCAGGTAGCGCGCTTTTTCAGCATTACGCGGATACGGAATAGGCGAACGGCTGAAATAAAGCGCATCCTGGCGGGTATTTACCACCACTTTTACCGTGCTTGGCTCGGTCGCTTCTTCGGCAGAAATCGCGTGGCATAGCGTTGCCACTGGCAACGCGGGGTCATCACGCATTCCTTGTAACAGCGTTTCTACATCCCGCGGGCGAATCATTGGTTCGTCGCCCTGCAGGTTAATGTAGATATCTGCCTCGACTTTATGCATCACCTCGACCAGCCGATCGGTGCCGGATTCATGATCGTTGCGCGTCATGATGGCTTTCCCGCCAAATGCCTGCACGGCCTGTTCAACACGCGGATCGTCTGTTGCCACCCAAACTTCCGCAACGCCCGCCACCTGTAACGCACGCTCGTAAACATGCTGGATCATCGGTTTACCAACAATATCGAGCAGTGGCTTACCCGGCAGACGCGATGAGCCATAACGAGCCGGGATGACAATAACAGCTTTGCTCATTTCAACTCCTTACAAAGACAGAATCACTTTTGCACCCACCGCCAGCTGATAGAGGATGGTGGAAATACCACGGGTAACTTCAATGTTTTTCGATTCATATTTCGGCAGAACCATAATCTCATCGCCCGGTTTGAGTGAATCCACATCTTCTGCGTTGACGGCTGCACCGTTCTGACGAATGACGATAATTCTGGCGTTACCCGATTTCTGCGTCAGGCCACCACATTTCTCGATGTAATCCTCGGTGGTCATACCCTTCTGCCAGCTCACCGCGTTCGGGAACAGCACTTCGCCATGAACCATAACCAGCGATGTTTTCTCCGGAATATTGATGACGTCGCCATCTTCAAGCAGAACAGAATCAATATTGGATTCGTTGAGGATCACTTCACCTTTCGGAACAACGGTGCGTGCTTTCGCCACAAAGCGGCTGATCAGTTGCGCTTCCTGCATTCGCAGGCTGGCTTCTTCTTTGGTGGAGGACTGGGCGGAAAGTGATGCTTCCTCCAGCTTTTGCAGCGAGAGATTCAGCATCTCTTTCTGACGCTGAGCCACTGATGGGCGATAAAGCTGAACTGCGTTCATCTGCGACATGCTGTTCGGGCGGACTTTTTCCAGAACCGCACGCATAGTGGAACCATAAGGCAGTACCATGGCATGTTCACCGGAGTGTGCGCCTTCAACCCGCACCTGAATGGTGCCGGCATAGCGGTCAGTGCTCACGATTAAGGTATCGCCATTTTGCAACATACGGCCTGGCGCAGAACTGATCGGATAGTATTCGCTGCGTTTTTGCAGCCCCTGTTTACGCATAATCGTAATGTGAGTCGCGCCAGGCTTAGGGCGCGCCCAGCTCAACGCTTCCGTTACGGGAATGCTGCTTTCGCGGAACTCAAAGTCGTAGCTGTTAAAGACATCGCCCTGAACGCTGAAAGTATGCTGACGCGGCCCGACGATGATGGTGTCACCATCGGCGAACTGAGAAAGCCCCAGTTTGCCGTTCAGCAGGAAGTCGTACAGGTTGACGTTGGAGCGCACGCGGTTACCGCGCTTGACCACAATATCAACGTAACTTCCGCGCTCTGGATCAACGCCGCCAGCCTTGATCAGATAATTGAGTAACGAATCAGACGTCACGCCGCCATACAGACCAGGATTACGCACAAATCCGGTCACGTACACTTTTACTGGCTGCGCCTGTAATAAGGAGGCGTAGACGTTGACGTTGGACTGGTATACTTCCTTCACTTTGGATGTGACCAGGGCATTTAGCTGACTATTACTGACGCCAGCAACTTTCACCGGACCAACGTTCGGCAGGAAAATATTACCTTTGGGATCAATCTGTAACGCACCATCAAAGGTGAACGCACCCCACAAGCGGACCTGAATGCTATCGCCCGGATTCAGAATATAGTCAGGGTTAAATCCTACCGTCGCACCGCTATCCGCGCTGGTGCCGTTGAAAAGTTGAGCACCAAACATGCGGCTCATGACCACCGGCGGTGCGGGCGGCGGGGTATTGTCAAAGCCGCTCATGTTTTGCGTATCCGACTTTTGTCCGTTCAGAATACCGGTAAGCGGTGCGGCTCCTGTAAGGTTTGGGTCAGCGTTAATATCAATGGCCGCGCTGGCCTGCGCAGCCTGACAGGCGGCAATCAGTAAAATTGATTTCAATAATTTCATCACAAACTCATTCAGCGACAGCGTTAATCTCGGTGATCTTCAATAACAGCCAGCAACAGTTTCAGGGTGCCGAACAGCAGGCAGCACACCAGTAACCAACAGGCAATCAAATAAGGGATGTTTGGAAAAGAGGATTCCTGCGGCAACTGTGGCGAACTGATCACTGACAGCACCTTGAGCTTACGAGCCGCTTCTACACGGGTCTTTTCAATGGAGGTCAGGGTCAGTTTGTACAGCTCGGTGTTGAACTCTACTTTTGATTTGATTTCTTCAAAATCCACTGCCATACGGTTTAGCTTGTCACCCTGTGGCGCAGTGATTTTGCTTTGTTCTTCATCGATTTGTGCCTGCAATGACTGAATCGCATTACGCGCACTCACTACTTGCGGGGCGTCCTCACGCAGATACGTCAGCAAGTTACGCAGATCCGCTTCCATCTGGATCTTCTGGCCCATCAGCGTATTGACTAACGTGCTCGCCGCCTGTGCCTGTGCCTGTGGATCCAGAACGTTGTTGTTGTCCTGATAAGAGAGCAATTCCGCTTTGCTGGCGTCCAGACGCTGGCGTGCCTTTTCCATCTCCGTTTCTGCAAAGGCAAGCTGGTCACGCGCGATGCGATGTGACATCTCATTGATAAAGCGCTCTGACTCTTTCAGCACGGTCTGGTTAAACTTAAGCGCAAATTCCGGGCTAAAGCCCTGCGTCTGAATATTCAGTAATCCGGTTTTATCGTCATACGAGACGTTGATACGGTCCTTGTAGTACTTCAGGAAGCCTTCTGCGGTTTCATCCTTGCTAAGATGATTAAGAAAATCGAGCCCGCTGTGGCTAAACGCTTCACGAAAATTTAGTTGCTTATCCAGCACCGCCAGCATATCCGGCGAGTTGATGTACTCTTTCAGATACAACGCATCTTCTGCGGAACTGGGGTTAGAGGCACCCAGAAGCAGACCAAAATTCAGGCTGCCGCTGTTTAAATCATCCGAGCGTTTAATGGCGACTTTCGACTCGCTCATATAGCGAGGCTGGCTGAAGATAGCCAGATAGATCAGCAGCACCGCCATCGGTGCCAGAATGATGATTTTCGCCAGGTGTTTTTGGATATCTGCCAGTGAGATGGCAGACAGACGAGCACGCATCCAGGATACGGCAGACTTCACTTTTATCAACATGTAACGATTATCAAAGTTTCAGTGGGGCGCAAACTCAATGAGAGACTAACCTCTCGCACCCCGTTGCTTAATTAGTCGAAAATGCGCACAAGGCCAGTGACTTTATTTGCCTTGTTGGTCACCAATAACGTTGAGACGCGGTGCTTTTGCATTTTTTCTTCCGCTTCAATGATCATGGTGTCTTCCGGTAGCGTCAGCGGTTCACGTGTCATCATCTGCGCAGCCGTGGCGGATGTCAGAGAATCCTCTTTTTCCATAAAGCGACGCAGGTCACCGTCGGTGATAATGCCCGCTAGCCCACCTTCTGCGTCTTCTACCATCACCATTCCCTGGCATCCGCTGGTGATACGTTGAATCACGGTTTTAAATGACGCATCCAGCTGTACCGCAGGAACATCATGCAGCATGACATCTGCAACGCGGGTCAGCAGGCGACGACCTAATGAACCGCCCGGGTGATAGCGCGCAAAATCATTCGGCATAAATTTGCGTTGGTGGATCATGGCAATCGCCAGCGCATCGCCGATCGCCATCGTCAGCGTGGTAGACGTTGTTGGTGCAAGATTATTCGGGCAGGTTTCATTCGCCATGTGGAGTTCCAGCACGGCATCAGCATTTTTCGCCAGCGTGGAATTTCCATTATTGGTAATGGCGATAATTCGGTTGCCGAAATTTTTCAGTGAAGGAACTAGCTTGAGGATTTCATCCGTTTCACCGCTGGCAGAAATAAGGATCAGAAGATCGTAAGGCGTAATCATGCCCAGATCGCCATGGAAAGCTTCTGCAGGATGAATAAAGAAACTAGGCGTACCGGTAGAGGCCAGCGTCGCTGACATTTTACGACCGACATGCCCTGATTTACCCATTCCCGAAAGAATAACGTGCCCTTTACAGTTCATTATCAAATTAAGGACACGCTGGTACTGCCCGGAATCCAGTTGTTTAGACAAGTTTTGTAATGCTGCGCCTTGTTCTGCCAGAGTCTGGCGAACAGAGGTAATTAGATATGGATCGATAGTACTGCTCTGGTCATCAGGTAAATGTCTTTCAGACATATCAGCTCCTTTGCACGGAAATAATGCCACAGTCACAACAAACCCGAACCCACTATAATTTATTTATGCTAAATCAATGGGTTGTAACAAAATTTTTAATGAATATAAAACCATGGTCAGTCCCTGCTTATATGCAGGACTTATCACCTTCTTATTAAGTCGCAATGTCTCATGGAGGTGCGAAGATGCTGCAATATTACAGGCGAGAAGGGGAACCAAATTTTGCCCACCTATTTAACACACCCCTACATTATGAACAAGGAATTTAGGATTTTTATCATTTATTAAAATGTTTCCTGCTTGACTATTAAGACCAAAAACAATTTATCAATTGATTATTTCCTTGTAAAAAAAGAACGTATGACTATGTTATTAATAAATAAAACACGCAAATAATGGTGATGTTGTTTTGTGATTAACTATTTAAGTGCGGCATAATAAACAGGTTGACAATTTCTATGTAAAGAAGAGGAAAATAATAAAATTTTAGCGGTGACTATTGAATGATATGATAGTTGTGGTGTTGATTATCTCTGGTAATGAATGCGGAATTAAATCTGGCCGGATTGTATTTTTGCTATATCTATTTTTCAGGAGATTATTATTAAATAGAAAAATAACAATGGTGATTATCTCTGGTTGACCTGGAGTCACGTATGCCAGCGAGTGCTTTCTTCCGGGCCTTCCTTCACTTCAGAGAAAGAGCCTATGGAAAAGAGGCAATCATCAGGCTCTTTTTGAGTCATATGCGCCGATAATCAACTGTCTTGAACGTAAAAATTATGGAGCAACATGATGCTACGATTCATTTCACTCTCGTTCTTTCTGAGCATTGCGTTCAGGATGGTCAGCAATTTACGCATACAGTCAACCAGCGTCACTTTTTTGGTTTTTCCGGCTGCTGGCAGATGCATGTAAAACGCCTTTATCACCGGATTAAACCAGGTTACCACAAACGCTGCCATGTGCAGGGCTGCTCTTGCCTCCGTACGCGCACTGGCGTCGTTCGGCCAGCAGATATGTGTGGGATAACAGGGATGTTATGTGAACTGAACTGTGTTTTGTTAGCGGGGGATGTTTATTGATGATTCGGGAGTGTTTAAGACCTGATGGCGTTATGCTCCCAAGTTTATTTTATATAAAGATCCAAAAGCAAAAACCCGCCTTGTGGGCGGGTTCTTTAGAATAGTGGTGCCGGACTCGGAATCGAAGGTTGCCTCTATCATATTGATATAAATCTGATTTGTTTGGTTTGATTAAAAATGTACCCTCATTTGTACCCGCAGTCCCTTTTGATATTGAAAGGGAATCACACTCGGGATCAGGCTGAGAGCACAGAAAGAAATTGCCTGGCTATTATATCGTTAATTCTGTCAATCAGTTCCAGCCTTTTGAAAGTGATGTGTGCAGATCCCTTCTTAAAATATTTAATGATGAACATCTCGTTTTCATAGCGCTCTTTACCCTGAACGGACTGGATGTGACCATCCAGACGAATAGTGATGTTTTCCCGGTTGTCGGGGATTGGTTTGCCGCTGAACAGATGTAGCATTCTTTCCATGTCGGCGAGTCGGTCAGTCTGTTGTCCGGTGATAAGATGACATCCCCACCGGTCCCATCTCACCAGATTGTTGATAATGATTTTACTTCCAAATTTACAGGGAGAGTTGGTTTTATAATTCCAGCTCAGTTCCCTGAAGACGTTAATCACTCCCCGCTTAAACACCTCATCCTTGTTCTGGTGCAGTTGTTCAAATGTGCTCAGAATGTTCGCTTCGCTGATTTCCGGAAAATTATCGTACTCCAGTGACCGGTACCATGTATCACGGGCCTGCGTATCCATTAATGACAGCATCCCGGAATGTTGCATCAGGTCACGCCAGATTTCGCGATCAAGATTCCGGGTAATGGCTTTCATTGCTGCTTCTGGTGTCTCCATCAGCTAGGAACCGCAGCGAAAATCCTGTTTCATGGCCCAGTCCGGGGCAGTTTTACCTCCGATGCTTTCCGTCAGCACCGAGATTTCAGCCAGTTGTCGGATAAGTGTGTCGATTTGCAACAGTGTACTCTTTCGTACAGCCAGAATGTGGCGAATGCTGGTTGAGCAGATAACGTCCGTATGCCCGTTGACCACTTCCGGACGGGAGATTGTGATATCTGACATAATCGATATTCCTTTTTGCAGATAAATGAAAATGCCAGCCCTGTTCAGGCTGGCGTCAGAGGAATGAAGTCTGGTGAGTGAGCTTCACCGGTTCTGGTGCTGAAGCTGCAGATGGCGCAGGGTACGGATATCCTCCCTCGCCTGTTCAATGCAGGGCAGCAGTGCTGCCGAATCCGTTTTATCCTCATCGTTGTCAAAGATAATTCCCGGTTCGCAGTCGATATTGTCCTGCAGCCACGCAATCAGAATATCCAGTGCTGTTTCCGTGGTTAATGATTTCATGTTGTTCCTGGTTACCAGTTGAAAGTGGGTAAACCCGGCAGGCATTCAGCGCTGGCATCCAGATGAATGAGACTGACGCCATAACGTCGGGTAAGTGTGACAACCAGACGACGGAACGTTTTTGACAGGCCCAGGCGCTTAAGCCGCAGAACCGGGTATGACCACGCATCGGTACGTAACAGATATCCGCTACCTGTGAAATGAATCCATTCCGATTCACCAACGTCACTGGTCTGATGCGACAGCGAGTACAGCCAGGCGTTGTCCTTTGCCGTGATATGCGCGGTACTGCAGCGTATGCCGGTAAGGGCAGCAAACGGTGGCGTGCAGTCTGCTGAGGTCCGGTCAGATTCATCAACAACACGAAGCGAGTAGCCGTTATCGCAGACCATGTTAATCAGTTCAGCGAGATTAACACCATCAATGTCAACGACAATTCGCCCCATATTCAGTGCCTGTACGTTAACGCTGTCGGCTTCCGGTGTCAGGGCCAGTTTCATCATTTCGCCTCCGGATACTTACCCAGGGTAATGTTATTTACCGTTCTGTAATTGTCGCGGGTCATCAGGCCGGTCGCCCTGCGAGCCCGGAGGATATCGATGCTGTTTATTAACTGAGAACGGGTACAGGCACTGAATTCCGGCTGGTCGGTACGCACCAGTTCGTATTTTTCAACAAGAAAGTTCACTGCATCGCACAGTGAAATGCCGGCCTCAATATGCTGCTCAATCACACGTTCATCAGCGAACGGAGTGTCATTCAGCGTGAGGCCGTAGTGCTGGTCCAGCAGTCGGGCGAGCAGTGTCTGCCAGATGGTGACGGGAGACGGGCAACGCGATGCCTCCCGTACGTGTGTGTCAGGTAATGTTTTCATCTTAAGTTCTCTGTAACTGGTAGTGCTAAAGGTGAGAGCTTCGGGGTTATGAGGTGGTTGCGGGTGCCGGTGTCGGATAAACAGTCAGATAAACGTAACCACAGGAGCCGAGGGTGTCGGCTTCGCAGGTCAGCCCTTTTGCATACAGCGTGACGGTATGCTGATGTCGGGGATTCAGTTCACCGCTGGTGAGCATGAGTTCCAGTTGTTTCATCAGCAGCGGAAAGGCCTGGTCCAGATGGTATGCATCTGCGTCGCTGAAGCGGCCTCTGATACCGGCGCGGTCGGCAAGGTAATGCAGGCGGTTACCCTCCTGCACCAGACGGGCGCCAAAACAGGGCCTCACTGTGCAGGGAAGCCCCCACCAGGGGCGGTCGTGATTGTCGTCGGGATGAGTTATCCCGGAGAGTGTGTCTGACACGATAAAATCCTCTGAAAAGTGGTTAAGAATGGTTTAACGATGACAGGTCAGCCGGCGCGCTGACCGGTTTCGGTGAAGATGTATGCATTGATGAGAATGGCCTCATCCACAGCGGCGTCTAAAGTCATCTGGTCGTACTCGTTTCCCGGGTGACGGAACATCAGTTCAGGGTGACACTCATCAGCCGGACATACGGGCCAAAACTGTCCTTACGGCGTTCAGCAAACACGGCCAGCACACCGGGAATATCCTGCACTTCACGACCGGTATACGCTTCAGCACTGCCGTGCCAGCGGTA
>ENA-OWOU01000247-OWOU01000247.1-gut-metagenome-genome-assembly--contig:-NODE-247-length-38315-cov-6.061300_pt1 | contig 38315 bp, 29 predicted proteins | sample MGYA00248248_ERZ651801 | MGnify/ENA primary metagenome ERZ651801 (study PRJEB26908, sample SAMEA4031710) | gut metagenome | biome: gut; feature: normal infant; material: stool | place: China | collected 2015... | reverse complement strand
GTGTAACTATTGTATCCAACAGTAGCTGCTACCGTAAAGTCACCCTTTTTAGGAGTATTGTCTTTACTACAGTTCTGCGCATTAGCTGCAAGACACATCATGGGTAGAACGGCCAACACTAAAAGTCTTTTTATTTTCATACGATACTTTTTTTGATTTGTTGTTTATTTGCCGTTACTATTGGCGATTATTCTGCAGAGTCACCTACTAAAGCTTTGATCTGAGCTAAATAATCATTGTAAATAGGTTCATTTACAGCCAAACTATTTTCAAGGTTAGCAATTAATTTCTCCTGATTTGCGATAGCCTGTTCCTCTGATACAATTGAAGCAGCATTAGCTATATTTTCATCAGCAGTAGCAATAGCTTGTTTCTGGGCTAAAATCAACTGATCGTAATCAGCTAAGCCATCAGCTATACGTTGTAATGTAGAGGCCAAAGTATATTGAACAGAATAATTATGAGAAGCTTTATTGTAAGCAATTGCAGTCTCTACCTGTGCTTTGACGGCATTATCCATAACAGTTAATAAATTAGCATATGCTGTAGCATTGTCACCCGATACGGCAGCCAATATATTATTCCAAGACTTCAAGTTATTTTCACTATCCGTTACATCTGTAGTAGCATCCTTAACTGCAGTTTCCAAAGGCTGCATGTAAGCACTTAAATTATCCTCCGCTGTACGTAGTTCCCTCAAAGCAGTATTTTTATCTGCTTCGGTTTTAGCATCATCAAATTTCTTCTGCGCATCAGTTACAGCCTTTGTCAGACTTTTATAAGTATCAGAAGCCTTTGCATCTGTCAAAGCCTTATTAGCATCTGCAAGAACAGCTTTACTTACACTCAAATATCTTGTTTGATTAGTAATTGTCTCATTGATACGATCCAAATTAGCAGTATATTTGGTATAAGGGCGAGGCCATACTGTTCCGTTAGTAGAATCATCGTTTGTATAATTCACACCTTCTCCCCTAATATATTCCGTATCATAGTAAGACGAACCTATTTGCTGCAATGTCTGAACATAAAGAGAACCATACAAATTAGTAGATGCTACCTGATAAGCTTGTTGCGCATTTTGATCAGCTGTATTTTTTTCACCTTTAATCTGGTCAAGAGCAGTCAATTTAGCATTAGCTTCCTGAGCCGCTTTCTCAGCATCGGCCTTATCTTTAGTACTATACTTCTCATATTCCGCAATTAATGCCTGAGCAACAGCTTTATTTTTTTCCTCATTAGCTATTGTTTGCTGATTGCTTAACTCTACTGACACTAAACCAGCTTTCAATCTTGCCAACTGATCTTTTGCATCAATTAAACTCTGTCTATCGTTATTGATCGTTGTCAGCAACCCATTAGCTTTACCTAACAGAGTTGTAATTCTTGTCTTATTGGCCTGATCTACTTGATCCAAAGCGGCAATAAGCTCTGCTTTAGCAGCTTCTAAAGCAGCCTTAGCATTATTCAATTCAGCTTCAGCATTAATTTTAGCAGCTTCAAGTTCTGCCTCCAAGGCAGCCTGAGCTTTCTCCAATAGGATTTTTTGTTGATCTGCTTGAGCCTGCGCCAATTCGGCTTGTGCTTTTTGATAGGCGGCTTCAGCCTCTTTTATTGCAACTTCAGCCGCAGTAATAGCTTTCTTAGCATCCGCATTCGCATTATTCATGTTCGCAACAGACTCTAATTGCTTTGCTTTTGCGTTACGCACCGCTGTTACCGATGCCGATTCGTCGTTGTCTACGCAAGCTCCCAGTGACAACGCACCCAGAAGCACTGCAACCATCATGAGTTTCTTTTTCATAATCTCAATTTTTAGTGTTAATAATATAAATAATTCAATATGTGTGTAATACCTTAATTCTTCTCTATTCTATCAAAATTGGCTATATTTGCCAATTGCCAATGGTTAACATACTTTTTAAAGAACCCTTTAATAATTGGGTATATTTAATTGTTCGAAGCAAATGTAGATATTATAATTATACTAAGCAAGAGTTAAGAGAAAAAAAAATTAGAGTTTTTTGTATAAGTCTGAGTTTTAATGGAATCCAAGTAAAAAGAAAAAGCCTAAACAGCTTCTTCATACCTATATAATAATAAAATAAGGAAATATTCACGTAATATAGAACTGTGAAAAGAGCCCTCAACATAAAAGAAAATAAGGATATAATTATTTCATATATAATAATGTATAACATTATATACATATCAAACGAACATCTTACAAGCCGCTAATATATAAGATGTTGTCACAAAAAGAATCTGCAATACCCGGAGATATGGCCTTAGATTCACTTCCGGAGATAATAAAACAGACACTAACCGAATTGGATAACTCAAGTTTGGAAAGCGGATTTACGCCGCTTGAACCGGTATCCTCATACTTATATTTTTCTTCAATTAACATTGTTAACGCCTTTTTCAGGTTTGTCTTATTCTTATGCGCCAATAACAAGTCTTTTGCATTTAAAGAACTTGTTATTCACATCTAAAGGACAAGCTTTAACTCTGTGTTAAAACAAAGCTTTTGAGGACAGAAACTTCACACTTCAAGGATACTGTTTTTCAGATGGTTAAGTTTCGGATTCGCATCTCCATCCCACGGATGGTCTTTTCGGGCGAAAGCCGGGATACTTACTTCTTTGTCAACTATAAACAACGAGTTTCACTTCCGAAACCTGAAATTAGATAAAAAAGAGCAAAGGAAAACTTACCACCAAGTTTGAAGAAAAACCTTTTTTGGGTTCTTTATGTTGAAATCGACTATTTTGGTAAAACTATGGGGAGCTATCCCTTGATATGGGGCATGAACTTGAAGAAATAAATAACTCTCATCTGAAACAGGACGGCCGTATTTCATGTAACTAATTATCGCATTTCCAATTTCCGGTAAAAGGGAAAGAGACTGAACTTTCCCCGTTTTTTGCCGAGATAGTTTTATGAGTGATGTAATATAATGGAAAGTATATCAGACTAAAAACACAGATATTTAAGTATTTGATTCAAATTAGTAACTTGGACTTTACATAATTTATTAGTTTCTATAACCGTACCATTTGCACCTGCTTGTCTGACAAGTGGCACCTCTTTTGGGCTGTCAGCCATTTTTCAAGCTGTGATTTATTTGTTGCCATACTGCTTGTAATGCTACTTATTGTCCCTTATATTTTTCCCAAAAGGGAAACAGCTTTTCTTTTATCAGGCGGATGACTGTTTCTTCTGACGGGCTGTATCCAACTGGGCTTTCACGTGCAGCCGGATGCCTTTATAGACGCGGTTCTCGTTTATCTCTTCCGTTTCGATGGTGGTCGTCTCGAAACGGATTCCGTCTTTTTCGCAGGTTATACCGCATATTTCAGAGAAAGCCTCTTCTATTATCTTTTTGTCATTAGCAATGCTGTTCCCAGAACATCAATGTCCAGTGTCGGGCATGCCTTGAACTGTTCATGGGCATACGGCAATGCGCCGCCTTTCAGGTAAAACGGTACTTTTGTCTTATGTGTACAAAGTACAGATCATTATTTTATATGCAAAACGTATGAAGCGAACATAAGCGCCAGAGGTCTTAAAAAAATGTACCTCTTGAACAAAGTTCGGCAACTAAATAGCTGTCAGTCTTGAATGGGTATATAATAGGATATAACGAATTCTATTTCATTGTTTTATATTGTTTTACAGAACTCTTGATAAGAGAAATAAGTAGCTACCTTTTGAAACGAAAATTTTAGAATTGTGGAAACAAAGAAAAGGACGTTCAAGACCTTCTTATAAATCAAGAAAATAGCCGTTAAGAATAGCGACGGCATGGCTTCCATCATAGTACTCATCATAATTGATGTCAAAGAAATCGTGTATAGTCAAGGTTAATGTCTGCCGTTTGGACCTAGTTTGCCATTTCTTATAAGGACCTCTTTTTCATAAAGCTCTTCGTGGTTTTCTTTTTGCAGTTCGAACATTGCCAAAGTCAATCTCTGATAGTCCTTGATATAAAGAATGTTGGTCGTCCTTCTTTTTTTGAGTTTGTAATTCTTCAACAAGCAGACAAATATCTTTGCTATTCGCCAATCCCGCGCAAATCTCAGTAATGATAAAGTACTATTTTGTAACTCAGCGTATATGCCTCAAATAGCTGACTTACCGAAAGGTATTCCCATTGACGGTCTGTCTTTAATTTATGGAGGATAACGCTTAACATATCGCAAAGAGTAAATTTGCTGACTAAACCTCTTTTTGCGATGTTGAAATGGGGTGTTATTTCTCTAATTGTTGTATCTTTGGCGAGTACGGCGTACTTAAGTAATGTTCAATTTATTAAAATTAAAGTATCGCAATCATAATATAATGTTTTTTTATTGAATATGCCGTGTCTTAAAGGTGATAAATAAGTTTAAAGACTTTATTTGCTAATTTGAATATAGATGTATGGCTGCAAAAGTTACAATTAATGTTTTACATGCCCATGAAGGTGACTGTATCTTTATAACAATAAGTGATTTGGATAAGGTTTATAACATTATGGTGGATAGTGGTGTGAAGTCTACATATCAATATATAGATAGGAAAAGAAGGATACAAGATGGACCACTAAAATGCAAAATCAATGAGTTTCGAGGAAAACGGCAAATTATTGATTTGGTGATTCTCACCCATGTGGATGAAGACCATATAGGTGGTATCGTCGAGTGGATAGCTAAAGATGATGCAGCCTTGGACATGATGGCAACAATTTGGCTGAACAATGGCGAGAAGGTAACTATACCAGATTATTCATCTCTACTTCATTCCATTTCCAAAGGACGCGATTTAGATAAGTTACTCCGTGATGCTAACAAGAATATTGTGAACCAAGTAGTGAAAGGCCGAGTTTTTGAGATTCCTCATGGATACATTACCATACTGTCACCAACTGTGGTTGCTCATAATGTAATTGTGGAGCAGTGGAATGGGGAAGTTCTAAACAAGACACCTGATGACTATGGAAAACCAATCAAAGAATTGCTGGACTATGAGTTTGGTGAGGCAGATGCTTCTAAAACTAATAATTCTTCTATTTCTATCCTGTTGGAAGTGAATGGTAGAAAAGACTTACTGTTGGGAGATGCTGATGTTATTGATGTCTGTTTAGCATTGGAGGAGTTAGGTTATAACAAGGATAATCCTCTACGTTGTAAAACTGTAAAGTTGGCACATCATGGCAGCCGAAATAATTTTTCAGAACACTTTTTGGACTTGGTGAAAGCGGATATATTTATATTTTCATCTAACGGGAATTACTATGGACATCCAGACAAAGAGGTTTTTGCTCGAATTATAGATAAGACAGATGCAAAAGTCTATTTCAACTATAAGGATAGAATGGAAAATATTATTTGCGAGCAAGATGTGAAAGATTATCCTGATATTTTGAACCGTGTTTTAGACGACTTGAATGGTTGACTTCAATTTTTTTAAACGGATTACTGTTAAAATTAACAATTCTGGCAGTGGAGTTATTGTAAAGCCCTGTACGGATGAGTATTGTTATGTTTTTACGGATTGGCATGTCATAGAGAATCTTGAACTGGAAGACATCTATGTGGAGTATTATGTCGTGGAAAAAGACGAGGATGATGAAGATTTCTGGAGTTTTAAAAAGGAGAAGCCAACAGCCATATATAAGAATGAAAAAAAAGATGTTGCCATTTTGATAATGCCAGCATCTATGGCAAGGAATTTTGTCAAATTACGTAATTTGGACAAAGGTAAGAACCTGTATCATGTCGGTTTCCCTGATAGCCTTAGGGGCGCAGAATGTGAATCGCAATGGAACGCTTATCATATACAAGAACTACTAGATAAACTCAATCATGGTTTTATATCCTATGAGTATCAAGAAGCACAGGCTTATGAAGATTTGTCTGGAACTTCTGGAGGCGGTATTTTTACTGATGATGGGTGTTTGATAGGATTACACCAAGGAAGTAGCATAAAAAGGAAGACAGATTATTATCCAAAATGCAATCTCATTCCCGTAAAGTTTTTTAAAACACTCATAAACAAAGACGATAATCCATTAGAACAAGTTTGGGTTTGCAACTGGAATTCGTTTGACCCTTTCCTGCAAGATGCTTTTAATATTAATAAAGGTGAGACCTTTAGACAAATGATGTCTACATTGGCTGCTAAACTGAATGAGATAAAGGGACAATGCCAACAACTATCACCAAAGGATATAAAAAATAAGTTGGATATTGAACAGATTGCCAATGAAAAGTGCTTCCAGAACTGCTTTGATAATAAAGGTTTTGGTATATCTTTTTTAGAATATATCGTATGTATGTATATCATGTATGATTTACCTCTGACTATAGAGGGTGTATGTAAGATGGTGAAAAATTCTCTTTTTATATATTGGGAACGACCGGAAGATGACATTTGGCAGGCTGCCAAAAATATTGATTCTTCTTATCTTAAGAATGCAAGTTCCGGACAAAATATATATGTGGGAGGTTTAAAATCGAGTAGCTATGAATTTGATGTTATAAAGAAAGGGGACAAGCATATTCTTGACATCAGCAGACCACTTTTAAATGAAGAAGTTGGTGGTCTTGATGTGGCAAATCCCACAAAATTGGAGTACAATTATATTAGTACTTGTCTATTTACTGATAGTATCATCCAAAAAATCAAAGAGTTTGACGGGCTTGATGGTGAACAGGCTATAAATCATTATAAAACGATTCTTAGAGAGAAAATATTATGAACCAAGCAAGATATAGATTAAAAAATATCGACGTGTTCGGTTTTGCACATGGTGTATATGTGGTAATTACCGATCGCATGACCCCTGAAGAGTTGCAGGGCTGTTGGAGGGACATAAGAAATGAAATCATGACAGAGTTTCAAGATAAACTGACTGATGATTTCTCCAGGTGGAATGTCTATGTATTCTATGTAGTTGATGACTTGAATACCTTGAATGGAAGTTTGCGCTACATGATAGAGCATGATACGGTGTCATCGAGAAAAATTCTTATAGATGGAAGAGATATAAAAGATAATGAGAATCCGTATGAGACTGTGGTGAAAAAATATATAAGTTATGACATCTTGCCAGCTCATAAAGTTGACAACGAGATAAAGCCTTTTGAAAAATCTGAAGATGTAATGGACCTTATAAAAGTATATAAGAGATGAAAATTAAGAATGTGGCTATTGAAGCCTTTCGCTGCTTTGATTATCAGAGTCTTGACTTTGAGAGGGAAGATGGGAGACTTGCCAATTTGATAGTGCTTTATGCGCCGAATGGATTTGGCAAAACATCATTGTTTGATGCTATTGAATATGGTGTTACACGGTCAGTGAACCGCTTTACTAAAGGCGTTTATGATAAGGATAATAGGGTGGATAAAAAATTTAGAAAGAAACATTCTTTTCTTTTCAATAAAAATGTAGATACTAAAAGAAACATTCGAGTGTCCGTTCATTTTGATGGTACTTTTAAAGATATAGATCACACTTTTAGTGTGGCTGAGGAAAATCTGTATTCCGCCAAAGCATCTAAATATAACGATTTTTTTAAAGACGTGATTCTGTCGCAGGAATGGTTTGACTATTTCATCCGTTCCACTACACCAGAGGAAAGATGTAATATATTCTTTGAATACTTTGGCAGAAGAGACGATTTGTTGACTTATAATAAAGAGTTAGAAGACGTAAGGACAGAACTTAAGTCTTTCAGAAAGAGTAAGGAAGAAGAGGTAAAGAAGCTTTCCGAAGGGTTAAAAGCAGAAGTCAAAGGTGATGCTTTGCACTTGTTGCAAAAAGGGCTGGAGCAATATGCGGAGACAGGTTGGAATTTACCATCCTATGATAGTATAAACGCTGAAAGCATAAAGGCACTTTATATCTGGATAGAAACCAAGACCGATGATATAAAGCACGTGTTATTGGTTAATGAAAGTAGGCTGGCAACTATAAGTTCCATCCTGAATGGAAACTCTATATTTGCAACAATTAGTGATTTAAGGAATGATCAAATCCGATTGAGTGACATAAAGGAACGTCTGCAAAGTATCAAAAAATATCGTGATAAACAAGATAGACTATTTTTGATTCTAAAGGAACAAGACGAGAATATAGAAATGAAAGATAGAATTGACAAAGAAAAAAATGTTTACAACTATTATATAACCAATGAAAAGAAAATTTCTGATTTATTATGTCGATTATACCGTTTGTCAGAAGATAAGAGACATAAGGAACAGATTGTTAAAAATGTCCAAAAAAAACTTGCTGTATTATATAAAGATATGGAAGATATACAGCAACAGATTCCTGATGTAGAAGGAAATTTTCGAGCTATAACACCTGTATATGATAATCTGAGAACTTACTATGACCAGTATAGGGAAAGAATTGTCAAGAAGGAGGATAATGCGCAGAAGCTAAAGACTTCTAAATCACACTTAGTACAGCTACAGGTAAACAACAATGAGTTAGCTGCAAGCATAAAGGTTATAGAAGCCTTTCGGAAAGACATGGAGAAAGGTATAGATGAATCTTTGCTGGTGCAGAATCTTTATGGTGCACAATTGTTGGCTATGCTTGATGAGAAAAAAGAACTGGTAGAGATTGAAAAGGCTAAAAGCGAACTAGACAATAAGAAGAAGGGACACGAACTATATAAGAGTGAGGTACAAAGGTTGGTAGATAATTCTAGAACAATCTATTCTGAGTTTAAGAATGGTGTATGTCCTCTTTGTGGCTATGACTGGGAAAGCATTGAAGGGCTTATCAACAACATAGAGAATAATCATGCTATAGATGATACCCTCTTTAATCTATCAAAGCAATATGAGGAACAAGAAAAAAAGGCCAAGACTGTTCGGGAACGTATTTCTGACAAGAAAAATGAGTTACAAGAGACCATTAGATATGATATTTTGGCCAAGCAAGAGCAAATGTCACTTAATGACAAGCAGATAGAAAGTCTTGCAAAGGAAATATGCAAGATAGAAGACGAAATGGAAAATTTGGAAATTGACATCGCTAAGTATTCCGGACGATTTGGCGACAGGGAGTATGAGCAGATAAAAGATAAGATTGATGAGGAATACAATGATGCCCAAAGAGCCTTTTCTAATATCAAGAAGAAAGAGACTGAACTGAAAAATGGTATCGAGGAAGAAGAAAAGCGGCTACAAGAATTGCAGTATGATATTAAGAAACTGGCTTCGGAATATGGAAGCATCCAATTTGACGATTTCTATCAGAAGACCAAGGAATGCTATAAGCTTTTGAATTGTTCTCTTGATCAAAAGATTGTTGAATATTGGAAAGATAGAAGTAATGCGTTGAGTAAAACTCTGAATAAAGTGGAGATGAGCCAAAAGGGAATCACGGCAGAAATAGAAGAAATCCATAATCTTGGCATCAATGAGTTTGACAAGAAATCCAAAGAGGATGAATTGGAGAGACTGTCGGCTGAACATGAGAGTGTATTGCAAACTTTGAATAAGAAGGTTGTTTATGTAAACAAACTTACAAAAGAGAATATTTCTATTGAAGATACAGTAGAAAAAGTGGAGGAATGCCTTCGTCAAGAGATTGACAGTTTGAAGCAAGACCAAGGGATTCAAAATAAATTATTGGGGGAATTGACAAGCTTTTCTAATTTAGTAAAAAATTCCGAAGAATACTTGGGATATAACACGAGCCTAAAGGAAATAGATAAGAAGAAAAAGATTATTGATGAGCTGGATAATAAACTTGATGTCTTAAATAAGGAAAAGGAGAGATTGAGTACATACGTTAAAACCTATATAGATAATTTCTTTGACAAGATGTTGATAAATAAATTGTATAATACCATAGACCCTCATCCAAAATATAAGCATATAAATTTTGACTGCGACTTTGAGAAACAGAATCCAAGGTTGTGTGTGAAGATGGCAACGGCAAATGGTGTTGCAGATGAAATAGTTCCAAACCTCTACTTTAGTTCTGCTCAAATCAACATCTTGTCATTTTGTATTTTTATGGCTAAGGCATTGAATGCAAAGGATGATAATGGTGAAGATGTAAATTGCATTTTTATAGACGATCCAATTCAGGCTATGGATGACATCAATGTCCTTTCTGTGGTTGACCTATTGAGAAATGTAGCTTTTGCGAATGACAAGCAAGTGTTGATAACAACGCATGACAGAAACTTCTATGAACTTTTGAAGAAAAAATGTCCTGCTTACATATTCAATTCAAAATATTTTAAGTTTTTAGAAAAGGGTGTCATCGTGGAAGATGATTAATCTTTTCAGGATTACTAAAGAGTCATCCTAAGTGTGTTAGCAAAGTTATACTTTTTTCTTTGCTGACACAATTTAGATTATATCCTTATGGATTGTATTTTCCTATTCTTGCTTCTTATTCAGTTACATCATTGTCGATGTTATCATCAAAATAGGGATCACTCCATTCTAATTCTCTGAAATTCTGCATTAAGGTTGACAACCGGTTTATCAGCTGTTCATAAGAAAGAGACTCCCCATAAATGAAACCTTCCTGCATCTTACTATAATCTTCTTTCAAAGCTGCATTTAAGAATGCGGGCGGTACAAATGATAATGTAGCAGGTTTATGTGATTTATAATCCAAGCCACTCCAGGCAGTGAAGCTTTGGCGATGTTTCACTATTTCCACATACATGCCAACATTATTCATCGCTTTAATGGCGAAGTCTGTATCCATCATCTTCTCGATGTCATACATATGCCTTGTCAATCGTTCCAATCGGGTGCATCCTCCGGGGCGATTAAATTCCTCATGAAGCAGAAATACTTTTTCTAAAAAGGTTTTTCCGGCAAGAACAGTCGGAACATTGAATTTCGGAGCGGAAAACGATTCAGTAGGATAAGCATCTTCTATCATGGAACGCATTGGGACAAGTTCAAATGGTTCAAGTAAAGAACGGCAGCTGACCTCAATCTTTACCCTTTCCGGAATATATAAATCTTTATCGGCCAAACATGAATCGTATTCCACAAAGAACTCTACAGGATCTTTATCCGATTCGGTAGTAGAAGGTGTATTGATTTTGAAATGACCTTCTAATCCTAAGGCATTTATTGCTGCTTCCAGGTCTTTAGAAAATGTGTTTTCAATAAAGACCTTTGATGCTTTTCGCAAGCGGGTGCACTGCTTCTTAGTCAATTCGCCATCAAATCCTAAAAAGCTACGGTCGATCGCCAAGTCGCAATCTTCGGAGAATCGCTCTATTAAATTCCATCCCTTACTAAGACTGGTTCCGCCCTTAAACACCAACTTGTCACTATAAGGTAAGCTGAATAAAGCTTTGAGCACCATACTCACCCAAAAATCTTTCTCAACCGCATTGTCTTTAATCGCTTTCTTTTCAGCGATATTGGCAAGAATGGTATGCTTTTCATCCAATGGTAAATCTATCCAATTTTTCACTTTTTCTTGCTGCATATCAGACTAATTTTATTTTTTTGCGCATCCATTGAGGGGCAATCAGGAAGTCATGCCTTAAAAGCTCACTATCTTCTTTAGAAAGAATATCTTTGATTTTTATAACCATATTGTCATCCACATTTTCCTCTCCGATTTCTTTCAAAGCTGTAACAACCAAAGGAAACAGTTTGGTTTTGTAGGCAAAATATCGTGGAGTAGCCTTTTTAAAAGTAATTTTCCGGTTACCTACGGAAATGACACGTGGCGTACCATTAGTCAAGTAGACAGCATTCATGGGAACTTGTGTAGAAAGTCCCAGCAAATTAAGTGCAGTCAGTCCGGATGGAATTATATCTGCCCTGTCTTTTTCTGCAATCGCCTTGGCAATCACATCTATGGTTGGCTTACAAATACCAAAACGGTTTCTGCTGGGATAAAGATATACTCCTTGGGAAAGTCTTACCAAAAGACCGTCTTTTTCAAGCCTGGAAAGTACCCTTGTAGCCAATGCATCATTATTCAGGTCAGCAAAATCCGATATTATGTAGATTTTGTTCTCGCCTCCCTGAAGAATCCGCTCTTTTATAACCTTAGATAAAACCATTGCCATATTTCTATCTCTTAATTTTGTCCGAAATTACTGCTTTATTTCGGACAAAACAAGCGTTTTTTCAATTTTTGTCCGAAATTACTGCCTTTTTTCTAACAAATATACGGCATTTCTTTCTAAGTGCCGTCGTTTTGTACATAGGTGGGATATTCCCCTATACTCAATTTCATCCTTCAAAATCTCACCCGGATGGGTTGGATATGCAGGAGTAAGATTATATTGGCAATCATTTTGGGATCAATCCCTTGTGTAGCAGCACTCATATCCATTCCTCCTATTTATAATGATTTGACAATTCTATTATATTACATATCGTAGCGATAATTTCGCTATCCCTGATCCGCTCTTCAAATTCAATACGGATTACTATTTCTTCTTTTTCAGTTCTTGGAGGATGGTTGAATCGGTTCCAATCCAACAGTTCATTTCCGTGACGTATCCTATTTCCGAACTTCTCTGTTTAATGCGTTATGAGTCAGTTCTTAACGCATGTATTCACTTTTTTTGCTACGAGAGGGGTAGCCGGATGTAATTGTGCGATAGTGAACTGCCTTTGTGCGTGTCCGCACAATAATAAGAGAACATTTGGGAATATATTGTATTATATAATAGCTACTTAGCTATATGGCATGATTCTTGCAAGCATAAAGAAAAAACAGTAATAGAACATGATTAAGCATTACTTGAAAGTAGCATTACGCAATTTAATGAACTTTAAAGTTCATAGTCTTATTTCGGCTATTTGTTTGGCGATAGGCATCACCTGCTTCTGCATGATGAATTATTTTATTGATGCCGTATCCGGTAAGATTGAACTGTCCGATGATAATGAATACAGCATCCGGTTACTCGGAGCATCTCCCCAGACAGCCGCCGATATCTATTTGTTTAAGGAGGATTTTGATTATCTGAAAGAGTTGCCGATAGCGGGCATAGATACCCTTGTGGCTTCTTCTTATAGCAATGGAAAAGAAATTACGGTCATCGACAAAAAACAACAGGAACTGCCGTTTTTAGTGTCGTTCAAAAATGTATCATCTAATTATTTCACCTATAATTCGTTCAAATTGAAGTATGGCAATCAAGAGATAACAGCTCCCAATGAGGTGATCGTCTCCGAATCGTTTGCCCGGAAAGCATTTGGACAAGAAGATCCGATAGGTCAAGTCATCCGTCAGGAGACAGAGGCTAACGACTCGTCTGATCTCATGGTGTATAAAATTGTCAATGTTGCTTTGACAGAAGAAAAAGATCATCGTGGGAAAACGATCGATTGTTATTTTCCCCTGTCCGCAAAGTCCCGTACTCCACTCAGCATCAGATCACGTCTCACCGGACAAACCACGACGGAAAGCCTGAATAAACAGTTAAAGGACATGACTTGGAAGCATGGAGACCAGGATATCTATTTATATGCTTTTCTGGAGTCGGAACAGAATGACAGCGTCCAAAAAACAATAAGTATTCTGCTCGCCCGGTTTATAGCTTCGCTGATTTTATTGTCGGGGTTGATCAATTTTCTGAAGTTCATTATCCAGATGTTCTATAACCGGCAACGAGAACTGGTGCTTCGCAAATGTATCGGTTCGGACATCAAAGGATTGTTTGCCCTGCTTTTTGCCGAAATTTTCTGGATGCTATCTGTCGCTTTCTTTCTGTCATTGGCCGTGACGGAAATCACCCTCTCTTTGGCATATACATACATCCGTCCGGAAGACATGATCCCATTCTCCTTGGTAGATCTATATGGGTCACAATTAGGCTTGTATCTCGTTTTGTTGTTGATCTGCATGCTCGCCATTCTTTATCCTATCTATCGGTTACGCCGGTTGAGTGTCCTTCATTCGGTCGTGCAGAGACAGAAGCGGCATGTGTTCCGCAATTTCATGATTGCTTTGCAATTGGCGATCTCCATCCTTTTCACAGGCGGTGTATTTGGCATAACGCTTTTGTTCGACGAGATGTTTGAAGGAGTGTACCATCCTTTGAGCACGGAAGAAGAGAATCGGGTGATTTCAATATCGATCAATACCATACGCATGCAGAAAAACATGGATGCCATTCTTTCGGATATCCAGTCCTTGTCCGAAATAACCGATCGGACATCCGCTTTCAATACTTTCGATGCCGATGTTTATACCTACATGACCTACATGAAAAACGGAAAGCCGAGAGGAAATGTGCTGATGATCCAAGCAGAACCCCATTATTTTGAGTTCTTCAAGATCCCGTTTTCCGGAAAATTGGTGGATAAGGATGCTCAAGGTTTTGTTTATATAAGCGAACAGTTTAAAGAACAATTGCAGAGGGATAGTATAGAAGGTAGTGTCACGTTGGATGGCAAAGAATGCCAGATTGCCGGAACTTACCGCGCACTGAACAAGGAAAATGCTCAGAACAGGGCAATCGGTTCTGTCTTTTTAGTTAATCCGCAAGCCTACACCTATTACTTTAAAACCCTCCATTCGGATATTACTCCAGTCGCCCTGGAAAAAATAACAGAGATCTGCCGACGTTATGTACCAGAGACATTGCCTCTTGATATTCGTAATACGGGTGATTCCAAACAGTCCGTTATGGGAACTGCAGCACTCTTGCAGACAGCATCCCTGTTATTGGCAATAGTCAGTATACTCTTGTTGATATTAAGTATTTATTCCGGAATCTCCATGGATGTGGTAAATCGGCAAAAGGAAGTAGCCATCCGAAAAATAAACGGGGCTACCCCGAAAGTGATTGCCCTGTTATTCGGCAAAATCTATCTGATTATTTACCTCTCTGTCTTCGTAATTATCTATCCGTTAGTACGATTGGTATTGATAGGGATCGCGCAAAAAAGTAGTTTGAAAAGCATATATAGTTGGAATTGGGGAATCTTGTTGTTCTTCACGATGGCCCTTTTGATCTTCTTGGTTACGGCATACAAGATTTATAAAATAATGCACCTGAATCCGGCAAGTGTTTTGAAAAAGGAATAAAAACGACCTCTATTGCGTCTGCCCGTTATGAAGGTGTGTCCAACTAAAGTGCCTCCCCAAAAGTTTTGTGTCTGACTTTTGGGGGCAACATTAAACTCTATGATAAACTTCATTAAAGGGTACTCTGCCCCGTTCACCCCAGATTCCTTTATTTCCATCCCGTATTCCGCAGCCGATCACCATGTTCACTTCGGCACCATGAGGTAATTTCAACAGTTTCTTCATTTGTTTACTGTCAAAGCCCTCCAAGGGACAAGTATCATACCCTTCGTTGGCCATTGCGATCATAAATGTCTGAGCGGCAAGTGCACAAGATTTATGGACGACGACACGCATATCACCCTCGGAAACTTCACGCACAATAGGGCGGAAAAGGCCGATGGCTTTAGTCAATAAAACTCTCAAAAAACCCAGTATGCCAAAGAAGCGGGCATAAAGAAACGGCATTAACTTTCCATAATAGAGTTCTCTGTCCTTGATACGTTTTTCCTGACGCTCCCGGGGACTGTTTCGTCTGACGTTCCCTCTTTCAAAATCGAGTACAAACCTGGCCCTACTCCGATATAAATCCTGACGTGTAACAAAAACGATAATCTCTGAAGCTGTTGAAGTCGCAGTCTGGTCAAGACAGGCTTTGGATATCTTTGCCAGCAACTCCGGTTGCGTGACCTGATAAAACTCCCACAATTGCATATTTGAACTGTTGGGTGCCAACGTTGCCAGTTCCAGACAATGTTTCACCTTTTCCGGATCCAACTGTTTCTCTCTATCAAACACCCGTACAGAACGACGATAATTTAAGACTTCCTCTAAATTCATTTTTATCTGATCAAATTATTTTTCCCATTTAATTGCTGCATTACCACCTCCGCCATTTCTTTTGAACTGAACGGGTTTTGCCCCGTTATCAGATTATGGTCCACCACTACTTTTGAGGTCATCGGAATCAATGCTTTTTCGTAATCGGCTCCTCTCTTTTTCAACTCTGCTTCAAGATCAAAAGGTACCTCCTTCTTTCTCCTGGCAACACTTTCCTCAAACCAGGAAAATCCTGTGAGCCTTTTATCTTTTATAAGATACTCTCCGTTGGACAATTTGACATTCAAAAGCCCACTTACACCATGGCAGATCGCGGCTACTATTTTAGTATGCTCATAATACTCCTTAATAATCGTATGCAAAGTGGTATTATTAGGAAAATCATACATCGTACCATGTCCGCCCGCCAGATAGATACAATCAAACAGCTCTCCGGCAACCTCGTCCAAACTCTTCGCATGTCGCAACTCATTCCTAAATTCAGGATCATCCCAATACCCTTTCGTAAGTTTGTCTAAAACCATCGGCTTTAAACTTTCCGGATCAACAGGGACGTTGCCACCTTTGGGGCTTGCTATGATTATTTCATATCTCTTTTCTTCCGCACAATGATAGATGTGGGTCAACTCACTGAGCCACAACCCTGTTTCCAGATTTCCATCAGCATACATATCCGTTCCCGTTACAACAGCCAGCATTTTCAAGGTATCCATATATATTCTTTTTATAGTGACGTTATATAGGAACATGGCTGTAACCTACTTGTTACTTTACCAATCAGACTTTTAACTTTATTTTCAACCACTTGTGACCCGGCTTCTTAAAACATCCACATTCTTTGCCGGGATATCAGCCAACTTCAAACTGCTGCTTCGCACATTCGTATCCTTCTTCATACAGATCGGTCAGTTTATGAATGTCACGTTCAATGCGATCGACAACAACCGGTTTCCGGGGCCGGATAACAGTTATATTTCCCTCTTCTTCCATACGCTCAACCATCTCCAACTGTTCGTTGTATACAGCACAACGCCTGCTCAATGCTTCACGTATCTTCGGATATTTACGATAAACAAAAGAGGGAACGCGGATGTCTTTATTTTCTTTCCGATAACCGCGGTTCCGGGTAAGGACAACCACATTGTTCCGATATCCATCGTCTATGGCACGTTGCAAAGGAATAGAGTCGACAATACCTCCGTCCAACATGGGAATACCGTCTACATAAGCTATGGGGCAAACGAAAGGAAGGCTGCTGGAAGCACGGACAATGTCGATCACACGGTTTTTATCCTCTTTCTCCTCAAAATAATTGGCTTCTCCGGTCAGGCAATTGGTAGTCACCATCACATAACGCCCGGGAGAATTGAAGTATGCCTGATAATCGTATGGAAGTATATGCTCGGGAAACTCCGTAAAAAGGAGATCGAAGTCCAGAATATTCCGTTTCTTAAGCAGATGTTTCAGCCCGATATAATGATATTTTTCTAACAGGTCGATATTACTGTACTTGGCACGCCCACGCTGTCGGGACATATACGAAAGGCCGTTACAAGCCCCTGCAGACACCCCGATCGTATAAGGAAAACGAATATCATGGTCCATTAGATAGTCCAGTACCCCACAGGTAAACACTCCGCGCATACCTCCGCCTTCAAGCACCAGACCGGTTTGATTATCAATTGTCATCTTTCATAATAATTAATCGTTAGAAATTAGTAGTACCTTAGTTTTTCTTGGGCCGCCGGATGACTAACAAGGAAGGAAAATCACGGAACACTTCTTCCTCTTCGGACAACTTCGTATAGGACAGGTGGCTCATCACAAGCAAGCCGTCCTTTGCTACCGAAGTCAGATCGACGGCGCTACTAAAGGATTGCGTTCGTATCCGGGAGGAATATTTAGCCAATATCGGATCTGTAGACTGCCGGAAAGCCTCATCATCCGTATCGAAGAGGAAAAGATGTACCTGTGCGCCCCCCTCCAGCATACTCTCAAGATAAGTAAGCAGAAAAGCATCAATCACCCCACCCAACACAAAAGAGACGGGGACGTTTCCGCTATAACCACGGTTGACAAAAACGGCTACCGGACATTTCACCTGTTCCATCACATCATCTATCTTATCACGAAACAGAGAGAGCCATAACACTCCACTGCCTCCGGCAGCATCCGGTCTGTACTTACTTCCTGCTCCCAGCAGAAACATGTCAGGACGCTCTTTTCGTGCCAACCGAATCATATCCTGCACCAATTTATCGGTCACCCGGTAACGGTTTTCAACACTAAGTCCCAACTCGGAAGCTTTTTCGTCCACCAGCGAGAAACTATCACGGGCATATTGCTCTGCATTCAATGGGTTTAAGTCCGTCCCCACCGTAAAATGGGCAGCGACCACATGGGCAGCTTTCATCTTTTTTCCAAATAATAAGAAAAAGACGGAAAGCAGGCTGCGTCCCGACTCCGGTCGTCCAAAACAAAAGACCAACTTCAACTTAGCCGATAAACGTTCTTCGCGACGGGCAAAAATCTGTTCAACAAAATGCAGCAACGGGGTGGTCATGAAGGTAGTCACCAGAGCCATAATGACCAGGATTACAAAAATAGAAGGTGGAAGCACTCCCATTTCGTATCCGATGTTTAGTGCGACCAACTCCATCAATCCCCGTGTATTCATCAGCGTACCGATAGTAAAACTGTCTTTCCACGACTCTCCCACCAAACGGGCGGCAACGGCGCAACCACCCAGTTTTCCTGCCACAGCAACCGTAATCAACAACAGGCAGACTCCCCAAAGCGCCGGACTGTTAATCAATCCGATCTCCGTACGCAACCCGGTAAAGGCAAAGAAAAGCGGAAGGAAAAAGACAAGAGCAATGTCTTCCACTTTTTCCATCATCACCTTACGAAATCCCAGACTGGGAGGCATCACGACTCCTGCCATGAAGGCTCCGAACAGGGCATGAATACCGATAATCTCGGTAAGCGTAGAGGAAATAATCAAAATCAGCAGAATCAGGGCCACAAATGTTTTATTAATCACCTCCTGATTGGCATACACCTCTCCTACTTTCTTGAGAAACGGCCGTACCACCATAAACATGATTATGATATAAAGGGCAGTCAGCCCGATGGCATAAAGAGCGCTGGCAAATGTTCCGGCCTTGGCAATGGCTATGACTACAGCCAGCAAACACCAAGCAGTGACATCATCATTGGCAGCCGAAGCTATGGCCAAAGTTCCCAAAGGAGTTTTCGTCATATTCCGTTCCTGAATGATGCGGGCCAATACCGGGAAAGCGGTAATACTCATAGAGATACCGATGAAAAGGGCAAACGGCAGGAAACTTGTCTGGGCAGCGGCATATTCTTCATAAATCCAATAAGATGCGACGATGCCGAGGAAGAACGGAACCAATATACCTGCATGGCTGATGACCAATGTTTCGTTGATCTTGTTTTTAAGTACACTGAAATCGAGTTCCATTCCGATCACAAACATGAAAAGTACCAGACCGACCTGGCTCAATAATTCAAGATTCGTAAGGGACTCCGGAGGGAACAGGGCCTGGAATACATCCGGAAAGAAATAGCCCAACACGGAAGGTCCCAACACAATTCCCGCCACAATCTCACCAATCACCCCCGGTTGCCCAATATGTTTAAACAGAAAACCAAAAAGCCTCACCATCAACAAGACAGCGATTATCTGTATCAACAATATACTTAACGGATGATGCAGATTGTCGGTGACAAACTGACAAAACATAGCGAAAGGAGTCTCCTCCGCAACAGCTGATGATGCTACCACATGGTGTGAAAAACGGTCACCTTCCTCGATAGCCATGTAAATAAGTGCCCCGAAAAGGAGCAACATGATTACATAAATAAGATAATTTTTTTTGGCTCTCTGCATACAAGCATATTTTTGTGTGAAGTGTGTCTATGCAAAGATAAAACAAACCAAAAGAAAAAATAGTTTTAGAGCGGGTTTAAATATTGATTCATATAAAAAGGTACTGAAAAGAATATATGGACACTCTGTTTACTTTCCTTATTTCCGCTTCAAAGTTCCTGTTTGTCATCAGTAAAACGAAGATACAGAGGAATAAGAAAGAATAAAAGAGAAAGATAACCAACAGGAAAACAAGATTATAACAACACACAAAATTGACTTAAAACCAAAGGATTGTTGATTTAAGAAGTAAAACCCGTTAGTTAAAAACCCAGAGGACTTTGGTTTTAAACTAACGGGAACATAGTTTCGAATGTATCCTAAAACACCTGTTCACTAATCGCCGGTAATTCCCTGCCCCTTCAGGTCGGCAGCCGATATTGTAAAATCATTTCCCTGCCTGATCCGTTCCAATACCAGGTTGCCTACTTTCCGGGCATCTTCTTCCAAAGCAAACCCTTTCCGCCCCGGAAGGGAAGGTATGTATGGTTGGCAGATCACTACCCGGTCGCCACAAAAAATCTGATAACCATATCCGTTCCCATTTTCTGTTTCAATTACTTTGAGACGATACGTACAAGCTTCATGCCGATCATAGAAAAAGAGGACTGAGACAGCGCAGGCAACGCATATCATACAAAGCAGCTTCTTATTCCTCTTCATATTCATAAGGTTTCAGTTCCCAGGTATCGTCAAAGTAAGAACTCGAACCACTGCCACCCGTCGCAATAATACCCCGAGTCCCGGTAGAGAAGCAAACAGCATGAATACGGGTACTTCCTTCAAACGCCGTCAGGTCGTCACCTTCCCAAAGATCGGTTGTCGGATCATAAATCCAATAATTCGAATAATAGCTTCCTCCGGCAGTGGAACCCAGAGTCAGATAAGCTTTTCCATCGATCACAAAACTGACTCCATAGGAACGGACAATAGATGTATAGTCATCATCGTAATCATCATCACTCGTATTGGCGATGTCTCTCAGTTGTGTCCAAGGTGTAGCAGCGGAAGGGTCGAAGCACCAGAAGTCCGATACATCGGAATTATTGTTCTGCCCTCCGCAGACATAAGCTTTCCCGTCGATGACAAATGCCGTACCTCCCTGACGCTTTTGTCCTCCGAAACCATTCACGATAGTCCATTGTGAACCGGCTGCGGCTGTAGGGTCGAAACGATAAAAGTCCTTCAGGTAATTATCGTTGTAACCGGTTCCCACATAACCATAATTATCAATGCCGAAACCAATGGCATAATAGCGGGCTCCCCCCTTGAAGTCGTCCATCTGCCTCCAACTATTCGTTTCCGGATTATACTCCCACGTATCGGACAGGTATTTCTGATCGGGATTGTATCCGGTAGTGACATACCCTTTGCTACCTACCGAGAAGCCGGTGGCAGCATTGCGGACCGTACCGGGCATATCGGCACGCTGAGTCCACCAGTCATTGTCGATATCATATTCCCAAGTGTCGGCGAGCCGGGTCGTTTTTCCGTTATAGCCTCCGCAGATGTACCCTTTGTTGCCAATGGTGAAACCGGCAGCATCGGTCCGTGCTACCCCGTCAAAGTCCGAACGCCGGTACCATACTCCGGCCGTATAGGAAGCATCTTCCGTACAGGCACACAAACAAAAGAGTATGGCACAAAGCACCAATGCTCCGAACGCGGACTTACTCGCTACAGTTTTTTCTATTCCAGTCATTCTTTTATTCTGTTTTTTAATCGTTAATTACTGACCGCAAATGTAGACGACATCAGTAAGGGTGAAAAAAAGGATCGACTAACAGCCACATTCTCTCTACCAACCAAAATGCAGTCGATAAATCATTCCAGTTAGTCGATAGTTTTTTAACAGGGAAGAGAAATCGACTTCTTTTGCGGCAAAATTATCCGATTAATGAAACAGAAAACCCTATCATTTTTATTCATCACTCTTTTAATATCCCTCCTTGCCTCTTGCCGGGACGAACTGTCGACAGTAGGAGGCAAATGGGTGGAAAGTTCCCTGCGGACGGTGCAGACCGATACTTGCACGGTCCGCATCAGCACTATCCTGAGTGATTCTCTTGCCACATCGGGCGACACAGTCTGCCAGATAGGAACCATTGACGATCCCGTCTGGGGCAAAATAAAAACCGCTTTCTATGCAGAATATGACGTACCGGGAGTTTCATTCAGCGAAGACGCCGATTATGGTTTCGATTCCATTACCATCCGATTCTACTCTTCGGGCAATTATCTGGGAGATACTCTGAATCCGCAACGCATCTCACTGCACAGCCTCTCAGAAAATCTGTCGCTGGACGAAGGATACCTGTATAGTAAATCGACAGTGGCGTACCATGCCACTCCCTTAGCTTCGTTCACCTTCACTCCCACTCCGGGCGAAACCACCCGGGAACACGAAATCCGCCTCCCCGACGAATGGGGACTCGAGTGGTTCGAACGTTTCCAAAACGGATCACGCGAGATGGAGTCACAGGAATACTTCCGCGACTATTTCAAAGGCATTGCATTCATTCCCGAAGAGGGAGGAAGTTGTATCAACGGTTTCATGGTGAATGATTCAAGCCTGTGCATCACACTTTATTATCACCAGACGAAAACAGACGCAACGGAACTGTCCGCCAGTTTCCCGGCCAACAGCGACCTGAGGTTCAACCAGGTCAGTTGTGACCGTAGCCAGACAGCCCTCTCCTCCTTACAAAGCGGAATCAATAACGGGCTTCCTTCGGAAAAGTCCGACCACCAGGCCTACCTGCAAGGACTGACAGGAATGTATCTCAACATCGACTTCCCATTCCTCAATGACTTGCGCGCCGAAGGCAGACTGGTAACTATCGAAAGTGCGCTCCTCCGCCTTTATCCGGTAAAAGAGACGTATGGCGAACGGTATCCTCTCCCCGAATCGCTGACACTATATACAGCCGACGAAAACAATGTAACGGAAGATGTCGTGACGGATATTTCAGGCAGTTCGGTACAAACCGGAAGCCTGGTAACGGACGAAATGATGGGAGAAGATACCTATTACTCTTTCGATATTACCTCTTTCCTGCAAAGCAATCTGGGGACAGTGGGATACAACCGGAAAATCCTTCAGCTGATGCTTCCGGACAATTTGTTTTTCACCACTCTGAGTGGAGTCGTATTTGGAGATGCCGGCCATCCGGACAGTAGCCCCGTGAAACTAACCATACTTTATAAAACATATAACCCATGAAAAGACAGCTGATTCTACTGCTTACGCTTTGTCACTCCACCTTATTAATATATAGTCAGAACACAACCAATTCCCCTACATCCATGTTCGGCCTGGGCGAACTTTCAACCGGAGAAGGCGGACAATACGCCGGACTGGGCGGAGCGGGAATCGCCCTGCAAAGCTATAACTTCCTGAATACTGCCAATCCTGCCTCACTTACCGCCATCGAAGGACAACGTTTTCTGATAGACGCCGGACTGATGGGGGCATACAAAATCTACACCCAAACCGGAACAAGCAATCATTCGGTAGTGGGAAACCTGAATAACCTCAGCATCGGTTGCCGTCTCACTCCCCATTGGTACGGGGCTGTATTTATGGCACCGGTCAGCAGTATGGGATACGCTATCACACTGGATCAAGACATCACGGGAACCGGAAATTCCACCGTATCATCACTTTTTGAAGGAGAAGGGGGGCTATCTAAAATGGGTATCAGTACCGCCTACCGCCTTTTCAAAGGTTTCTCTGTCGGTGCTAATCTTTCGTACGTGACCGGAACCATCAAACAAACAGAGACTCAGGGAAGTCTCAGTGTGGAAGAGAGCTCTTACAAGCATGCTTTTTATGTCGATTTCGGCGTGCAATACAAGTTTTCTCTAAATAAGGATAAGTCCATTGCAGCAGGGCTTGTATACGGGTACTCACAAGATCTGGCACAAGACAACAACCTGTCGGTGAGCAGTTCGTCGGGCAGCGAATCGATTGATGAAAGCCAACGTTATGTGCGCCAATGCCTCCCGCAGTTTATCGGGGCGGGATTATCATACAATAGCCTCCGCTGGATGCTGACAGCCGAATACAAATATACGGATTGGAGCCGCATGAAGTCTTCAAAAAGCAACGTCCGCTTCGAAAACCAACACCGGTTATCGGCAGGTATGGCCTACACAGCAGGCAATATCTACCGCAATCCGGTGAAACTGTTACTCGGAGCGGGCGTCAACAATTCATATATGGTCATCCAGAAGAAGAAAGCAACCAACTACTACATCAGTGCAGGAAGCAACTTCACTCTCTATAACGGAAATGTCCTCTCGTTAGGAGTGAAATACAGTGATCAACTCCATCTACCCAACGGTATGCAACGGGAACAAGGGCTGGCACTCTTCTTCAACTTTACCTTCTCGGAACGAACATACCGGGCGAAAATACAATAGACTAATCACGGAACACTTCTTCCTGCTTCAGAACGTAAGCATCGGCCAAAGCACCGGTAGCAGGTTGTTTCTCATTGTTCAGCATCACCAAGCTGCCCTCCTGCACCTTAAAGTAAGAGACTTCGCCTCCTTTTTCAGTAAGTGTCAGCAGATTGTCTTTTACCGTGAATGTGCCGGTTTCATCAAACTCGGCATCTTTGCGATCAATGTAAAGCCAGTGGTATGTATAAGTGCGGTCCTTTTTCAGGGTCAGAGTCAGTTCTATGCCCGGACAATCGGCAGCCGGAATCGTACCTTTGTAAACTCCATAGTAATCGAGAGAGGTTTCGGCAGTGTGCATATCTACCACTTGTGTGGTATCGCTGCCTGCCGCAGACACATCGGCTTTCTTCGCATTTGTACAACCTACAGCAGTTAAAGTGATGAATGCTGCTGCCATCCAATAAAGATTCTTTTTCATCGGTTTAAGTTTTTATAAATTAATCTTGTTATATAATATACCTGCCGCTTTCAAATAAGCCACATAATTCAGATAAAGCTGGAAATGCGCATTCACTTTCGTTTCGTATGCCTGTTGCCACAAGGCTTGTCCTTCCAGATGGTCAGAAAGGGTTTCCAACCCCACTTCATATTGGCTTTTGCTGACGCGTCTGTTTTCTTCGGCCTGTTGAAGAGAACGGTCGGCAAGCTCGCTTTCCAGTTTTGCCTCATCAAGATTATTGGCCGCCCGGGTTAGTTCCAGCAACATCTGCTCGTTCAGGCTTTGCTGTTGCAAGCGGGTCTGTTCCAGTTTCGCCTTGGCTGCGCGCACTTTGTTGCTTCGTTCACCGAAATGGAAAAGCGGTATGCTGACATTGAGCAAGACGGAAAAACTGGCATTGTCCAGGAAATTCTTGTCATTCAGTTCCAAACCATGTACATAATCGTAAGAACCTTTGATACCGACTTTGGGCAACAATTCACTGCGGTTCAGTTTCACCTGCTGTTTGGCTATGGCAACTTGTTTGTCCAGGATGGTATATTCAGGACGGGCGGTGATATCCAATACCTGAATTTCCAATCCCTGCTCTATCTCCGGAAAGTTACCGGAAACATGGATGTCGGCAGTCAACGGCTTTCCAATGAGATGACACAAGTTCATGGTAGCCAGCCGAAGCGCATTCTCCGCCTTACGAACAGCCAGCTCGCTCTCATTCAGTCTGACCTGTACCTTCAATACATCGTTTTGTGGTTTCAGACCATGTTTGTATGCACTTTCTACATTCTTCTTCAGCTCGGTAAGTACCGCATGATAGGCATTGGCTACTGCCTTCATCTCTTTGGCTTTCACCACAAGAGCATAAGCCTGATCGGTTTTCAGAATCACTTCGGTAGCAGTCAGGGTTTCATTCATCTGCGCCATCTGTTTTCCCAGTACCGACATCTTGTAGGCAGCAGTGATTTTGCCACCCATATAAAGCGGCTGTTCCAACTGTATCCCCCCCATATAGACCCATCCTATCTTATAATCCAGATTGATACCCGGAAAATAGGCAAAGCCGCCATTAGGTATGAGTTGTCCGGTCGCATCGGGCAGAAAAGTGGGCAGATTGCCACCGGCTATCCCGTAACTTCCGTCGGCATTACTGTAAAGTCCGGTGCCGCTGGCTGTAAAATTGGGGAAGAAGTTCCCCTTGTAACTTTTGGCTGTGTAGTGGGTGCTTTCCGTCTGTTTAATGGAGGCCGCCATTTCTTTGTTGTATTTCAATGCCATTTCGCGGCACTCTTGCAGACTGAGTGTCTCTTGTGCGAATGCCGGAGCACAGAGGCCCGACAACATAAAGCAAAGAGAAAGTATAATTATCTTTTTCATCAGTTCTCGTTTTTTTATTCAGTCGTTTCTTATCTTGAAGAATAAAGCATATAATATGGGTATAAAAAGCAGTGTGATAAGTGTACTGCATAGCAACCCTCCCATAATGGCTGCTGCCAGTGAACCGAACATAGCGTCGGACAGCAATGGAATCATCCCCAAAATAGTGGTGAGCGATGCCATCATTACGGGACGGAGACGGCTTTGCGAACTGTCTATCAATGCGGTGACCGGTTCTATACCGGCATTAATCTGCAAGGTGATTTCATCCATCAGCACAATGCCGTTCTTAATCAACATACCAATCAGTCCCAGTGTTCCCACAATGGCTACAAAGTTGAAAACCTTTCCGGTAAGCAGCATCACGGCCACTACCCCTACGAATATCATCGGCAGACAGCAGAAGATAATAATGGGTTTACGGTAATCCTTGAACAACATAATCAGAATAGCGATCATCAGGATTATCGCTAAGGGGAAGTTCTTGAACAAATATTTCATGGATTGGTCGCTGGCTATCTTTTCACCTTGCCACACCAATGAATATCCATCGGGTAACCGTATCTGCTCTATCTTATCCGCAATGGCCAGTCGTGCCTTCTCCGTTTCAATGCCCGGAGCAGGAGAACATTGCACACGTTGACTGCGTTGTCCGTTGTAACGGGGCACTACAGGGTCCTCCCAACGAATATCGATTCCTTTGCTGATTTGCTGCAACGGCGTGCTCCCCATCATACTTTCTACCAGGTCTTCTTTAGAAAGAGTACCAGTCTTCAACTTGACCATGGTCTCCTCGTTCAACAACCCGTTCAGGGATGGTAAGACAGAAAAGACTTGTGTATTGCCCAAGTCCTCTATCGGTTGTCCTTCCTTATCCAGGCATTTCAGATAGATATTGTTCTTATGTATGCCTTCATAAAAAGATCCGATAGGAATACCACCGGCAGCAGTCAATAAAGACATACTGACATCACTGCGGCTCAAACCCAGTGCGCGTGCGGCAGGTTGGTCATATTCAATGGTCAGAACAGGTATTTGAGGCTCCCAATCGGTAGTGATAAGACATACTTCGGGGGTATTCTTCATGATGTTGCGTGCACTGTCGGCCAATTGGTGAAGAACAGCAGGATCGGGTCCCAGAAATTGTGCTTCAATGGGGTATTTCTTGAACATCAGGTTATAGCGCTTCAGTTTGATGTAAGCATTCGGATAAGTCGCCGACAGATAGCGCTGAATTTCATCCATATTGTCTACCAACTCCTCGGGAGAGGTGAAGTCGATGATCAGTTCTCCATAAGAGAGTGACGGGTTAGCCACACTTCTCACCAGATTATACCGCCCGGGAGTACCGCCGATGGAAGCCGTGACATGGATGATTTCCTTACGTCCTTTCAAGTAAGCTTCTATCTCTTTCAGATCCTGTTCTACGCGGGTATAGTTGTTCCCTTCGGGGAGTTTATATTCCATGTAGAGCTGATCGTAAACCATATCGGGGAAGAAACCCTGTCGCATGTACTGATAGCCGAAAACAGAAAGAGCCAGCAAACCGACCATGGTAAAAACAAAACTCCACCGGTGTGCCAATCCGAAACGAAGTGCCGTACGTAATGCGACATAAATCTTCCCCTTGTAAACCCGTTTGCCACCACTATCGGCTTCTACGGCAAAATGCAGACGACGGTTAGCCATCAACGGTACATGAACCAACGCCAACACCCAGCTGAGCAGCAAAGAAACGGCAAGTACTATGAAAAGATCACGCGTATAGACACCTGCCGTATCCGGCGACATATAAATCGGCAAGAAAGCGATGATGGCGATCAGTGTAGCTCCCAGTAACGGCATGGCAGTCTGCCGCCCTATGGCGGTCATTGCCTCCATCCGGTCCTTCCCGGCTTTCAGATCTACCAATATCCCATCGATAATGACAATGGCATTATCGACCAGCATCCCCATAGCCAACACAAAGGCAGCCAGGGATACACGCTGCATGGTTCCTCCTGCGGAATAAAGAAATAAGAATGAACCGAAAACAGTAACCACCAGGCTGATGCCTATGATGACCCCACTCTTAAATCCCATGGCAATCATCAGGATAAGCACTACGATGATGACTGACTCTATCAGGTTAATGACAAATGTACCCAAAGACTCGCCCACACGCTCCGGTTGGTAGAATACCTTTTGATATTCGACTCCGGCAGGCAGACGTTCGAGCTTGAGTTCCGCCAGTCTGACCTCTACGGCATGCCCCACTTTCACGATGTCCGAACCACTGGTAGCGGCAATCAGAATGCCCAGTGCACGCTCACCGTCATAGTACATTTCGTTACGGGTCGGCTCTTCATAGCCTTTCTCTATTTGTGCGATGTCGCTCAGACGCAGTTGGTCGTCATCATGTCCTTGAATAAGCATTTTACCTATATCTTCCACCGTCTTGAATTTATCATTGACAGTCACACGGATCCGATTGTCACCATTGTCATAATAGCCGGTATAGGTAGTCTTGTTTTGACCGTTCAGGGTAGCAAGAACTTCAGCAGGCTTTACACCCAAATTTGCCATACGATCCTGCAACAAAGAGATGTTGATGCACTCCGGACGCTTTCCATACAGATCTATCCGGTCTACCCCTTCCAGTTCACCGACTTCACGCTTAATCAGTTCGGCATAGTCCGACAGCTCACGATCGGACAAACCATCACCGGTCAAAGCGTAAAACATACCGTACACATTCCCGAAGTCATCTTTTACAATGGGAGCACTGACTCCTTCGGGCAGTGAAGCCCGGGCATCATTGACTTTGCGACGCAGCATATCCCAGCATTGCTCTACATCATCATCCGGCACCGTGCTCAGAAGTTCAATCTGTATAAGTGACAGATCATTATAAGAATAACTTTCTATATTATCTATATTTCCCATAGTGCGGATGTTCTTTTCCAATACATCTGTCACCTCCAACTCTACCTGATGTGCCGAAGCCCCAGGGTATGTGGTGACCACCATGGCAAGTTTTACCTTTATTTCCGGATCTTCCAGTTTACTCATCTGATAGCAGGAATAAGCTCCTCCGAACATCAGGACGGCTATCAGGAAATAAATCAGGTTACGATTATGAAATGCCCATTTACTTATATCCATTATAATAGTCCTCCTATATTTGTGTGAGTGATTTCAGGCAGAGTTTTTACGGTTTCCCCGTTTTCTATATGATGTACTCCTGAAGATACGATTCTGTCTCCGGGTTGCAGTCCGTCAGAAGAAATAAGGCTGTGTCCGTCATTTGTCAACCGCAATACAGATACTTCACAACTGTGTACGGTATGGTCTGATGCATTGTAGATAAAAACATACGACTTTCCGTCTTTCTGCAAGAGGGCACTGGTAGGGACGGATAACATACCGGAGCGATCTGTATCGCAAAAGATAGTCACCATGGCATTCATACCGGGAGAAGGAACAGCCTGTTTTCCGGGTATTAGCTGAAGTCGCATGGTATACAACTGGTTAGCATTTGCCTTAGGAGTGACACTGATCAGTTTTAACGGGTAGGTTTCTCCCGGATAAATATCGAATGTACAGTGATAGCGGTTGAACCGGTTACGCCGGATATATTCAGCTGCCGGCAAGTTGATTTCCACCTCGGGTGCACCTGCACTTACCATCGAGATGACAGGCATGCCGGCTCCTATGGTCTCATGGGCTTCGAACAAACGTTTTTGCACATATCCGCTGAAAGGAGCATAAAGGCGGGTATATGCCAACTGATCTTGATGATGTTTATATTTGGCTGTGATTTGTTTCAGTCCATAGACAGCCTTGTCATTGGCATTGGGCGTGGTTCCGTTCTCTTCATAGAGAGCCATGACTCTTTCCGCTTCGGCCTTTACCTGACGGTATTCAGCTTCCGTAGCGTCCAGTTGTACCTGATAGTCAGTCGGATCCAATTCGGCCAAGAGTTGCCCCTCTCGTACTTGCGCCCCGTCTTTCACGTATATTTTGTTGATAGTGCCACTTACCCGAAAAGAAAGACTAATATCCTGAGCGGCTTTTACTCTCCCCGGAAATTGTAGAAATTTCTGTTTGTCAGCAGCAATGACTGTGTCTATTTTTACTGTTTGATAATCTTTATTTTCCTTGGTGCGCCGGGCACAGGAAATAAACAGTATAAGAAAAATCCCTGTTAGAATAAGATAAATCTGTTTCATAATTTGCGTACATTTGTATTTCAGATGCAAAGTTATTGGGAAGGGAGGAGATAGAAAGGTTGAAATGAATGATAAATTGTTCTATTTGTATCTTTTTCAGTCTGTATACAGATAAAAACTTTGCGATTTGTATTTATTTTGTAACCAGCTTATAATTTAAGAACAGAAGAATGATAGAACAACAAATGCCTTTTCGAAGGATTCTGCTTACCAGTGATACGTTTCAAATACTTAAAGAGGGACAAATAATTTCGACATTCAATAAATGTGGTATCTTCTATTGTCAACGTGGCAGTGTAGAGGTCTCTTTAGAAGGTTACCATTATCATATCAAACCCGGGGATGTTTATATCTATATGGCTTCTACCTTGGTGCACTTGTTGCATAAGAGTGAAGATGCCGAGGGGATTATGGTTGAAGTGGACTTTTACTATATTCTACCGATTGTAAACAAAGTGATAAATGTGGAAAGCCAGCTCTTTATGCGGAAAAATCCATGTGTCTCCTTGTCTGATGAACAATGTGCCCATTTTGAATATTTGCTGAATAATCTATGGGATAGGATAAATGCGGAAGACTGCCAGAAGGAGAATGTCCAGTATCAGCATCTGAAACTGGAACTGATAAAATCGATGGGACAAACTATCTGCTATGAAATCTTAAACATGTATTTTACCAACCAGCCCTTGCAGCCTTTACAACAGGGGAAAAAAGATGTTGTCTTTCAGAATTTCATGCTGTCTCTGTTCCGTTTCTATCGCAAGGAACGTGACGTTTCTTTTTATGCAAGGATGCAGCATATCACTCCCCGTTATTTCTCGGCCATTATCAAGGAGAAAACAGGAAATAGTGCCTTGCAATGGATCGTACGGATGGTGATAACCGAAGCAAAACAATTATTGGAGGAATCTGATCTGAGCATAAAAGAGATAGCGGATCAACTGAATTTTCCGACACAATCTTTCTTTGGAAAATATTTTAAACAATATGTGGGAGTTTCGCCCAAAGAATATAGAAACAAAGCTGCGTCAACGAGAATAAAACACTAAAATATAGCAGTAAAGATAGGCGTTCATTTCCATATTTAAGGATATTCAGCTATCTTTGTCGCATAAATATTAATAAAAACGACATAATAATGAAAAAGACAATCCTCCTGGCCGCTTTAGGCTTGATCAGTCTGAGCGCATTGGGCAAAGACAAACCAAAAGAAGAAGGCTTCGTTTTCACGACAGTGAAAGAAAACCCGATTACATCCATCAAAAACCAGAATCGTTCAAGCACTTGCTGGAGCTTCTCGAGCCTCGGCTTCCTCGAATCGGAACTGCTCCGTACGGGAAAAGGCGAATACGATCTTTCTGAAATGTTCGTTGTACACCACACAATGGTTGACCGCGCCGTTAACTATGTCCGCTATCATGGCGACAGCTCCTTCTCTCCGGGCGGAAGCTTCTATGACATCATGTTCTGTATGAAAAACTACGGACTTGTTCCGCAAGAAGCCATGCCGGGAATCATGTATGGTGACTCACTGCCCGTTCACAACGAACTGGATGCAACAGCGGAAGGTTATGTAAACGCCATTGCCAAAGGCAAACTGAAGAAACTGACTCCGGTATGGAAAAAGGGTCTTTGCGCCATCTATGACACTTACCTCGGACAATGTCCGGAGAACTTCACTTACAAAGGTAAAGAATATACTCCGATGACTTTTGCACAGTCTCTGGGTTTGAATCCGGACGACTATGTATCTCTGACTTCATACACACACCACCCCTTCTATTCACAGTTTGCCATCGAAATTCAGGACAACTGGCGCAACGGATTATCATACAACCTGCCGCTTGACGAATTCATGGCTGTAATGGACAATGCTGTAAAAAACGGATACACGTTCGCATGGGGTAGTGACGTCAGCGAAGAAGGATTTACCCGTGACGGCATCGCTGTAATGCCGGACGCAGCCAAGGGTGCTGAACTGACAGGTTCGGATATGGCCCGCTGGACCGGAATGACCGCCGCCGACAAACGCAAAGAGCTGACTTCAAAGCCACTGCCGGAAATTAAAGTTACTCAGGAAATGCGCCAGACGGCTTTCGATAACTGGGAAACAACCGATGACCACGGAATGATTATCTACGGTATCGCCAAAGATCAGAACGGAAAAGAATACTTTATGGTGAAAAACTCTTGGGGCACTAATAACAAGTACAAAGGTACCTGGTATGCTTCTAAAGCTTTCGTTGCTTACAAGACTATGAATATTCTGGTTCACAAAGATGCGCTTCCTAAAGATATCGCAAAGAAACTGGGAATCAAGTAAGAAACTACAAGTTACAGAGCCACGGGCTGTAGTCTGCAAGGTGTAATCCACTTGTAGATTACAGCCCGTTCTTATGGCCTGTAACCCGACCTTAACTGCTGATACAAATCTTGTTGATATATTCTGTAAACCTCTCCTTATAATTGTCGCCGACAGGTATGTATATATTCTTATTAAAAATGATGCGCAACCGTGAGACCTCCGTTATTTTCCGGAGATTGACGATATAGGAGCGATGTACCCTCATAAACATTTCTTGCGGCAGACGCTCTTCCAGTTTTCTCATACTCAGCAGAGTGACTACCGGCTTATCCGCCATATTCGTGTAAATGCGCACATACTCACTCATGCCTTCGATATAACAAATATCCGCCACATTGATACGGATAATCCTGGATTCGGACTTCACAAACAACGAACCGTCCCGTTCCAGCAAATCCGGTTCTGCCCCTCCCCCGTAATCCTGCAAATGATACTCAAACTGCCTGCGTGCCTTATCCGCCGCCTTCAGGAGATCCTGAAACTCGAACGGCTTCAACAGATAGTCCACCGCATCCACTTTAAAACCTTCAACAGCATATTCCGGATAGGCGGTAGTAAACACAATCAGAGGTTTCACTACCAATGAACGCACCAGATCGAGTCCGTTCAGGTCCGGCATATGAATATCGACGAACATCAAGTCAATTTCTTCTTCAGAAAGCACCTGCATGGCACCGAAAGCATCCTGACAGGAAGCAATTAGTTGCAGGAAAGGGACACGTGAAATATAACCTACCAATTGTTCAAGCGCCAACGGCTCGTCATCAATAGCAATGCATTTTATCATAACAGAGGAATGATTAATAAAACGTTAAAACTACCCTCGCGCTCGTTGATAGACAGGGTATAGTCCTGCCCGAACAAGAGCCTCAACCGCTTACGGACATTTTCCAATCCGATGCCATGATTCTGTTCACTGGATTTTCCCCAATTGCTGTTGGAACAGCGAAACGCAAGTTTCCCATCTTCTACAGTCATGGCAACTCGTATGAACGACTCTTTCTGATAACTCACTCCATGCTTAAATGCATTCTCTACAAAAGAGATAAAGAGTAAAGGCGGTATCTGTACTTTTGGTATTTCGCCGGGCATGTCGCACATGATGCAAACTTTATCGGTATAACGAAGCTTCATCAGGGTAATATAGTTATCAAGAAACTGTATCTCACGCGAAAGCAAAATCGTTTTATTACTTGCTTCATAAAGCACATAACGCATCAGTTTAGAGAGTTCGACAATGGTCTTCTTGGCTTTCCCGGCATCCATATCGACCAGTGCATGAATGTTGTTGAGCGTATTCATAAAAAAATGCGGATTGATCTGATACTTCAGATATTGCAATTCCGATTGCAGATGCTGGTGTTCCAACTCTTTCAGTGCCTCTTCATCCCGCATGGACTTGAATAGAAGCTTGATAGCCACATTGAACCCCACCACCAGCAAAGCCAGTGAGAAACGTCCAAAAAGATAGCCCGGCAAAGGATAAGGCCCCTGCCGGAGCGGATCCATCACTCGCTTGGGCATGGGTGGTTGAGACGAATGTTCTTCATAAATATAACCGGGAGGAACGGGCATCGGGTTGTTGAACTGCTTGTGCCTCGGTCGGCTGAAGGAGGGATATAAGAAAAAAAGCAGAACAATGACTCCTATCAATGAAAATGCATAGTACCAATATCGCTTCCGAAGCAACAATCGGGGGGCAAGTAAATAGTTGTTCACTACAAAAAGCAGAAAAAAGGGTAACGTCAACAGCCATGCTACCCGTATGGTCTGCCAGCTGAAAGTATGTATCGAACTGATGGATGAAAACAGATAGTCACCCACCAACGGTACGAAGATGACAGTCAGCCAGATGACGAGATAAACCACCTGCTCCAGTAATTGCTGCTTATTAATCTGTTTCATTATGATAAAGTCTTTCTGAAGATTAGTCCACAAAAATACCCCCTTTTGTCCATACCCGACAAAAGAACTCGACAAAGAGGGACGTTTTGACGATAAAGCATGGTAAATCATGAACTTTCCTTTTCTCCGCCGGTGCATTTATTCGTTACCCTGAAAAGATCGATGCCCCTTAGCCACGAATTTTGCCAGTAATTACCTATCTTTGCAGCCCGAAAAAATAATCCGCCATTTTAATGAAGAAATTAGCCATACTTGCAGCTTTCATCTTTTGCCCCTTTGCCATACAGGCACAAGAAGTATTTATCAATGCCGACCTGGTAAGCAGTTACATCTGGCGTGGAATGAAGAATGGAAATGCTTCCGTACAGCCTACTCTCGGCGTAGAGTGGAAAGGATGGACCCTATCGGCATGGGGATCGACAGAATTCAGAAACGAGAATAATGAAATAGACCTTACGCTGGAGTATGAATATAAAAACCTCCAACTGTGCCTTAATAACTACTTTTACCAAAGTGAAGACGAACCATTCAACTATTTCCACTATACTCCCCGCACCACAGGTCACACCTTTGAAGCAGGAGCTGTCTATACCATTAGTGAAAGTTTCCCGTTATCGTTGGCCTGGTATACCACCTTTGCCGGAAACGATTACCGGGAAAATGAAAGACGTGCCTGGTCCAGTTATTGCGAACTCAGCTATCCATTCACTGTAAAGGGAGTAGACTTGGCTGTCGAAGCCGGGTTCACCCCATGGGAAGGAGAATACGCTGATAAATTTAATGTAGTTAATGTCGGACTTTCGGCTACCAAAACATTGAATATTTCATCCGGATTCACTCCATCTGTTTTTGGTAAACTGATAGCTAATCCATACGAAAACCAACTCTATTTTGTTTTCGGAATAAGTTTGTAGAGCAGTATCTTCTACACAGCACTAAATATAAAGCCCGGATCAAACAGACTTGCACCGCAATCTGTTTACGCAAATCTGAGATACTCCGGATAATATACCTGTGAAGTTTTATACCTATTTCAAAATTCCATTTTCATTTTAGTTTAATACTTTAACATGCATCCTTAAATCTAAATCCAATACTGGACTTAACCCGTAAGTACGAACCACTGCATCTTTATTCCCACAGATAAAGAGCAGCACTTCTCTTTCAGATATCTCCCGATATTCCACGAAAAATAAAATAATCCATCTTTTATTCACGAAAGTACATTGATTTATTAAGCTATATGCTCTTTCTTTACCCAATAATATCATAAAAAGCAATGTATGAAAAACAAGCTGACAATTCTCTTACTTTCTCTCTGTTTTACCGGTTTTGCCGATGCCCAGCAGGCAGAGATAAATCTTGGCATAACAACCGGACAGCTCTGTCTGGAAGTTACTTTTAAAGGCGAACAGGTCATCAGTGCGTCACCTCTGGGCATGAACATTGATCATATAGACTTAGGTAAATCAGTATGTATAAAATCTGTACAACAAAGAAGCGCGGAATACAAAACATATACAATAGAAAAAAAGGACGGAAGTGTCTACTACCTTGATACCCGTGAGTTTAACGATGGGATAGCCTTGAGATATCGCATCCCTTCCACCGGCAGTTGTTGTATATATGGCGAGGAAACGTCTTTCACTTTTCCGACCGGAACCCGGGTATGGTACGCCAGTGGCCCTTTTCAATACGGATGGATACAAGCTTACCAAGATCGCACCACCGACAAAATAGAAAATGAGCTGTTGGCTCCTCCCGCCACTTTCCATCTTCCCAACGGGATGTATGCCGCCATTACCGAAGCTGACCTGTTTAATTTTCACGGTGCAGTATTGTTCGGATGTAAAGACAACAGGGTACAATTCGGCTATGTAGATAACAAAGGGCATTTGGAAACAGGTGTATCAACAGGTCTCCCCGCCGGTAAATACTGGCATGCAGAAGTACGCAATTCACCCTGGATCGTTTCCCCGCGCAACGGCTACAAAGAGATAACCACTCCCTGGCGCATCCTGATGTTATCGGAGGATCTGGATGGATTGGTGAATAATCGTATCATAGCCCAAGTATCAGAACAGCCGGATCGCACACTTTTTCCCGAAGGAAAAAATACCCAATGGATTAAACCGGGACGTTCGATTTTCACCTGGTTAGTGGAAGGAGAGAACAGACTGAGCGTAGAGAACCACAAAAGATATGTTGACGGAGCAGCCGAGTTAGGCCTGGAATCTGTTGTGGTGGATGATGGCTGGGAACTTTGGCCGAAAACAGAGAAAAATGCCAATGGACGTACCAAATGGGAATTACTCAAAGAGTTAGTCGATTATGCCCGCAGCAAAAACGTAGATATCTGGGTATGGCGGCCTTCTTCTCCAAGATATGGTAATAAATCCGATGTCGGTTTGCTGGATGCGGACGAACGCAACAATTTTATGAAAAGATGTGCGGAAATCGGTGTAAAAGGATTAAAAATAGATTTCTTCCACATAGAAAATCTATTTACAGTCAATTTTATGGAGAATATATTGAAGGATGCTGCCAAAGCACATCTGATGGTTATTTTCCATGGGGTGAATAAACCTACAGGCGACAGCTATACGTATCCCAACCTGTTGGCCAAAGAGGCTGTACGCGGTTTAGAGTCCGTAGGTGGAGAAAATAACTGGGCTCCAGGCCCGCCGTGGCCTTATCACAATACGGTGTTACCCTTTACCCGCTGGCTGGCAGGTCCTGCCGACTATACCCCATTGAACTTCCGCCAATTCTGCCCTCCATCTGTCACTTTCACGCATCAATTGGCGAGTATCTACACGTTCACATCGCCCATGCTGATCTTTGCAGCCGACATGGAAGATATGCTGGCATGTCCGGGACGTATGTTTATTGAAGAAGTACCAGTCACCTGGGATCAGACAAAAATTCTGAAAGAAAGCCGGATAGGTGAATTGGCCGCATTATCCAGGAGAAAAGGGGATATATGGTATCTTTCCATCTTAAATGGAGAAAAGGCTGTTACCCAAGAAATCGAATTGGACTTTTTGCCCAAAGGCAACTACCGCATGACTTATGCATCCGATGACGGAGAAAACAGAAAAAAGATTGTAATAAACAATCGAAAAATAAAATCGGGTAAAACGCTAAAAATAAAGTTATTATCGGGAGGAGGTTATTTAGCCAAATTTGAAAAAACCAACAAATAGCATGAAACTAATCCCCTGCAACACATTGTCAAAGAAATAATGTGATCTATCAACCTGAGTGTGTGTCGGAACTCACCACAGAGGACACAGAGTAACACGGAGGCGATTTAAAATTGTTGATTATTAACAAAATACTCTGTGGTACTCCGTGGAAAAAAGAGTTATGACACAACCTCAATATTAAAAACACTTCGCCCACTGTAAATAGAACACCTTTAGCAATTCAAACAGGATCGGCAGAGGAAAAAAGAACACACAAACAGAACCAACATAACCAATGTCGGACATTCAATCACAAAAATTTCGAATATTTCATCGAGATTCACACCTTCTTTCTTGTAACCGGCAGATTGTTACAACATACGGAACCACAATTTGATTCATCCCCCAACCTGACGCATATACACCTATTATACAACAGGTTAACTAAAGACAAAATAATAAAATACAGATTATTCCTAACAGAACTATAACCAAATTAATCGGTTTTAAAGAAACACATTTTATAATGTATTAAAAAAGAACAGAATATTTT